>Ga0209700_101720_pt1 | contig 45379 bp, 24 predicted proteins | sample SiratroredBW_FD_187528 | JGI IMG/M metagenome (GOLD analysis project Ga0209700, IMG submission 187528) | Root nodule microbial communities of legume samples collected from California, USA - Siratro red BW (SPAdes) (version 2) | ecosystem: Host-associated > Plants > Roots > Nodule | place: USA... | reverse complement strand
TCATGTAATGCTATTTTTTATGACAATATGTGTGTTCTACAGGACAAGTACTCGGGGAGGACGATTGGACATGCTAGACAATGGAATGGCTTGTATTACTTGGAACATCCAAATCTGCCACCAGACCTGCAAAATATCAATGCTTTTTTCTCTGATTTCATTACTACCAACAGGGAGAAGGTTTTCCTACATCACTGTCGCCTTGGCCATCCCTCCTTTAGGGTCATAAAATTTTTATTCCCTTCCCTTTTTACTAAATTAGATGTGGCAAGTCTCAATTGTGAAGTGTGCGAGCTTGCTAAACACAAATGTGTTCTTTTTCCGGTTAGTAATAATATGAGTACTTCTCCTTTCTATTTGGTTCATACTGATGTGTGGGGTCCCTCAACTGTCTCAAACGTTTCTAGTGCCCGTTGGTTTCTTACATTTATAGATGATTGTACTCGTGTCACCTGGGTTTTCTTACTAAAACATAAAACTGAAGTCAGCCATGTCTTTCAACGTTTTTACTCCATGGTAAAAAATCAGTTTGATATTACCATTAAGAGGATTCGATCTGATAATGCAAAAGATTACGTTAATCATGACCTTATTTCTTTTTGTCAAAAAGAAGGTATCATTCATGAGTCATCTTGTGTTAAAACACCTCAGCAAAATGGAATTGCTGAGAGAAAAAATAGGCACCTTTTAGACCAAACTCGGGCTCTTCTCTTTCAACATAAGGTCCCTAAAAGGTTTTGGGGGGAAGCTGTTCTCACTGCCTGTTATCTAATTAATAGACTACCTTCTACTATTCTAACTTCTAAAAGCCCTATGGACGTTTTGTCTTCTTTTTATCCTAATGTGTCTACATCCAACCAACTTGTTCCAAGAATATTCGGGTGTGTATCTTTTGTCCATGTTCCCAGTGGTGATAGAGGTAAGCTTGATCCTAGAGCCTTAAAATGTGTTTTCATAGGATACTCATCAACCCAAAAGGGATATAAATGTTATCACCCACCATCCAAAAAATTCTTTGTGTCTAAAGAGTTCACCTTTTTTAAGCACCAAAGTTACTTCCACCAAGATCATCTTCAGGGGAAGAATGCCATAAATGAAGATGGTCTCTTTATGCTCCCTGACTTAAGTTTTGAACCAGAAGTAGGAACTGAAAGTGTGACCACAGAGAAGGAACCCACTAAATCCACTCAAGATCATGCTGATGTAAGATTTGGAAAAAAACTGGTTTATACAAGGAAGACAAAGGCCATTCCAGAATCTGTCCATGTCCAACAATCCAACCCAACATTATTTGAGGTAACTACTCCTAATCCTGTAATATACATTGAATTAACCTCTAATTTTCCAAATACACATGTACAAGGACCTGAATTTAGTTCCACACATCTTTATAAGGACCTGGATATTCCAATTGCCATTAGAAAAGAGACTAGGAAATGTACCACCAAACCACTGTACCCTTTAGCCAATTACCTATTCTTTAAACACTTCTCACCTACCCATAAAGCTTTCCTCACAAGCCTAAACACTACAACCACGCCTACCACTTTATCTGAGGCATTGGGTGATAAAAAATGGAAACAAGCCATGGATGCCGAAATGGAAGCATTAGAAAAGAATGGTACTTGGGATTTGGTTAATCTCCCGAATGGAAAAAAACCAGTAGGGTGTAAGTGGGTATACACCATAAAATACAAGGCTGATGGATCCATTGAGCGGTACAAAGCAATGTTAGTAGCTAAGGGATTCACTCAAACCTATAGAGTGGATTATTTGCAAAAATGAATACAGTTAGGGTAATATTATCCCTAGCGGCTAATTATGGTTGGAACTTGCAACAATTTGATATTAAAAGTGCCTTCCTCCATGGAGAAATTGAAGAGAAGATCTACATGGAATTGCCCCCTGGATATGGTGAAAAAACAGCTACCAACACTGTTTGCAAGCTAAAAAAGGCGTTGTATGGGCTAAAACAATCACCACGAGCGTGGTTTGGAAGGTTTACTAAAGTTATGATGAGTCTGGGCTTTAAACAAAGTCAAGGAGATCACACTCTATTTGTTAAACACTCTAAGTCAAGGAGAGTAACAGTGTTGCTAGTTTATGTAGATGATATTATAGTAATAGGTGATGATGAGGAGGAGCAAAAATTGTTAAGCCAACATGTGGCCAAGAACTTTGAAATTAAGACCTTGGAAAAATTGAAGTATTTTTTGGGAATTGAAGTGGCACATTCAAAGAAGGGAATATTCAAAAATACATTACTGATTTATTGAAAGAAACTGGTAAGACAGCATGCAAACCTGCAAATACACCAATTGACCCAAATCTGAAATTGGGAAATGCAAAGGAAGATACTGCAGTGGATAAGGAAATGTATCAAAGGCTAGTTGGTAGACTGATATATTTATCTCATACTAGACCTGATGTTGCGTTTGTTGTGAGTCTAGTTAGCCAGTTCATGCACCAACCGAAGGAGATTCACTTACAAGCTGCACTAAGAATTGTGCAATATTTGAAGGGGACCCCAGGCAGAGGAATCTTGTTCGAACGAAACGGGAATGCAAATCTGGAAGTATATACAGATGCAGATTATGCAGGGTCAATTGTGGATAGGAGGTCAACTAAGGGTTATTGCACTTTTCGTGGAGGGAATTTTGTGACTTGGAGGAGTAAAAAACAAAATGTGGTAGCTAGATCTAGCGCTGAAGCAGAATTCAGGGCAATGGCACAAGGGATATGTGAACTACTCTGGCTGAAAATCATCTTGGAAGACTTAAGGATAAAATCGGATAACCCAATGAGACTTTATTGTGATAACAAATCTGCTATTAGTATAGCTCATAATCCAGTGCAACATGATAGAACCAAACATATTGAGGTTGACAGACATTTTATCAAAGAAAAGTTGGATTGTGGTTTAATCTGCACTCTGTATATTCCCTCACAAGACAACCTTGCAGATATTCTAATGAAGGGGCTAAATAGCAACTACTTTGAGAGTATTGTTTCCAAGCTGGGAATGGAAAATACCTATTCACCAGCTTGAGGGGAAGTGTTAGAATCTGTTTTATTAGTTGTATTATTCGTGTTTTATTATTTCCTTATTTCGCATACTATAATTATAGTGAATGATGGTATCCCACAATCATAGGGATTTGGGTGATTAGGTGGTTTTATTATACTTCCTAAAATAGCTTTCTAGTCTTGTATATATGAATTGTAATCTCAGCATGATATGAATAAGAGTGATATTTTTTCTACCCAAAATTATAACAATTGGAGAATGAAAAATTACACTACAAGGGCCGACTAGTTCTGCAGCCACTTCCCATTGGATACCCAAGTTGGTTGATGCAAGAGTTTCATACTACCCCTATAGGGGGACATTCAGAAGTGTTTAGAACATACAAGAGGATAGCTCAATCATTGTATTGGAGGGTATGAAAAGAATGATAATGAATTTTTTGGCTGGCTATGATTTGTCAGAGAAAAAAGTATCAAGCATGCTCCCCACAAGGTTTATCACAACCTTTACCAATTCCGGGGAAGCAATATGGGAGGAAATCAACATGGACTTCATTGTTAGATTACCCAAATTGAATGGTTACGATGCAATTTTGGTGGTTTTGGACAGGTTGAGCAAGTATGGACATTTTGTACCCTTAAAACATCCCTACTCAGCACGTTCTGTGGTTGAGGTATTTACAAGGGAGGTAGTCAAGTTGCATGGGATACCAACATCCATCGTAAGTGATTGAGACTCAATATTTCTCAGTTTGTTTTGGCAAGAGTTATTTCGCTTGCAGGGTACAAAGCTACCGATGAGCACAACATATCCGACGGCCAAACTGAGGTTTTAAATAGGATATTGGAGACATACTTGAGATGTTTCTGCTTGGAACAACCCAAAACTTGGGTGACTTTCATATCGTGGGCCGAGTACTGATAACACCAGTTACCAATCATCGGCCAAATGTTCCCCCTTCGAAGTGGTCTATGATAGATCACCCCATCGTTAGCTAGATCCATCCCAAGAGAGACATTTGTGGAGGCGGTAGTTCAGGATTTATTGAACAGGGATGAGGAGTTGAAGCAATTGAGATATCATTTGAATCGTGCTCAGGACCAAATGAAGAAATTTGCGGATAAGAAAAGGAAGAATTCTAACATTCAACTAGGGGATATGGTTTAATTGAAGATTCGTCCAAAAGACAGCAATCTTTGCAAACAAAAACATTTAAGATATCCTCAAGATATTATGGGCCTTATCCGGTGGAAGCCAAAGTGGGAGCAGTGGCATACCGAATACAGCTTCCAGAAGGATCCCTTATTCATCCAGTTTTTCATGTGTCCCAGTTGAAGTTAGCGGTGGGAACACAACAGGTGAATTTGGAACAATCATCAGAGTTGCAAGTGCAGATCTTGGAGAGAAGGGAAATTGGAAAGGGAGCAGAAACCATACACCAAATTTTGGTGCAATGGCAAAAGGGAGAAGAGAAGCCGCTACTTCGGAGGAAGAGCAGAGTATAAAAGACCAATTCCCGGACTTCAACCTTGAGGACAAGGTTGTTTCGAACAGGGAGAATATTGTTAGATCCCATGATAGGGAAAAAGAGAAAGCTTGGAAAGTATATTCTAGGAGGAGGTTTTAAAGTAAAGACAGAGTTTGTTAAGGTAGTTGGGGGGTGCTGTTGGTACGTTATGGTAGCCAGCGGTTAGTCTATATATTGACCCATCTTTGTTAGTTGAGGGATAGGGCGTTTTGAGTGTACAGTGTTGGTAGGAGCAATTCCTGTGTAAAAGGATATTTTCCTTTGTAAGACTTGTTATTTTGATTAAGAATCTGATCTGAGAGTAGAATCAATTCATTCTCAGTCTATTCTGTGCATCCAGTGTGTTCGATTCTTAAGTTTTTGTGATAGAAATCTAACAAATGCCAATATTCAAAAAGGATTTTACGTAAACCTGAGTCTTATGATACAATGAATAAATGATCTCTCTACTATAAGAAAAATGAAAATGCATTTCAATAACTTGTAACCAAATTAAAATAAGGAGGGGGAAGCATAAACTGGAATTGTTTGTCAATGGGATTAAGATCCTTGAAAGTTGTTCGCTGTTTTCATAACTTCTTTAGAAATGAAAATAAATTAAAATTTCTTGTGGAACAACAAATGTTGGAAAAGGTAGGATTGATTTTTCCAGCAATGGGATTGATTTTCTTGTTAAGAACGTGGCTGCAAATGCATGTGGGTTACAATTGCTCCCTCTAATTATGGCACAATTCTAGTTGGTTTCTCGTTGCAGTAATGTGATCAAATCTCACCCTTGAATTTAGTTGCAGGAGATACATGGTTTAGAAGCCACACAAGGATGTAATGCTTCTCAAGAAGCAGGGTGTTCCATGAATGTAGATGCAGAAAGTCAGTTGTTTGATAATTTTACTCCAGGTATGTTTGTTGGTCTGGCTCAAACAAATTGAATTTTGTCATGCATATGCACATTCATAAATTGATATGCTTGCACATTGCCATGCCTAATGAACTTTATTTTCATATTTTGTTCTATAAAGTTTGATGGGAAAAGGCTTATTGATATTCATTTGATGCAACTAAGTAGCATTAGTTAGTATATTATTATGTATTAAACATTAAGAAACCTCTTACAAGAAGGTAAGATGGTAAGAAAAGTGTCTTCATCGTTTATCTCTTGAAATGAAGATGGTAAGTTGCAATTCACCACTTAATTCTTTTTAGGTTAGAGGTGTAAATGAGCTGAGTTTGGTCTAATTTAAGACTCTACCTGGTAAGATATAGTTGAGTCTGGTTATTTGTTAAGCAACTCAATCATAATTGGGTTGGTTCAAATTTGGTACTTGTGGTGACTAATGAAAATTAAAAGTGTAAATAGAAGTACCAATTACTTTGACTATTGATTTAGGTAGTTCATTTTTCTAATATTGTCTTTAAGAGTAAATCAATTTTGGTGGTGTCTAAATACCTTCTTGTAAGGCACTTCTTGATGCTTAAGATCATACTAACCAATGTTGCTTTAATTGTGTCAAATGATTGTTTGAGAGAAATTAATTTTATTACTAAGCATTTTTTATATCTTTATTATCATTTTCACATTAGGAAGTATTGTTAACATCTACAAAGAGGGAGTAGTTGTGGGTAATGCAAATGGTCCATAAAAAGATCGGACTAAATTTATTATACAACTTTACTAGTTATGCTTATGTTATATCATAATATTGAATCTTTTGGAAAAATTTATCTTTATCACACAAAAAAAAGATGACTTAGTGTTTGTCTTATTCATGAACAAATAGGAGGAATAATAACTTTTTTTTTTCCTTGCTTCTTTTCGTAAAATGTTATTTTCTAAATAGAAAGTTGATTGCAAATCAGGTAAATGTAATTACTTTTCCAGTTGTGACATTACTTCCATTTGTAGGACACGTTTGGGAAATAATACTTTCAAAATAAAATATGAAATGTCTCCAAAGAAATTCATTTGTGTTTTGCAATAACTTGCTTTGAAGAATACTAACCTTTTTAAAAGATTCTTTCCTGAAACAATTATTGTTCCTCCAAATTAAATTGAATCATTACACCAAATCGTAAACTAAAATTATAACTAAACCTCAATTTCAAATTTGTTTTCTGAGTAGGTTCGTTAAAGTATTTGAAAGACATTTTTTTCTTTATTGGTAAGTATTTCTAATACATTTATAAACTCTAATAAAAATTGCTCAGGTGTTAATAAAAAAATCATAAATAAACTAATGAAAATAGACAAATGAAAATGTAGTCATTGATTAGTTTTTATTATGGAGAAAATAAAGTTTTGATAATAACTTTATTTTCTATAAACAATTATTTGAGAACACTTTAATGACAAAAATACTAAATTAAGATATATAATTAAAATAAAAATTAATTAAAAGAGTTGTGTATTTCATAAAATAATACGGTTATTATTAGTAAAATTTACATGCATAACAATGGCAGTCCCTGATGAAAGCCATATATGAACTAAGTAGTAGTTGAAAGAGTTCATCATTATCAAGTAGTTGAAAGAATTCGTGGTAATCATTTTGATGGGTTGATTGTATATTGTTAAATTGTGTAGGATAAATGTCCTTGGAATATCCTTGGTTAGTAGCATTCATGTGTATCTTTTCTTGTACTTGCACTGCATGCGGTGCTTCTAAAACAATGTCGTGAATGCTTTTTCTTTTCTTTTGCTGCCTTGTTTTATTTTGGTGTAAAAAATACTTTTGTGCATGACTTGTCACTTGAGTTGTACTTTTGGTTTGAATGTATTCTGAAATTTCTTTCCAATGTCCTCTTTTATATATGCTAAGTCCTTCTAAAAATCGTCTGCAGTAAAAAACAAGTATGACATTAAACATATTAAAAATTAATATAATATCATTGCAAAAATGAAAGTATAAATAAAAATATGAATATTATAGTACCTATGCTCTTCTACCGTCCAAGTAATCCTCTTTTCACGTTGATGTTGGGATTTTTGAGACTGCGATAATATAGGAGAAGTTTCGACAGCGACTTGAAGAGGTTTGTTTGAGAGAGAAGTTGTTTTTGACATCATAGAAGGAACATTGAAATTGTGCGACGGCACAGGCGGCTCAGTCTCAACCAAAGACGACAATAACTCATCAGTCCACAAATCTTCAGACGACAACAACTCATCAATCCACAAATCTTCATTATTCTCTATCATTCTTCTTTCTTCTTTTCTAAATCACTGCAAAATTTGAGTTTCTTTACTTTGTCAGGTTTGTCTTCTTTAAATGTTTCACATTCACATCTATATTTATAGATAAAATATGATATATGATTTATAAAATAACATGCATGGTTTATAAAATGACATGCATGATAAAAAAATCGATAAAATATTTGTTAACTAAATAAGTAGATAAAATATTTATTTAATAATTAAATAATAAAATTATGTTTAGATGTATTAGGATATATTTATAGATAAAATAACATGCATGATTTATATAATAACATGGATGGTTTATAGATAAAATAATTAAGAAAATAGATAAGATATTTGTTAACTAGACAATAAATAGTTATAAGATATTAAGAATATTAGGTTTATAAAGACTATTGTTTACATTAAAATAATGTGTTATTTGAAAATTGATAATCTACATTATCAAAGATATCGCTGAAAATATTATATTTTATCTATATAATTACTTTTTATACAACTAAAAGATTTTATATAATTTTAAGATTATAATTAATATCATTAAATTTCTATGTCAAAATAAATATAAATATAAATATTTATAATAAATGTCAAATAAAAGTTATGAAAGATATTTTTATATAAATTAATATCACCAAAGTTATATTTGATTGTCTAAAGTCCTTTATATTTTTCTTTAGTTTTTTTATGTTTTAGTTCATTAAGTTTTAAAAATCTTAAAATTTGGCTTTAAAAATGTTTAACTAAACATTATGTGTGATTTGTGCTTTTAATAAGGACTCACTTTGATACTTTATCTTTTAAAAATATATACATGTTGGTCCTTTTTAGTCAAAATTACATTGTATGAATTGTATTGGGATGGTCACGTAGGTTTTGATGTATTAGGATATATAATTTTTTCCAAGAACTCGATGAAAATATAAAATAATATTTATAAATTAAAATTAATTTGTTTAAAATTAAAAATGAATTAAAACAAATATTTTATTTGTAGAAAAAATTTATAAGATTTTAAAATAATAATTTACATTTTAAGTTTATATGTAACAGTAATAATAAATATAAATATTTGCAATATATAATATGTTTAGAGGTGTTTGTATATATAAATTTTCTTAATAACTAGAAGTAGAATATAAAATGTTTTTTCTAAACTAAAATTTGTTTATTTATAAGATTAAAAAATATAAAATTTTTTAAAAAATATATTTTTCTTTATTATTAATTTCAAAAAAAAGAAAGTTACTCCACAAATGTTTCAAGAAATAGTAATCGTTTCTTGTTTTCTTTATTTTTTAATCCACGCAATATAAAAAAAAAAAAGGGAGAAACGCAGAAACCATTGTTCTTACCGGATTTGACCAGAAAGAGTTGAACTGAGAGAGACTTTACACGAGCTTGTTGATGATGTGGGATCACGAGAAAAAGGTTCAAGTTTGTAAGAGTGTATGAACTAGTGAGGGACTACCCTTTTATAGACTTTGGGCTTTTGGGTATAGGGCTTTAGACTTTTGAGTCTAGGACAATATCCAAATAGTTATACTATATCTAAACTGATATAATTCGAAGATCATCTTTTCTTCAAAATTATATATTCTTATTTAATTGGTAGTAAAAAGTATAAAAGGTATAAATTATACTAAATAAAATATAATAAATTAAATAGTGGTAAGATATTAGTAATAATAGGTTACAAAATTACAATTTATTTGCATAAATACTTTTTTATATAATTAAAATATTTTATAAAAAAATAAATTATAATTAGTATTTAAAATTCTTTATGTTACAATAAATATAAATGTAAATTTTTACAATACAATATGTCAAGTAAAAATTATGATAGATATTTTTATATAAATTAATATCACGTTTATATAAATTAATACAGTAGTCCGTGATGGACGCCATATATGAACTAAGTAGTAGTTGAAATAATTCATCATCATCAAGTAGTTGAAAAAATTCGTCATAATCATTTTGATGGTTGATTGTATATTGTTAAACTGTGTAGGATAAATGTCGTTGGAAAATCCTTGGTTAGCAGCATTCATGTGTATCTTTTTTTGTCTTGCACTACATGCGGCGCTTTTAAGATAGAATCGTCAATACTTTTTCTTTTGTTATAGTGTTTTATTTTGGTGTAAAAAATACTTTTGTGCATGACTTGTCGCTTGAGTTGTACTTTTTATTTGAATATATTATGAAATCTCTTTCTAATGTCCTCGTCGCTTGAGTTGTACTTTTTATTTGAATATATTATGAAATCTCTTTCCAATGTCCTCTTTTATATATGCTAAGTCCTTCTAAAAATCGTCTGTAGTGAAAAACAAGTATGACATTAAACAAATTAAAAATTAATATAATATTAATATAATATCATTGCAAAAATGAAAGTATATCAACAATGGTGTATTGTTTCCGAATCACTAAAGCAGTTTCATGTCCTTCATTTATATTAGACAGTTTATTTACTTCTTCTAAATATCTGCAAAGACTATCTATACTTGTAACACAACATTTCAGAACATCATCTCACCCCAAAAAAAATAAACAAATATTATAAATCGGATGGATGCCATCCGGTTTACAATTATTAATTGAATTTGTAAACCGGATGGCCAGTGGGGTGGGTTCATCCGGTTTGCAATTTTGTAAATCGGATGAAACGTATCCGATTTACAAATTTGCAAACTGGATGAACCCACCCCAGTGGTCATCTGGTTTACAAATTAACTTAATAATTGTAAATCAGATGGATGGGCATCCGATTTGTAAATTGTACATCGGATGCCACCTCCCCCATTTCGCATCCGGTTTACAATTTACAAACCGAATGGTCATCCATCCGATTTACAACTACTAAAAATTTCTAAACTGGATGACCTTCATCCGGGTGACCTACCTATCGATGAAAATATACCGAAATCCAAAAATTTTACCTCTCTGTCGTTTTTCGTCGTTGATCAACACTTTCGACAAGTCCAAGAGGCTTTTCCACTGTTTAACCTACCTATAAACTTTCAAAAATGGCTCCGTTTACGAACAATTGCAGAGAATTTTCATTCTGTATGCGTACTGTAACAGTAACCAATGGCACTATTCAAAAACGTTCATTTTCTATTTCAAATACTATAAAGTCATTTTCGTTATTTCAACAGGAATAATTTTAACATTTTAAAAACTTATAGAGGTGAAGAACAATGGATAATTTTAATATTTTAAAAACTTATGGAGGTGCAGAACCAAGGTATTGAGGTGCTGAAAGAATTTGTCCTTTTAGTGTCATATATTTTGGACTTTTGGGTCTAGGGCTTTTGACTTTTAGGCCTAGGACAATATCCAAATGGTTATACCATATATAAACTGATATATTTAAAAGGTCATCTTTTTCATCAAAATTATATATTCTTATTTAATTGGTAGTGAAAATTATAAAAGATATAAATTATACTAAATAAAATATAATAAATAAAATTGTGGTAAGATATTAATAATAATAGGTTAAAAAATTACAATTTATTTGCATAAATACTTTTTTATATAATTAAAAGATTTTATAAAAAAATAAATTATAATTAATATTTTTAAATTTTTATGTCAAATAAATATAAATATAAATGTTTACAATACAATATGTCAAATAAAAATTATGATAGCTATTTTTATATAAATTAATATCATCACGTTTATATTTGATTGTCTATAGTTTTTTTTATTTTTTTTTATGTTTTAATTTATTAAGTTTAAAAAATCTTAAAATTGTCACTTAGTTTTTTAAAAGTATTTGTATTGTTTAAGTGGTGGTGGTTCAGCATGTTGATTCTTTATTATATTCTGATTGTGTTTGTTGGATATCAAATTTTTAGGAAAAGTCTTGGGTTATGATGGGTTTATTATTAGATTCTACGTGGTATTCTATGTTTGTATTTCACTCGTTTCTTATTCACATTTTTTATTTATAATGGTGTTCGAAGACTTCTTAGTATTTCTATTAATTTTAATTTTTTATTATTAAAAAAATAAAGTTATATGTATTTTATTCTTAAGTGTTTTGTGTTTTTAGGTACTCTTTTTGATAACTTTTAAAAAGATATTCATGTTATTCTTTGTTTTCGTAAAAATTATATTGCTCAATAAAGAAAGTAAACCAAACTAAATCAAAACCATTTTTATTTAGTTAAAATTACTAATCTAGTCATCAAAAAGATTGTCTTCCAAAACTCAAATAGAAATGAAACTTTCATCTATGGAAAGAATGAGAGTTATATTGTTAACCATTAAGTATATTTTTTGACATTGTCATGACTAAGAAAAAAATATTTTTTTAGGAAAGATGTTAATAAATTATTTTAATAAGTTGTTTCCAACATCATATGAGAGGAAGAATATTATTAAAGTTGAGAATATAAATAAAACTTCCAAAGTTCAAAGTATCAAACTTATTTGAATATTCTTTACTTATTTCCTCCCTTCTTTTAACACTTTCTTCCTTTCCTACTCAATAGGAAACTCATTACAAAACTGAGTTTTGTATCAAGATTATATGTATTTTTTTGAAATTCGATAATAAAAATTATAAATAATTTAATTTAAATTAGATAATGATACCATATTAATAAATTTAAATAAGACTAGTTAGTCGATAATGAAGGTTATAAATGATGAAATTTAAACTAAATAATAAATTAGATAACTATAAGATATTAATAATATTATATGTTCATCAAAAATTATATATATATATTTAAAAGATCATATTTTCATCAAAATTATATGTTGTTATTTAATCGGAAATGAAAAATATAAAAGGTAAAAATTATACTAAATACAATATAATAAATTAAATAGTGGTAAGATATCACGCTAAAATGTTGTGTAGTTATTTGAAAATTGATCATGGAAATTACATAAGATATCGTTTAAAAAATTATAATTTATTTACATAAATACTATTTATATAATTAAAATATTTAAAAAATAAATAAATCATAATTAATATTTTACAATTTTATAATTCACAATTTCATTAGAAGCTCGCGCGAGCTTCTTCAAGTTTCTCAGCAATCTCAGCATCAGTGTAGCCCTGATCAATGAGCTTGTCTTCAAGGATGACGAGCTTAAGCTGGATCTGACGCTTGCGATCATGTTCAAGGATCTCTTTGTTGGGCTTCCTCGTAAGCCCAGCAGAGCCCTGATCTGCCTCCAACCCCTTTCTACTGTCTGCAACCTTTGACATCTTGGGCTTCACAGAGAACTTGTTACTCTGAGTGTACCCATTTGTACCTGACCCTCTTGGGTTTGTAATCCTATTCCGTTGTACATGTCAACTCACTGAAACATGATTAGAGATTTTGTCAGAACAAAGATATATCCAATTGTATAATACCACATATGAATACTCTATCCAAAAAAGAACATAGTAACACACAAGATTCTGTTTATGAGGTAGAAATCCAATTTGATAGTGCAAATAACATCACATGAAAGTTTCTCTAATTCAAGAGAAGTGACTAAAAGATTTAATTTGATACCAATCAAAATTCTCAGTATAGTATCAGGGTTGTTCTCGCTTTGCTTAAAAACTAGAAAAAGAAACAGTGTTTGGAACACAGATACCTCGATCATAAATTACAGACCCGTCACCACCGGTAAAAGCTATATGAAAAAGGGGTATATAATAAGAAAAAAAAATCAGTATAACTGAGAAATCATTTAACCCTAAATTCCAATAAGCGAGAACCTTACACTAAATTCGAAAGAGTACAGGTTAGACTCTAGTTTTGATCCCTTAAAACCCTGTGTTTAAACAACGATTGAAAAGCAATACGATTACAAAAAAACATCAAAACGAAGAGAGAAAGCGAATTAAAGACTATACCTCCCAAGATGCGAGACAGAAAGGCCTGTGAGAACTTGAGAGATTGAGAATTAGGTTTGTAATCAGAGTGGTAAGATATTAATAATAATAGGTTAAAAAAGTACAATTTATTTGCATAAATGCTTTTTATATAATTAAAAGATTTTATAAAAAAATTAAATTATAATTAGTATTTTTAAATTTTTATGTCACTTAAATTTTTACAATATAATATGTCAAATAAAAATTATGATAGATATTTTTATATAAATTAATATCATCACGTTTATATATTTGATTGTCTAGAGTTCTTTATTTTTTTATGTTTTAATTTATTAAGTTTAAAAAATCTTAATATTGTCACTTTAGGTTTTTAAAAGTGTTTATATTATTTAAGTAGTTATGGTTCAGTATGTTTATTTTTTATTATATTCTGATTGTATTTGTTGGATATTATATTTATAGGAAAAGTCTTGGGTTATCATAGGTTTACTATTATATTTTATAAGACTGTATGCAATCTTCTATATTTGTATTTGACTCATTTTTTACTCACACTTTTTATTTATAATAATATTCAAACATTTGTTAAGTTCCTATTAATTTTAATTTTTTATTGTTAAAACAAAATAAAGTTATATGTATTTTATTCTTAAGTGTTTTGTGTTTTTAGATACTCCTTTTGATATTTTTTAAATGTTGTGTTTTTTTATACTCTTTTTGATATTTTTTAAGTGTTGTGTTTTATTAGTTAAAATTGTTCATCTAATCATCAAACAGATTGTCTCCCAAGACTCATAAATAGAAATAAACTTTTATCTAATGAGAGTTATATTGTTAACTATAATTTTTTATTAGTAATAATGAAAATAGTGAATGTTTTTGACATTGTCATGACTAGTTTTTACTAAAGAGAAAAAAATGCTTTTTTACTAAAAATGTTAGTAATTTTTTTAATAAGTTGTTTCCAACCTTATATGAGAGGAAGAATATTATTAAAGTTGTACATGCCAGTTTAGAATATAAACAAAAGTTCAAAATATCAAACTTATCTGACCATTTTCTTTACTCATTTCCTCTATTATTTTTTTAACACTTTCTTCTTTTCCTATTCACTACAAAAGTTGAGTTTTGTATCAAGATTATATGTAATTTTTTTGAAATTTGATAATAAAAACTATAAATAATTTAATTAAAATTAGATATTGATAACATATTAATAATTTTACACTTTAAAGAAGACTAGTTAGTTGATAATGGAGATTATAAATGACGAAATTTAAACTAAATAATAAATTAGATAATTATAAGATATTAATAATATTATATATTCATCAAAAATTATATAAGTAGATGATATATTTAAAAGGTCATATTTTCATCAAAATTATATGTTGTTATTTAATTGGTAGTGAAAAGTATAAAAAGGTAAAAGTTATACTAAATACAATATAATAAATTAAATAGTGGTAAGATATCACGTTAAAATTATGTGTAGTTATTTGAAAATTGATAATGGAAATTACATAAGATATCGTTTAAAAAATTATAATTTAGTTGCATAAATACTTTTTATATAATTAAAATATTTAAAAAATATATAATTAATATTTTACAATTTTTATGTCACGATAAATATGTCAAATAAAAATTATGATAGATATTTTTATATAAATTAATATCATTATATTTATATTTGATTATCTACAGTTCTTTTTTTTATGTTTTAATTTATTAAGTTTTAAAAATCTTAAAATTGGCACTTTAGGTTTTTAAAAATGTTTGTATTGTTTAACTAGAACATTAATAAAGTTATTTGTGCTTTGTTCTTAAGTGCTTTGTGTTTTTAGGTACTCGTTTTTGATATTTTTTAAAAAGATATTCATGTTATATTTTTTTAAATTATATTGTATGAATGATATTCGGATTTAGATGTTTGTTTGGATATATAATTTTTCCTAATGGACGTAAAATGTAAAATATTTTTATAAATTAAAGTTAATTTATTTACATAAATTAAAAAATTAAACAATATTTTTATTTGTATAATTACTTTTCTATACAACTCAAATAAAAAGTTATATAATTTTAAAATTACAATTTATATTTTTATGTTTATATATATATATATATATATATATATATATATTATAATGTTAAAAAAAAACTTATGATAGATATTTTATATAAATTAATATTAGTTAAGTTATATTTTATTGCCTAAATGTTAGTTTCGATTAATAAGCTTATAACAATGAAAATATATGATAGGTTAATTAAAATTGCTTGAGTAAATTTTGATTGAATTTTATTTTTAAAAATGTTGAGTGTATCATTAACTTTTTTTTGTACTCTTTATTTTAATGTTGTCTGCACGCCCCACTTTAGACGCGCACAAAAGAAATTGCTACAAACTGAAGGTGCTTCCTACCACCACTTCTTTATTTTAAAACCGTTCTTTCAAGTACGACTTATCTAAGTGTATAAAATTTTACTCAAATCCGTATTTTTCACTTAAATCTGCACCACTTACGTAAATAAAAAAAAAAAAAAACACCGTTATAACCATCTTTATAAGGAGAGAAAATGTCATCAGAAAATGGCAAGAAATGAGATAGTAGAGAAAGAAAACAAGGATCTGAGACAAGAAGTAGCAACTAATTGCCCACAAATAATTTCACTTAAAGCCCATAGCATAGAGAAGAAATCCTTGGGTGGCAATAATTCAAATTCACTTCAGCACAAAGCAACACCTGTAATTAAGGAAAGACTAGTGAGAGTACCACCACCTCCACCAAGGCCTGCTTCATGAACCACCATGACATTCAGTTTTCAGGTGGCTTTGATACAGAGACCATACAACCATTTCAAGAATTGAAGATGGGCAATGCTAGTATCAAGCATTAGGAAAATGATCATTACCCAAAATTAATCAAACTAGTTAAAATGGTCACAAATGAGTATCCTAAATTGTCTTCACATGAATGGGTGATGCTGACTATTCACCGGTGAAATTGACCAGCATTATAAGCGCCAATATTTCAATACATTCTCTACTTTTTACATATTCACATTTACCAAACTTGTTTATGATATTTAGATTGATTATTTCAAATACAAAATCAATGGTTAAAAATAATTTCATTACTTTTTTAATTGGTTAATCATGACATAAGATATAGACAATTTAAATAAAATATATATCATTTTAATATTATAATATTATAATTAAAAAAACAAATTAGTAAAATATATCAAATAAAAGAATATCAAATAATATTAGTAAAAATATCATAAAGATAATAAAAAAATATAAAAATACAAATAAATTAGTAGAATATCATAAAATATCAGAGATAATCAAAAAATATAATATTAATAAAATATCATAAAATATCAAATATATTTATTTAGAATAATTTTTATATTTATTTTTTTAGAATTTTATATTAAGTGAACTATTATAAACAAAGATAATAATATTTAATAAAAAATATTCTTTTAAGTTATCATATTTTTTTATCATTTTTTTCATAGTTATTATATTCTTATCCAATCTTTCTTAATTCTAATATCATGCAAGATTTAAAACTATTTTTTATTTAATATAGTTTACACTAGGTTTATTTTATTTATTATTATTAATGAAAATCTAATCCAAACACAATTATGAATAAGTTGCAATCGAAATAATACTATCATATTATAATAGAATTTGATAACTAATAAATCACTCGTTTGAGTAACACAATTATGGACAAATTGCAATCAAAATAATACTATCATATCATAATATAACTAATAAATCACTCATTTAACTAATACTGATTCATTCGTCTTGAGGAGCTCCCTCAAGGTTGGTTCATTCTACTTCGACAATCTCCAGTACCTTAAAAATCTCTAGTACCTTAAAAGACTAATAAACAACACACAGATTTTAGGTCTTATACAGAAGCGAAATATCGTTCCATGGCAATTTGATTAAGTGTCAAAATCTGTAAATATATTAGACTCAAGTCAATTTGTTAGCTTTATTTACTGTATTCAAATATGTTAATATCCTTAACAAATTATATTAACATGATTTCAGGGTGATTAGGGGCACCCTTCGTATATATATCTTGATTGTTGCCATGGAATAAAGCAGATCAAAATATTTGTTCTTTTAGCAACTTCCAACATTAATTTTACAGCCATTTTCATCATCTTTCTTAACTATGAAAAGCAATTATAAACTCATTATTCACTCTTTTTTTTCTCCCATTAACTTTTGCATCATATTACCTATTACATTTATCATTTTCTTTTCTTGGTCTATCTCTTTTCTATTTCCATGTTCAGTATGCCACTGGACACTCTTCCAAGACTTCAAAATATGAAACTAATAGTATAAGGCTATATTATGAGCAAATATAGGTGTTTATGGTGTTTTAATGCTTTACAAACAATGAATGCTATTGATAGGAACAATAAATACACACAGATAATGAATCTTGTATTCTAAACCAGACATAGTGAATACAGTCTCTAATTTATCTCATTTTACCACATTTTCAGAAATCCAATACATCAAAGATACAACATGAAATGTCAACTAGTACCATATTTAAAGCACAATAAACTTGAATCCAAATCACAAGTTTTTTTTATTTAATTTAACTTGGATTGCTTCCTAAAACACCAAGTGAAATCCACATAATCTCAAATGAAACTGAGATAGTAATATCTTCATCTGTCACTCCTTCATTTTTAGTTGTCACTCCTGCTAGGTTTGTCTGAATTGAAATCCACCTGAGACATATTTAAGCAATTTCTTTAGGAAAAAAAAAATATAACAGCCTTACAGTAAAAGAGCAAATTCATCAAAAATCCTATACATGGTTGCTAAGTTACCTCAATGGCAGTAGCAGGAACCCAATCATTGGTTGCTGGATTGCACTTGCAAGAATGATGGCAACCAGTGTCATTATCTGGTTCTATGTGAAAGCTTTTTCCACTTTTCTCTACTTTGATAAATCCTGTGCCAGTCTGTGGATGACACACATATTCATGAATTGTTTAACATCAACAATAAACTTTATTTATAAGTCTTTATATCTTTTATTCATTCTTTTCTGAACTACAACAACAAAACTCTTTTTAGTGGATTACACAACATAAATAAATTTGACTAAAGACTAAATTCTTAAAAATATCCTATACTCTATAGAATTTCTTTCTCTATCTTTTTTTTAACCATTTTCTCATGGTTCAAAATCATACAGGGTTAGATAGTCCATTACAAGGGTCTAACATATTCAATCTAAAGTTTCCATTATAAAGAAACATGATTTCAATATTTTGCAATCAAATTCACTATAACAAAAAGAAATTAAATTAATGCATAGATGTATTTATGAGACACAATATATTGAGAAGGATGCAAGTGGGATTGGAGTGAATACCGTATGGTGGTGTTTGTCCACACTGTTTAGATCTTTGTAATAATCTGTTTCCACAAATTCTTCTGCTGCTTGACTCCCACTGTACACCAATTTCTGAATATAATTGAAGAGAAAAAAAAAATGTAATTAAAATATCAGAAATATTGAGATAAAGTTCAGTTTGGCTTTGATCAAAACTTAAACATTTGTATGTTATAATTTACCTGCACTGTCAAGTAGTTTAAAAAAGAATAAATATTAACATTATAACTAGAATGAAGAGCATATGCAAAGTAAAAGCCATGTTACCATATGAGTTTATGTAAAAACAAAAATTATCTTAAAAGTCATGGAATGATTTCTGACCTCTAATAGATTATCCATGAAAAAAAATTGCATAAAAATTACTACCTTCTTTCCAAATTATTTACAACACTGTTTTTACCATTGATTAGTAATACATATATTTTTTTTATACAATTTCACTAAAAAAGGTCTCATCCTCTCAATAAATACATTATATTTACCTCACCCACTCATCATCTGTTCAGACAATTTGCTTAAGGACAAATTAGACAAAAATAAAACATATAGCAGGGAAAAATGTTATGATCAATTATTTACTCCAATAATTATTGTACGAAAAGTCAAACATATCTAAGGTAGATCAAAATTAAAAATATGAAATCAACAGTGTCCCACCTTATAAATAAATACCCAGATCTAGCATATATCAAAGTAAATTAAAATAAAAGACAAATTGTTTAACCCAAAGTTCTGGATCATGAAGCTAATCTTGAAAGACCTTTTTAAAAACTATTAAAAGTTTTCACAACAAGCGTTTGTAGTCCAACGGTTAGGATAATTGCCTTCCAAGCAATAGACCCGGGTTCGACTCCCGGCAAACGCAAAATCCATTATTGTTTTTTCTTTTTTCAAAAAATGATTTTTTTAATTGCAGAAACTTTTATAAAGTGCAGAAAAATGAGATTAAAAATAAAACCATAGTTTGATAAAATATGAAAACGTGAAGTAGAAAAGGGCAACCTTCTCTTGGGGATCATTCTCAAGGACTTGAAAGTGCAGCAGTTCTGGGATAGAAGATTGGTGGGAACTGGAAAAAGAATCAACATATTGAGTAGAATAGTCACTGCGTTGAGGCTTGGTGTGGCGTTTTGGAGCCACCCCATCAAAGTAGTCTCTGGTTTTGGCCTCCAAGGTGGCTTCTTCCTCTGCTGACAGATGAATGTCACTCCTGTTTGGCCTTGTGTTGCACTCCATCTTCCTCCTAACTTCTTCACCAATCTTTCTTTTCTGCTCTCAAGATGATGATGGAAGTTGTGTGTGAGAATGTGTGTATTTGTAAGAGTTGGTGGCAGTGGTAGATATTTTTGGAGCTGACACTTTTGAATTGGTTGCAAGGAAACTTAAATGAGGTATGAAAAAATATCTGTTTGAGGGAGCTTTTTTCATGAAAAATATCTACAAAAATCTTATCCATTTGGTCTTGCTAGAAGCTGTGTTTGGTGGAACAAACACAGGGCCAATTATTATTAAATATGTGTAATAAAAATTATCAGCTGTAATGTAAGAACTTTTATTGCAGAATATTACTGTTATACTTGTAACTTCAACTTTATTATATGTATGTAATATTATATTAAAAGTAAATTCAGTATATTTGATAAATATAAAATTAATATAATAAAATTATGACACACCATTTAAGAATCATTTTATCTGTTAATATTAATTCAAAATATATAATATTATATTTAAATATAACAAGATTTTGTTTAATTTAATTTGGTATGGTTATTATTGGATTTTGAAAAAATTAGATCTAAAAAATCAAATTTTATTTTTTTATTAATTTCAATTATTTTCAACATCCATTTCTTAGAGGAGAAAAATTAAAGAAAATAAATAAATTAATTAACTTAAAATTATTTATATTTACTATGCTGTATTTGTTCACCGTTTACTGCAATGATGAAAGAAAATATATATAAAAAAAACTGTGAAATTCATTAGTTTAAGGATATGTTGTTTCACTATAAAATGCTTTTTCTGGTATTTTAAAATATAATTTACTCCTATTTTTTCACATTTTATTTTTGTTATACACATTTTTATCATTGTGTATACACTTTTCTTTTTACTTTTTGTAAAATCGATTCCTTCTTTGTCTTCCTTTTCTTCACTTTCTTTCCCAAGCTAAAAGAAAAAGTCTTTATATTATGCTGTGAAAATGCAAAGTTGGAAACAGAAAATTGGTCTGAAGCACTTAGATAAGGTGTCCGACCCCATATGACAGCTCCTTTGAAAAAGGACAAAATCTTTCATAATATAAAGAGAAAATTCGTACAAGGTTGAAATTACCACATTAGCCGTCACTTCAATATCTTCAAATTCAACTAAAAAATCAGAAATTCTAAAATATTCTCTTGTCATCAACCACTGAATTTTTGGCATGCACATTTATGGAAATTGAAAACCTTTAATTGTAATGAGTAGTCAAAGGAATGTAATATTGAATTAAAGCTTTGATTGTAATCTTAGTAGTATAGGTTTCACGAAATTCTTTTCCCATTTTTGTTGTAACTGTATTTAACTATCTACAATTTTGATGCATATATATTTTTTATACAATTTTATTTATGTGTGCTTTAAGATTTTGAATTTTTTTACATAACTCTGATTGATTAATATTTAATTATAAGTAATTATTTTAATTTTCAATTCAGTTGTTTTTTTTTTTTACTTGATCATGAAATTATATCGGAAAAAAATACATAATACTTGTAACATTTTGTAGATGATAGTTTCTTTTTTAATTAAAACTTGAGCCAAGTTAAAATTTGAAATCAAAATTATGGATAATTAAATGATAAATGAATAACTTACGAAATAAAACTTTAAAGATAAAAAAATTATGAATTTTGAATATGTACGTCTATTTTTTCTTTTTATTGATAAAAACTTGCATGTTACACCCATGTCAAAAACGGACATTTTACAAATTTGAGATAAATTTAGTAAAGTATTTTTAAGGATAAAATGAAAGAAACTAAGAGATTGTATACTTCCTATTATTAAAGAGATGTGAATTAGGTTAATAGGATAAACTATTTATCCTCTCCTGTGTATATATTGAAACATAAGTTAATATTATAGTGATAATTAACATATCAAAAATTAATTTTATTAATCATAATATTGATTTTACAAATTTATATAATCTACTTGTAATTCTAAAAAAAAAGGTAAATATTAAATAAAATACAAGTTCATACGATTTTATTAATATTAACTTACATGATGGTTTATATTTTAATTTGTATTTAACGTATTATAATAGTTTACATGTATTTATATTGTAAGTTATCGTAACACATAAAGTCAAACCTATTTATTAAAATTAAATAATAATAATAATTTAAATATGTTTAGATATTAATTATAATTTTAAATATATTTTTAATATAAAAGTATTTATATAAATAAAAAAAATAACTTTACGTAATAGAAAAAAATAGGCAAAGGATATTACAGCTAAGAATATGTTATTGTCTCCACACAATTCACTATATCTTCTTATCTCATCACATACCATGCTTTCTTATTTCATCCACACATTGCTATGCATAACCACCACCCACCACCACTCTAACAACCGTGACTCACAGCCCTTGCCATCGTCAGCCACCGCACGCTGCCAGTTTACTCCGGCAAATGTCACCCTACCAAAGGCACCCTACCAAAGTCATTGCCATTGCTTTTACTTTTCATTTTTTCTTTTCTTTTCTTTGTCTCTCACAATTAAATTATCATCATTATCTCCCATTCCCTCATATTCTTCCTTTACCAAAAAGGTGATGATTTTTAAAAAAATAAAATAAAACTATCTCTTTTGTTTTATTTTGTTAATAAAATAGTATTTATAATTTTTATTTTTTAAGTATTTATATTGTTTAGTGTTTTAAGTAAGTAACGCTTTCTTCTCTTTAAAATTTAAATAAAATTATAAATAAAAATAAAGAACTTTTAACGAAGAAAAAATTTAAAATAAAATAAGAAAGGTGAATCTTACATCATTAAAAACCCAACATAATGTAAGTATTATTTATTGAAAAATGAAAAATAAAAATGTTTATTTAAAAGATATGAAAAGTATGAATACTATGACTTTATTAATAATATGAAGGCAAGTACTTATGTTAAAATTAAAAAAGAAAAATATGAGTGAATATATTGATTTATGAACTTAGTTATAGCTCATTAAGTTCTGCACATTCTCACCTAAATTCTATTTGTTGTGCTCGGTATATCTTGGAAACTATTTCATCGTGTTGTATCAAAACAAGAAATTAAAATTAAAAACCTAGTCCTCTTTCATAAGTTTAGTAATTTTTCAAATAGCGAATTATAAAAATTAAAGAAAATCAAGAGGCGAATCATATTTTTTAATTTAAAAATGTAATTAAACATTTGCAATATTAGTGGTGACGTGACATGGTGATGGTGCGCACCCTCCTCGTGGGTGGTCTGACACTGTTCACTGAATCCAGCAAAGTCACAGTCTTGCAAGACACACGCAGCACGTGTTCCCAATATCCAATCCAAATTTTTTTATCCCACTATTATTATTATTAATATTATTAATAATAATATTATTATTAATAATATTATTATTATTAATAATAATATTATTATAGAATCACACTGGTTTGGGTCCTACTCACATTCACTTCCTTGCCACCATTTCTGAACTTCACTTCTCTCTCTCATTCTCAGTGGCGTCTCTGTCAAAGGCGAACAGAAACGCATCTAGAAGGACACCATGACGCGAAAGGTCTCCAATTTCTCCGATCTGATCCAAAGGGTCACAGCCTCCTGTCTCCTCCACCCCCTGGCCACCGCAGGCTCCGGCAAAGAGGACGGGAACTCGGCCTACGACTCTGATGAGAACAGGAACAAGGAGTACGAGGAAGAAGATAATGAGGAGTACGAGGAGTTCGAGGAGGAGGAGGAGTACGAGGAAGAGAGAGCGGTGGGACCTTTGAAGGCTCTGAAAGTGAAGCAGATGGAGGGGCTGATGGAGGAGGTGTTCGAAACGGTGTCGTTGATGAAGAGGGCGTATGTGAGGCTTCAGGAGGCGCATTCTCCGTGGGACCCGGAGAGGATGCGGGCTGCTGACGTGGCGGTGGTGACGGAGCTCCGGAAGCTCGCCGTGCTGAGGGAGCGGTTCCGACGGAGCGGGGGTGGGGAAGGGAAGAGAAAGGGGAGGAGGAGAGGTGGTGGGGTGGCGTCGGTGAGGGAGGTGGTGGCGCCGTACGAGGCGGTGGTGGAGGAGCTGAAAAAGGAGGTGAAAGTGAAGGATTTGGAGGTGAAGAATCTGAGGGAGAAGCTTGATAGTGCTGTTGCTCTCTCTAGTAATGGGAGTGGTGAAAAGAAGCCTGGGAGGTCCTTGTCTAAGAGGAAACTGGGAATCCAAGGTACTTTCAGCAGTATGCATGCCACCCTTTTTTTAATATAATATATATATCATGAAATATGGTGTTTAGATTTAGATGGAATATTAAGAAGAAAAAGATTGAAAAGTCTCTCTATGTTATACTTTGTTGCTTTGAACTTGGAAGTATGTGACTTTTGTTCCAAGTTCTTGCATCTGAATGGTTTGGCATTTGGCAAAACTCCTACATTGCATCATCTGGGGTCTCAGATGCTCCTTCAAGCTAAACCAAAGTGTTTAGTTGAAGGTATGAACTATGAGAAATGATTTTGCCCCCAAGCTGACATTAGAGTGTGTTTGGGTAAACATTGGCAAACTTGATCTGAGATTATGTGATTTATATTTGGATGTTTTTATTCTAAAAACAGGTTAATATAAATATTCAATATAAATATTTTTATTCAATGCAGAAATTTCCTAAAGTTACTTCATCACTGAATCATTTTTTCTTACAACATGTGAAAAATTACCTAAAATTGTATTGGTAGACATTTTAAACTTTGTAGGAGAGGAAATGAGTGGAGGTTCTCATTCTGTAAATTTATAAAATTGTTTCTGCAGCAATTGCAGGAGTACCAACTCCAGAACTCTTCGAAGCAGCAATGATGCAAGTGAGAGAAGCGTCAAAGTCTTTCACATCTCTGCTGCTGTCTCTCATGCACAATGCACATTGGGACATAACAGCTGCTGTTCGTTCCATTGAAGCTGCTACTGCCTCAAGTGACAAATACCATAGTACTTCAACCACAGCCATTGTCTCAGCTCACCATGCCAAGTATGCCCTTGAATCGTATATATCCAGGAAAATCTTTCAAGGGTTTGACCACGAGACTTTCTACATGGATGGAAGCCTCTCCTCCCTCCTCAACCCTGAGCAGTTTCGACGGGACTGCTTCACTCAGTACAAGGACATGAAGTCCATGGATCCTACTGAGCTTCTTGGAATCTTACCAACTTGTCACTTTGGTAAATTCTGTTCCAAGAAGTACCTTGCCATTGTCCATCCAAAGATGGAGGAGTCCCTGTTTGGGAACTTGGAGCAGCACAGTCAAGTCCAAGCAGGAAACCATCCCAGGAGTGAGTTCTACAATGAATTTTTAGGGGTGGCCAAGTCAGTGTGGTTACTTCACTTATTGGCATTCTCGTTGAACCCTGCACCAAGTCAGTTTGAGGCAAGTCGCGGAGCTGAGTTCCATCAACAGTATATGGACAGTGTAGTGAAATTTTCAGGTGGGCGAGTGTCAGCTGGTCAAGTTGTAGGGTTTCCAGTTAGCCCTGGATTTAAGCTTGGGAATGGGTCTGTTATAAAGGCCAGAGTTTATTTGATAGCGAGAACATAAAGTTTTTTTCTGAGTGGAAGTTCTTTTTGCACCACTTTTTTCTGGTTCCACCGCCTTACTTTTTACATTCCATAAATTAGTTTCTAGAATACTAGGAATTATTTTTTGAAATGTAAAAAAAAGGAAAAAAAAAAAATAGAAAGGGTGTGAAGGAAAAAAAGAGGATGCAAATAGAATCACTCTTTAGGGAGTTATGTTTAAAAAAGAGAACTGATTACAGTGAGCTAATACTTGCCGAGCAGGATTCATGGGCTGTTTATGTAATATGAAAAATCCTTCGGCTAGGTAATTAATTTCCAGGTGATTGTGTCTGGACGGAAGTGATGACACTGTTCATTCCCAAATCTAAATTGGCATTCTATTTTTTCTCTCTGGATATTGAGTTGCAATGGAGATGGAGCCATAAAGGAAAATTATTAGATTCCCTAAGTCAAAAATTATCCGAGATTCAAATCAAATTCGCCGTCAATGGTAATACCTCATAATATTTGAATTCAGTAAAGTTATAGAGACTCTAAATAACGGTTTGCATACATGTTTCATTCAATTTCTCTATTCAATGAGTAGGGAAATACGCAATTTATTTCCCAGAAAAAGGTATCTGACATTGATATAGTAGAATGTAGGTCTTTCAAGTAAATGTAATTTCAGGTCTATTAATTGGCTAAGAATGTTTGAAACTTTGAATTGTGGCGTTCACATAGCACAAGCAGGAGATAATCATATACAAAGGTAATTTGACGGTTTATTCATTGACTAAATATATGAAGCGTGATGTCCATCCACACGGAAGAAGTGCGAAATAAATGTAGAAAGACCACCTTTCTTGTAATGAATTTGCTGTTCATCTGATAGCACTCAACCGATAACAGAGAAAGAACACTAATTTTCCTTCGTGAATATCAATCATGAAGTAACACAATTATCCTCTCAAAACTCTTTTTGCCTGCCAAATGAATCAAATAGCATTTTCAATATCGACGAGCAAATTCATATAGTCATGTACAATTTCCTGTTAGATGAAGCAGTTCCTCAAACCAACAAATGATACCATCATGCAAAAAGCATTCTTTCTGTAAAATTCACAAATCTAGTTTAATGGGAAAATTCACAGCTGTCTTCTTACAATGTGAGTCTTGAACTGTGATTTGAATTCTCTTAAGAAAGCATGTTAAGTGAAAAAGTAATAGTGAATCCACTCTTCATTTGAACTAGGACCGTTCTAGACGGCTATGACAAATTGGTAAAATTCATACTACATTTGATTCTGATTAAGGAGACAAATAAGTTACGGAGACCTATTTTCTCTAAAAAAGCGGAAGCAGAAGGGGAAAAATTCATTGATTAAACTACGTCAAACCTAACGTTCACTTGCAACCTGTGTAATTGAACATACACAAGGGGCTTAGACCTTAAAGCAGGGCATTTGTAGGCGGATATTAGGGTGCAATACGATATACAAATTACAATAGATAACTAACAGCATTGCCAAGATAAAATGCGTAACTTACTTGCTCAAAAGTAAGAAACATAATCACATTCCAGGCTCCTACTCGACCAAAATTTGGAAGGAAACCTTTATAGAAGGCCAAAAATCCCTGCAATACATTTGTGACATGAGTTCAAGCTGCAGAAAAAAGGACAAAGTATATACAGACCTTCACGACAGCTTACTATCAAACGAACAGGCTAGTGGCAACCGTTAAAAATATTTTCAGTTTGTTCAAGGATCAGAACAACAAAGATTGCGGATATGGAAAACCACATTCATTGGGATTAAGTGCGCTGCTCAATAGCCTCTTTAATTATGCACCGAAAAGTTAGTATCCGGTCTCCCAAATCACCTCATAATTCAGGTGATAAATATAGTAATGAATCTTTCAATTTATAAAAGAATTGGACTAACAAATAAAACCAGCAGGAAAAAGGTGATGATAACTATTGTAATGAATCTTTCAATTTCCCTTGGTTAAGATTTTAAACAGCAACTATAACAATGATAAAATCAAATAAGGAAATTCATGAACCTCATTAAGCATAGTCTTGAGAAAGCAGTCAAATGTGCTTTTGTAGGTTGAATCCCCCATCATCCTGGATTTCACCTGAAAAGTTATGGGCATGGATACAAGTCATCCCCTGGCTTCATAAAAGAGTGTGCTTCGTCATAGGAATTTCACCAATATTGTTAAGGAATCTAGCAATAGTTCTAGAATTTCAAAATACCAAGTTACTTATAATTTCACAAAGATGTTTACGGAAGAACATAGACAGAAGTACTGAAAGCAAATTGCCCTTGTAAAAAGTGTTTGGGTTACTTTTGGTAAGATCCAGTGACACTCAACTTTAGCTCTCATCCAGAACCAAAATGTTAAACCAAAAGATTCAAATTGCACCATTTTGAATATTTGATTCCCCTTACTTCTTTTTTGGTCTCTTTTCATTATAAACACAACTGTTATTGCTATCGATTTGTTCTTCTTAAGCATAAGTGCAAACTGCAAACAAAAAACGGGGAGTCGGGGGCTGTAGCACCTACCACATCAACAGGAGAACCAATAAATACGGCAAAAAGACCTGCCCCTAAGCCAGCAAGAAGGTGAGTATAGACATTGTCCATGAACCCTGGAATTTTCAAAATCGTCTGCATAAGTATAAAGAATCAGAGCAGCACTGCAATTTGTTGGGAAAATCAATCCAAATTTCCAACATTAATGATAGTAATTGGAAAGCTGTATGCATGTTTCTAGACTCTAGGTGAATCCACTATCATAATGAGATGTACAAGAAAAAAGTGGGGATAATTAAAGCCCACGAAGTCTCTTTTATAAAGGAAGCCATCAACCTTTGCTATAGAAAGGGTTATGTGAAGTGAGAAGTTAAATAGTGAGAGAGGGGGGGAGGAGAGGGGTGGTCTTGTAATGGAAAGGGTTTCTAAACTTGTAATGAAATAGCATATGTAGGCAAGAGCCGAATCACGTAAATTTATGTTTTTCGCTATTTCTCTTTTTGTGGCATTGTTTTGTGTGTCTCATACCTCTGATCCTCATTGTTTGTGAAAGGGATTTTTTTTCCCAACACAATTAAATTTTATGTAAGGCTGTACTTAGAAGTATAGCAAAAATCCAATTTAAAATACCCAATAATGTGATTACCCGTTTCACTTTATCATAGCTAGCTAATTCAGCAGCATTTATAATTGCATTCCTTGCTATGTTTGGCCCAAGCCCAGTCCACAAGGCCCCTATGCCTTCCTAGTTTAACAAAAACAAATATAGAGAATTAGACTCAATTAGTATATTTTCAATATCGAAGGAGCAAGACCAAAAAGACTCACAAGAAAGGCTTACTTGTCTCAATATAGTTAAATACGCATCCATTGCACCAGAATAACGCCTAGGTACCCCAGATGGCAGTTGACCTTCAGATTGAAGCCTAACTTTAACAAGATCAGTTGGATTAGCAATCGTGATTGCTAAAGCACCTATGACAAGTTAACAAAGAAAAAAAAAGTGAGTCAGTGACTGCAATATATAATATAATACAAAATACACACACTCATATGTATGTATATATCCAAGGGGAATGCTAACTTCCAGACCTTTGTCCAGAAGTAAAATTCTCCATACCTTGAATTGGATAAGGAACCATTCTCTTTATTTAGAAGGAAAATACAACTTGTGAGCATTTAAATCTTTTAATTAAAAAGAAGACAACTCTAATTAATTCCCTTTTCAATGTTCTTTTCAGTTTGCACTTGCCATCCCTCCAATTATTAGCATTTTCTTTTCCAACGTCTATTATCCAAATGTAAAGTCAATAACTTCATTCTAAATCTACATTATGCAACTACTATTTCACATTTATGATAAAATCTTGTGCTACAATATGCAGATGAAGAGGTTTCTTGATAAATAACTAACAAACAAAAAGCAGAGCTAGAATTTTAATTTTCATGTAAATGGGAAAAATGAACATAGTTCAGGCATCATTTGCCTTTTATTTATATTTTTTTTGTCCCACTGAAACTAAGGAAGATGCTAATTTCCCCACAAAGGAGATAATGTCAATAATGTTATGCAATCTGAAATGAAGCAGTATAGCTGTTCAGAAGTACTCACCAGTAAGCAGGGCAGCCAGGATCATATGGTATATTGGAACCTCTCCGATAAATGCACTACCAACAAGAAATGTTTTGACCTGTTCATGGTGCAATTCATATGTACAACCCATCTTCCTCCAATCACAGTCTTATTCAATGAAAGTTAGATATATATAAATACTCACAGGATCATATAACCCGATTCTTAAGCCTCCATATAAACATTGGCGATGCAAACCAGGAACAATTCCTTTCCACAGAGCCGATATACCCTCATCTCTAGCAATGGTCTTAACTGTCCCCAGCAAGCCCTTGTATTTAGGTAAACCCACTTCACTATCAACCCCTACCTTCTTTTGTAGTTGAAGCCTGACTTTAGCTGTGTCCAGAGGAATGGTACAAAACTACACAAAACCCAAGCACAAAAGAATTATTAGAATTACTTTCTCAAAGGCAAGTTTTTAATCAGCGTAAATTCTATAGCAGTCGTTGAATAGAATATTGGCATAGAGGCATTACTTATCAATAATGTAACTTCAAAAAGGCAGAAATGAAACATGTAAAAAAGCTTGAAGCACGATAACTAGCTTTTTCAGGGCTTAAAACATATGCACGGTCAATGTAAAAGTTTTTTACACTGCTAACTAACTAGAAATCATCCTTGATAAGACGTTTCAGATGGTTATTGTCAAAGTAAACAAAATTACCATTCATGGTGGTTTATAATTGATAGTGCACAAGCTTTACATCATTAATACATATACTATTTTGTCTCTTCATATAAGAAAAACAATTGCTAAGGAAGAAAAGTAGAGTGAAACTATTCCAAAGGAAAAACCCATAACTAAGAGAACGAGTCAGGTAACCAGTCATCCCAGACTATCTGTATAATAAGAGCATCAAGGACCAACAATAACAGGTATAAGTGAACACACCTTAGTAGGATTTCGACTCACATTCACTAACTGGAACCAGTATGTAAACTCTCTCCATTCACTTGGATCCCTCCATTCTTTCTCCCAGAGACACTCATTTATGAGTATTTATACTCCATTTTTTCGCTTGATAAGCGATGTAATATTCACTCTGCTCACAATCCTACTTAACGGGTTTAATATCAATTCGAATGAAGTGTCACTTTAAGCAAATTTTAACCGAGGAACCAATCAGAAATCATTATCGTGGTTAGTATAACTCATAACATTATTATTATTGTTATATAATACTATAAAAATCAACAAATTTGTGTTGTAACTTGTAATTGGATTACAGCACCGAACTCTTTACATTTTCGGTGTGGACACCATTCACTCAAACTAAATCCAAGGAACGTTATATAATCCACCTCGCCTGGTGAACAACGCGCACAATTTGACGTTTAACAACTTATACACAAACAAATGAACTTGATAAGTCACGCAATCGTTATTTATCATTCTTTTGGCTTATAAATGTACGATTCAGTTTCTATCGAAAACAATCGGATATGCGAGAAGCTATATTGCAAGATCCAAATGCTGAATCGAAACCGAAAGAATCGGTTAGAGAAGGAAGGTTACCTCGGCGAAACAAGCGGCGAAAGCGCTGCACAAGAATGATAGAGCGAACGAAATCTGGTTCGGATCTGACATTGCTGAAGCAAACTAAGCACTCAGAAGAAGAAAGGATTGGGTGTGAGAGTTTAAGCCTAGTGGCATTTACGCAACCAACTTTCGTTAATCGGACTCTACTTCAAACCAGTTCACTGATAAAATTAATATATAGTGTTACTTTCACACTCCAAGAGAGAGGGGGAGAAATTGATGTGAGTAATAAGAAATGAAAGCTGAGCTTTAGATCTCGCGAAAATATAGTTGTTGACAACTGTCTCCTATAGCGACTTGATATTTTCAAGTAAAACTTTAATTTTCTTTTCAATAAAAAAAATCAAATTCTTCATATTTTTTTCATGGAAATAAGTTTGTGAACAACTTAAAGTTAAAAACAATACAGTAAGTAAACTAAACTACTATTATTTTATTAAAAACTTATTGTTAACACTTAATATCTATGAAATCTTTATTTTTTTCTATATTGAAACTGGAATGTAAAATGAAATTTCAACCCTAAACTAATTTAATTTCTAAGATAAATTTATTAAGTTAAATATTTTTTTATATTATAAAATTATTAATATCAACTTACGCCCATTAAAATGTGTCTCAGTGCAAATTGTGAAGTGTATGCATGTGCAACTGCCAAAATTGTGGTGAAGTGGGAGACCAACTTTTTTAATTAATGTACCAGCAGGATGGGAGCATATTGAAGCTTTAAATTCTTTGTTATTGAGTTAGAAATTATAAACTTTTTTTTTTCACAAAAGTTAACTAATAATTTCATAAATATATTAATTAAAAAAATTTATAATATTTATCAAATTACTTTCAAATTTTTATAAATATTTTTTTTTAAATTTCTATAAATTTTATTATTTATTTATTAATCTAAACAATCTTATCCTCCACACACAATTCACTCAAATTATTTTAAATTTATTTTCTTAAATCCACTCTTCTAACCAAACAAAACCTAAATATTTATAACTAAGTATAAATTTTAAATAACAATTCAATTAGCAATTTATGGACATGATATATCTCACATTTGTATATCACAACAAATTATCTATAATGGAATTTAGTCTAACTTTTTATTATTTTTTTTATTGATGTAGATTTTCCCATGATTATGGTTTAAAAAATATATTGGAAACTCATAGACAATATTTAAAAGAAATATAAAAAGGAATAAAAATATAGAGAAAGATAATGCTTATTGATTGTCCCAAAACTTGCGTTACATCAATGAAATATTTTGAGGACAGCTACAATCACATATAACTTTCAGAAAATATCTAACAAGTTATAAAGTAAATATATTAAAAATAAAATAAGTAATAAACTGATGTTTTGTCTAAAAGGAGGAGATGGGGTGATTATAACTCTATAATCAAAACTATGAACTTTTGTTAGAAAAACAATAATATAACTAAAACAAAATATTCATATGAAAATATAAAAGAATGTTATCGGTATAAAAATTATAAGAAAATAGGAAGAATCTAATTATTTAAATAATAATTTTAAAAGGAAATTTTTTTCATTCTCTCTAACAGAGTTAGATGTTATCATTTTTATTTTTAATAATTCTTATAAGCAATTTACATTTTACAAAAATAAAAAGTTAACTTTTTATTGTTTGTTATTTACAATTTCGTTATTTATAATGTTTGTTAAAAAACATTACAATTAAATAACATTCAAATGCCATTGATTTAAAGACAATATCCACCCAGTATTACCTAATACTGAAATACGAAACAAACGTTATAATATGATTGAATGACGAATTTTCAATGGTGAAAAATTAAAAGAAATCAAAATTTCAAATATTATGACTTGATAACTTAAAGTTATAAAATTTTAAATTTTAGTTAAAAGTACAAATTTAAATTTTTTTCGTGATTTATATTTTTATTTATTCTTTTTATACTTTGTTGATTTATGGGTCACCTTTGATTTCGATATCATTTCTTTAATTAAGATCGAGATATTGTCCACTTAATTTTTTATTTTTGTTAGAATGTTAATAATTTTTTTTAAAGGAAAATGGGTAGTGATTATTTTATAAGTTAAAGTCGATTTTTATTTTTCTAATATATATTAAATAACCTTTTGATTAATCTTGACTATAATTGATTTCGACTTAATTAAGAAAATTTTTAATCAATATTAATTAAAATAATAGACAAATAAAGTAATCATAACTAACAAAAATTAAAAGATAACATTGATCTATATTAATTGAATCATAATCAATATTATTCCAAAATATCATCAAATAATATCAATTAAGAAAAATCTTTATTAATTTAAAAAAATAACAATTTTGACAAGAAAAAATTTTAATCGACGCTGAATAAAAAATATTATTAACTAATATTTTGGAACGATTAAATATTTTAATTTTAAAGATATTTTATAAAAAATAATAAATTAAAATTTTTATTTAAATAAAACATTGAAAAAGAACTTTAATTAAAAGTAATTTGCTTCTAATATAATTTTTTTAGAAATTATGAACTGTTAGAATAATTAATTTTATGCTAGTTACTTTAATTATTAATATATACTTTTATAAGGACAATAACTCGAATGAAATTAGTTTTTCACTCAGAGTTATATATGATTGGAAAAAGTGTTGATAACTTATTCAATGATAATGTGAAACTATTTCAAAATATTAATATATGTTATTCATTTTTTTTTATTATTAGACAGCATTCATTAAAAAATATATGTAAAAGGTTCATTAAGCATACTGTGAGTTCTACACGTTTATTAAAAGTATTCATAAATTACGTTTAAATTATTAACAACAAAAGTGTAAAAAAAATTATAATTATTGTTTACATAAGTTAAGTGTTAAGTCAGAGAAACTTCTAAATTCCTTATTCATTTCTCTATTTCAGTTCAATAAGACAATCGAGTTCGGATAACTCCACTATAAATAGCATTAAATTCAACACATTTTAATATAATCACATTGACAAAACATTAGTCTAAAACATAAAATCATTTTATTTATTAAAAAATTAAATGAATCTTTAGATTTGTTATTTAATAATGTTACTTGAGTAAAAAATGTCCAACCCAAAAAGGTTAATTATTGTCCCGTTACCATTTAACTAATGTGACTTTAGCTTAGTGATTGAACAATGAGACTCTAGCTTAAGTTTTTAGTAAGCAAACTTTCACTTAAGTTAAAACTAAGTTGAGCAAAAAATTACAAATTTGTGGTTTTGTTCTTGTTTAGATAACATGTGTCTTGCTAAAAAATCTTCCAAAGGTTCACTTGCTCATGTTTTTACTAGGAAGAAAATATTAACAAAAAGATATCATGCACAAAAAATCCGATACATTAGAAAATATAACTACATATTCAACGTTCTAAATAAACTTATCAGGTGAAATTCAATTATTCTTATATTACATTTTATGTTCCATTTCCTTGAACCTAAAAATAACAAAAAAAATGTATAATATATGCTTAAGTCCGTCAACCATTCATGTAAAAAATATATATCATTGAAATATAACTATGATTTGGTTAGTTTATTAAGTTTCCAAAATAACTTTGGTAATATTAATTTGCTATTACGATTGTATTCACATTAATACGATATTGATGGACAAAATACATTACTTTGACCAACTCATACTGAGGGTGCTATCAAATCTAAATTAGGTTTTCTAACTTGAAATTCCCATGGATCAAAATAAAAGTTCAAATATATTATAGTTGATACATAAGAAACTTTAACATGCCAAAATAAAATCCTACTAATCAAACTAAAAAGTACCACCATGACCCTAAACTAACATAAATATATTTTTGTCCATAAAACTACGTATGAAACACACATTTTCCTAGGTTTGTATATAACCAACCTAAGTACAAAAAGACAAACAGAAAGTTTTAAAAAAAAAAACACAATTTTTTTATTGGTAAATTATATTTTCTCTTCAGTGACCTCATTAGAAGAAAGTCAGATTTTGAAAATGAGAAATAAATCAAACATCAAATCTAATAAATTATATAGAAAATGATAATTTTAGTATTTAACTTTTTTTATTTATAATCTTGTTAAATTTAATTAATAAAATATTAACACTTTATTTTATTTGTAGGTAAACCATATAAATCTCATTCACTGTTTATGGTGACATTTAAATTTCAAGAATAAAATGTATTAAAAGAAATTTAAGTTTATTTATGATATTTTACATATTAAATATTATTGTTTTCTTTTTTCTTTTAAAACCGTTAGAAGTTTTGTTAGTAATTTTTTGGTCATTTCGTCACAGTAAACATCTTTAATTACGCAATTTAAAAGTCTTTTACATTGTGTAATTCAAAACTATTTTTTTTATTGAACTATATAATTAAAGAACAATAAAAAGTAGAAGACAATATTGTATTTCAGATTATAAATTTAGAAGTTTTTTTAAAAAAAAATTACTTAAAAGGAGTATCTAATGTAAACTTTAAGATTTAGAAATGACTTTCCAATTATACAATTTAAAAATCATTTATCATAAAAACAAACTCATGGATTGTACAATGTAAAAAACACTTATAAATTATAAAACTAAAAGCCATTCACATGTGAAAGTCATAAAAACTCGGACCATAAATTCTTAACAACACAATAATTAAATGGATCATTTATCCGACATTAAAAAGAATTTAACACAATTAAAATATGATACATGAATAAATGATTGATTGTTAGTGAATTGGACAACATAGCTAAAAAAGGAAAAAAGAAAAAAAAATTGAATAGAACGTAGACACTAGAGGCCGAAGTGACACAAAACACAAAATCATAGGAGGACTCTTGATGTCTCTAATAAACTGGGTCATATTCCAAATGAGTCAAACAATAATAACAAAATAGTGCGATAAGGATGAGAAAGATAAAGTATTTTAACTTTTTTTTTTATAAAAAAATGAATTTTAAATTAAACAATTCAAAAAAATATTTTTTTCAAAAATTTTTAAATTCACCATGAAGAAGAAAAATATGGAGTGTAAAAAGAAATTCGCATGTTTTATGGAAGGAACTTTTTCCTTGAACCCTGTAAAAGAATAAAATAAAAAATTGAAAAATTTCCCTTCCCTCCGCCCATTCCATCAAACTCCTGGCGGGAATCCAATTGCATCCCCCAAAATCCCGCCAACTGCTTCCAGAACCTTCCTCTATATAAATCCTCTTCCCTCCTTTTCCTTTTCATTTTCTCTCAAAACCCCAAACCATCTTCAGACAAAACCCTAATCGTCTCTTCGCTAACCCTCGATCAAAATGTTGGAACTCCGTCTCGTGCAAGGTTCTCTTCTGAAGAAGGTTCTGGAAGCCATCAAGGAGCTCGTCAACGATGCGAACTTCGACTGTTCCTCCACCGGGTTCTCCCTCCAGGCTATGGATTCCAGCCACGTAGCACTCGTCGCACTTCTCCTCCGATCCGAGGGCTTCGAGCACTACCGCTGCGACCGCAACATCTCCATGGGTATGAACCTCAACAACATGGCTAAGATGCTGAAATGTGCCGGCAACGATGACATCATCACCATCAAAGCCGATGACGGCGGGGACACCGTGACCTTCATGTTCGAAAGCCCTAGTACGTTTCCATTTCTCCAGCGTTTTCGAAATTGGTGCTCGAGCTTGCTGATTTAGTTTTTTTTTTTAATATATATCTATATGATTTGGTTTTGGTTTTTAACTATTGTTCCGTTCCCTTACTTGCACTTCGTGCACGTGAAGCAGATTTAGCTTGATTTGTTTTTGTTTTGACGAACTTGTAGAAATTGCATAGGCTCGTGTGCTTAAATTGCAACTGAGCACGCGCTATTTGCCATTTATCACGTTTAATTTTAATTACTTGCTGAAAAAAATATTTCTATTTTCTAAGAGAAGTTCCAAATTCACTTTTAATTGTTAGGTTTACTTAAAGAGTGCTTTTGACGAATGGACTGACTTTATAGGGTTGTAGGGCAGTAACTTTGTTCATGGTTCTTTATGTTTCTTGTTTTGGTGTTTGTTTTCATTGATTGAAATTTGTGAGAAGTGTTGTATGAAGCTTAAATAGATCTCGAGACCCAGCGATAGAAAAACACGTTAAAGAGGTTAATGCGAAGTATAATATGTGCAGTGGGATGTGACACAATTGAAAGATTTGAAAGAAATAATTATAGTTATTGACGTGCTTGTATTGGTGTAATTTCATGAAAGTATCGCTTTCTTTGGTAATTTTTGACGTGATTTGTATTTGGTGTTGTCTTACAGCGCAAGATAAGATTTCTGATTTTGAGATGAAGCTGATGGATATTGATAGCGAGCATCTTGGGATACCGGAGGCAGAGTACCATGCCATTGTTAAGATGCCATCTTCTGAGTTTGCTAGGATCTGCAAGGATCTCAGTAGCATCGGCGACACTGGTAATTAGCTTTACTCCTCTGTTTATATGATTTGTTAATTTATTGTTTTATTCCGGAATTTATGCTGATAAACGTCGATCTTTTGTGGTGTCTTTTGAAGTTGTCATTTCGGTCACCAAGGAGGGTGTAAAGTTTTCCACCAAAGGAGATATTGGATCTGCAAATATAGTCTGCAGGCAAAATACTTCTGTGGACAAGGTGAGATGACAGATTTTGTTTTATTCTTTGTTCCCGATATTATATTTAGCTTTGCAAACAACTGCTTTTGTTTGTATTTGTTGCTTGTGCTATTCCTTAGTTGTGGACATTTTTACATAGTTATTTCTTGGTTGATCTCGCAGCCTGAAGAAGCTACTGTGATTGAGATGAACGAGCCTGTGTCACTGACATTTGCATTGCGTTACATGAACTCTTTTACAAAGGCAACACCCTTGTCCAATACAGTCTCTATTAGTCTGTCAAATGAGCTGCCAGTTGTTGTTGAATACAAGATTGCTGAGATGGGTTATGTGCGGTTCTATTTGGCCCCCAAGATAGAAGAGGATGAAGAAGAGAAACCACAAGCTTAATCTCGCTATGGGATGTTGGGTTAGGATATTAGGATTTTTCATTCACCTGAACTCTGTAGTTTTCTTTACACATTTCTTTTGAAGATATCTTCACTGTGAGCAACGAATTTGGAATTCAAGTATTTTACGTCCATCGTTCCCTCCTGTCACTTTATTTTGCCTATAATTTGTTGTTCAGAACACTGAAAATGTAACAACTGGCTGTGCAAATTTTTCCGCTGATGTATTTTCTTTAATATTTTGGAACTGTTGTCAAATTCTTCACAAAATATTGCCATGCAGAACATATGATATGTTAATAAGACGAAAAATAACAAAAAAGTTGAAATGGTGACCTAAATAGTGTATTAATTTGAGGCCTGTAGTAAGATTTCACGAAATTGAATTAGCTTTCATCAAATTTATCGGTCAAAGTATTAAAAGATTAAAAGAATTAGAAATTATTGCGAGGTTCCAGAATATTACTATATTTTCAGTAAGCAATTAGGTATTTTTAAGTTATAAAAATCAAACGTGTCACTTGTACATTAATTTAGAATACTGAACATGTTTGGTGGTTGAAGATTACTTAACATTTATTCGAAAGGGATGATGCCAAATATTTACAAGCTATTAAATTCTTTTACTATTCCAACATTTTTAAAGTCTGAAAAATTGTCTATATACTATTGAAGTTGGCTGAAGGGGTACAATATTTACACTCTAAACGAATAAAGGATTGGTCTAAGGGAGTATTTACAATGGTCGCACCAGCAGTTTTAAGAGTGGATAGATGCAACATCTGATCAGTGGGAAAATTTGGTTCTAATGACTCAACTATCTTATTTACTCCGTTTCTTGGCTTCACTGTATAGGACGACGCCTATGACTGTCAGAGAATATCCAAACATTCCAATCACTGATACAGGATTTCGAAATATCAAAATGGAGATAACAACTGCCACAGCTCCCTTGGCATTTCCTAGCACCTGCGCAGTAATTACGTCAAGTTAACAATGTACCAATATTTATAAAAAAGAATGCTTGGTTTGATGTAAAATGAGTTTGTACAGGGAACCAGGGTACCAAGCTGTATGAACAAACTTAACTACCATGCAATTCATGTTATTCTGTACTAAAATGGGACATGAACTTTTCATACAGGAAACCTTGAAAGCTTTAATATAAAATGAAATTATGGACTTGAAGACTGTTAGGCACCCTCCTATTATTCGGATGCATGCTAAGAAGATGGGGAGGGACACCGGAACATCAAGCATTATTACTTATGAAGGTAAAACAAGCTTTGTAAAAAAACTGCTAACTTGACTGGTCTGTCAGAATATAAGGGGGGATGCTAGATAGGGTCAGAGAGAAGTTAGGATTTGGGATAAAAATTTTGTTTAGTTAATAGTAAAGGATAAAATATGATGAAAATTTGTTTCCATACACGATATGATTATAAATGGTGTGCCAATGGTTTTAAAAATTCCTAAAATTTCGAAGGGGCAAGGGAGAGGGGACGTTTACCTGAAGTGTCAATGCACTGGTGTGGTTCGTGACTAAGAAATTGGTCAAGTTGACAAAATATGCCAATGCAGAATTGAACAAAAGTAACCACAAAATAGTTGAATCCTCTCTAGCTAGTGCAACTGTGATTCCAATTACATCTGGCTCCATTATGATTGAAGCTGGAAGAAGGAATGCAACAGCCACCGGAGCCATGTACATGAGAAGGTTCATAGAGTTGAGCCTTTCCCTGAGAAACCAAACAAATCATTTCAGTACCGACCTGGCCAAAAAATCGTACAGTTACTAATACGGATGACACTCATTTAATCAGCAGTATTCAAATACAATGGCTGGAAAGTTTGAGCTCATTACGCTTCAGAAGACAGCAAGACCCCTTGAAGCACTGTTTTGAGTGCTCTGGCTGCTGTAGCACTGACGCACATTATGAATCCAAATAGATGAAAACTCGGTTCTCCCTTCATCCAAGCAAGTGAAAAAGATTTAGGAAAAATCAATAACTATAGCTTGTTACTCCAACCAGAACCCCAATTTCAGTTATATTCATGACAGACACAACCTGCCAAATTAAACATTAGAACAAATAATCTTAGGTGGTCCTACACCACATGCTCTCCATTAATCTCTGCATGCAATGAAGTCTTATTCCTGTTTCCCCTCACTCAAAAACTTCGATACATAACATGCAAATATTGGTTAAGATCATATACAATCTTGAATTACCTAATAATTTTTTTTCCAAACTAAGACAATTTCGCCCATTCTCAACATTACCCAGCTAAAACTAATTCAGAAAACAACATATTCAAACAGCATTTTCAAAGAAACAGAAGAAAGTCTCACATACTCTCAAAGCAATAGACTCAACACTTAAATCGTCTCAAACATCACCAAATTAACACCGCATACATATCATCACATTTTCTGCATCACATGCATATTCTTCAACGAACTTCAAATTATTCACAATTTCACATGCATGTATACCAATTAACCTCATTTAAGCTAACAACCATATCACAACTTCACTTAACTCTTCAATCATCCATTCATGTTATTATAACATAGTTAAATTTCAAAACGTTACTTATGAGAAACAAGTGACGATAAATACCCCACTAGCAATGACAACGCCTGCAACAACCGGAACAAGCGTGAGGTAGGTGAGCCAGCCCTCCCGGCGGAAGGTCATCAAATAGGCGAAGACAGCAGTGAAGAAGGGCGTGGTGGCGCCGACGGCCTGGTTGAAGGATATGGGGAGGAACCGGAGGGAGATGTTGCCCCCCACGACGGACAAGCAGAAAATGAGTCCGAGAGAGGAAATCTTGACGAACTGCACCTTGGAACGCACCGTTTGCATGGGCACCACCTTGAGCCATGCAATGGCGACGTAGCTGAGGACGGAACACGCCATCATGTGGCAGAGCGTGAGGAATATGGGGTACCGGAAACCGTGGTTGCTGAGAAGGTATTTGTTCAGCAGCAACACTCCGATGTTGGAGGCGTACCAGAAGCTTATGAGCCCCACTGTGAACACCTTTCCCGACACTGGAACCTTCATTGTCGTGTTAATGTGGTCGCTGCCACTTTTTGTTTTTGGTTTTGTTCTTATGGGGAATGTGAAAAGAGAGGATTTTGATTAGGTTGGTGGAAGAAAAAGGGTTGATTGGGGAAATGGGGTTTGGCTTTTGGGGGATGGAGGGAATGGGAGAGGTGAGAGGGGAAATGGGTGATGCAGAGTGAGAAGCTCTGTGGAGATGGTGTTTGGAGAGTTTTGCTTTTAATTAGGTGAGTTCTAAAACATGAGGGGGCATTATCACCATGCTATTATTGAACTTACAGAGCTAGGTGTGAAGTTAGTAAAAATGGAGTGCGAATAGCCTTCCTTCCAACGCTGGAGGTTCAAGTCTGTTCCTCAAAAGCCCATGAACCCACAAAATTCTAGGGCCCGGATTTTGGGTCCACAGAAATAAAAACAAGAGAATTTGGCAATTTATTCCTGCACCCCTACATTTGCTTCCTGCACCCAATCAGAATATGTGATGGATACTTATAGTCTTATTAACGAAAATAAAAGGAGTTATGATATTCTGGAAAACGTTTTATGGAAGAAATTGAATTGTTGAGGTGTGAAATATCTTACGAAAAATATTTTCTGTAAGAAGTTTTTATATTGTGAAAAACATTTTTTGTAAGAGGTTTTTGTATTATGAAAAACGTTTTTCGTAAGAAGTTTTTGTATTATGAAAAACGTTTTTTTTAAGAGGTTTTTGTATCATGGAAAACGTTTTTCGTAAGAAGGTTTTGTATTATGGAAAACATTTTTCATAAGAGAATTTTGTATTATGGAAAACGTTTTTCGTAAGAGAGTTTTGTATTACGAAAAATGTTTTCTATAATAAAAAAACCTCTTACAAAAGAAGTTTCCTATAATACAAAAAGCTCTTACAGAAAATATTTTTCATAATACAAAAATCTATTACGAAAAATATTTTTCATAATACAAAACCAAGTCCTCACACTCCTCTTTCGAAAAATATTTTCCATAATAGAAAAACCTTTTAGGGAAAATGTTTTTCATAATACAAAATTTGGTCTTCACACCCCCTGTTTCGGAAAAAATTTTCCCGAATACAAAAATCTTTTACAAAAAAGGTTTTCTGTAAGGCATTTCACACACCCCATAACCCATTCTGGAATTCGTTTTCCAAAACCTATTTTCAGATACGAATATTGCAACAATCTTACACCCATTCTGCATCCCTTACGTAATACGAAAATAGAAGCCACTTACTTCCCACTCACGATGACACTATTGGAGAAACTTTTTTTTGCAGTACCTATCATCATGATCGCCGTAAAACGTCCACACCACTTAACAACACCCATTACACCACTCTCCTTCTAAGTATTCTGGCAAGAGTATGGTATTTTGATGGGGTGCAAGAAATAAATGTGGAGGTGGAGGAAGCAATTGCCAGAGAATTTTTTTCTTGCACCCAGATAATATTAAAATCCATACTTTGCCCTTTGATTTAAATGTACTTATAAATTCAGAAATTTAGAAACTTATCCTGCAATTCAGAATTTAAAATGTATACTGAACTACATAATATAAAATAATAATTTAAAAGTCAATTTTGGTTTTAGATTACAAAAGCTAAAAGTTAATATTGGATTCTAAATTATACAATTTGAAAGTTTTCTTTTATGAAAAAATGATTTCTAACTAATACAATCTGAAATAGACGTCTGAATTTTTGGATTTGGAAGTCATTTTTTCTATTAAAAAAAGAGCTTTCATATTGGTAGTTTAAAATGGATTATACAATTTAAAAATTAATATTATATTTTTGAATTACACATTTTTTTTTTTATAAAAAGGACGACTTTCAAATTTTACAATATAAAGTAGGCGTATAAATTTTTGGATTTAAAAGTGATTTTCAAATTGTATAATTTAAAAGTTATTTTTTTTATTAAAAGCGAGCTTCTAAGATTATGTGCATAAATCAATATTATATTCTTGATTACATAAATTAAAAATTATTTTATGAAAAAAATACTCTTGGATTCATTATTTAGAAATAACTTTCAGATTACATAATTTAGAATTTATTATTCTTTTTCATTAGAGAAAAGCTTCCAAATTATGTAATTTAGAACAAATTGTATCATTTAGGAGTACTTTTTTCACGAGACTTTTAGATTGTGTAATTTAAAAATTATATATTTTTTTTATGTAAAAGAAGACTTTGCAGTGAAATTACCTTTTGAATTTCACAATCTATAACACATTGTTAATATATTCATGCACCTTATTTTAACTCTAACAAACATGGATGGTAACTATTGATTATCAAAAGGTTTTATAATTATAATTTTTTTTACCTTAATTTCCTGATTTTAATATTGCTTTACGTCAATGATAAAATTAATACTATATCAATATTGCTTTACCTGAATGATAAAATTAATACCATATCAAAATGATGAATAAGACTAGTTAAAAACTTTTTTTCTCTTTCGGGTATGATACATGAGTTAATTATTTTATTTTTTCAAGCAACACTTTGATACACCACATGACTTAGAGGCATAAGTAAGATAATATTTATCTGAGTTAGAGTAAACCACGAACCATACAAAGTCTTTCCAGAATTAACATTCATCTTTTTCAGAAAGATTTTACAAGTTCATCTTGAATAATAAAAAAAAAAAAATCTGCAACATAAAATTAATTTTTAATATTCGAATTAAACCATAATTTTTTTAAAATTACATATTTTTATTGTCTATCCAACCATTAACTTATCATATGAAAGAATATATAGAAAGTGTTTTGTTTTAAATTTATTTAATATTAGACGAAACATCACATTTATAATGAATATTTATATATCTTGTTTTACAAACTTACTTAAAATCACTTGTGATGTAATGAATATTTATATAACAATATATTAAACTTTTTATTGATTATTAGTAAATTATTTGGACAATTTTTTTATAATTTTTAAAAATAAAAAATAAAATTGATTTATTAATAAGTAAAATGAATTTTCTAAATTAAAAATAAAAATTATATATGTTACGTCAAAAGAATTGAATGTTGGAGAAGTTTCTTTAATCATAAAAAATCTCCATAAAAGAGGACTTAAAAAATTGAATGCGAAGATGGGATAACTATTTTAATTTATATATAGATAAAACAAAATAAAAGTTAAAATATATTTAAATTTTGTCATACTTTGGCGAAATCTTTTGATAAACTAGTTAAATAAGATGTTAATAGGTGAAAATAAGTTTAATTTTCCTTAAATTTTTTAAGATTTATTAATTTTTAAAATTATTGAGCTAATCAGAACATACAAACAGATTTTTTTTTTGATAAAATTATTTTATGACGGATAATTAATATATGTATATATAAAATAAAATTTAAATGTTATACTATCAATATTTTTTTATTATATTCTCATTATCAAGAAAAGATTCATATACTTACCATACAAAATATAAGAAGTTTATTATCTTTATAATAGTTAATTTCTAATGTAAAAGTTATTGTGATGCCACAATGATGCATACTCTTCTATTATTATTGTAATATTAAAAGTGGGAAAGTTTGTGGTCCAGTGTCTCTTACAGGCAAACTTTTGACATTGATACAAGTGAACTATATTTAAAATAATAAATGTTTATCATTGTATACTATATATATATATATATATATATATATATATATATATATATATTATATAT
>Ga0209700_101718_pt1 | contig 45391 bp, 16 predicted proteins | sample SiratroredBW_FD_187528 | JGI IMG/M metagenome (GOLD analysis project Ga0209700, IMG submission 187528) | Root nodule microbial communities of legume samples collected from California, USA - Siratro red BW (SPAdes) (version 2) | ecosystem: Host-associated > Plants > Roots > Nodule | place: USA... | reverse complement strand
ACCATTAACACCATTGACAGTTCAGAACTGTTTAACCCTCTATACTTAAGTGTCTAACTGTCTGCAAGTTTCTGACCACAAATCACAGGGGTAGCAATTATGTGTCAAACTCACCTCCATACTTGAAATACTATCAGTTTTTCACATACAGTCTTGAACCCACTGTACTTAGTGACCGCCCATCACAACAATGTATATGTAAATAACACAATACAAACACAACCGCAAATTAACAACTCACACTACACGAAGACAGAAAAAAATTTGTGGTGGAGGGCAATGGCGACGAGAAGAAGCTCTGTGAGGGAAAACCAAAAAAGGGAACCTGTGGGTGGCTGCAGCGCTCAACGGAGGAAATCTGTGGGTGGCTGTGGCGCTTAACGGAGGAAGGCCGTTGGGAGGGGTGAAGGGCGACGACGACGAGAAGCTGTGTGAGGGAAAACCAAAGAAGGGAACCTGTGGGTGGATGCGACGCTCAATGGAGGAAATCTGTGGGTGGCTGCGACGCTCAAAGAAGGAAGGTCGTTGGGAGGGGTGGAGGGCGACGGCGACGAGAAGCTGTGTGAGGGAAAGTAAAACCCTGTGGGTGGCTGCGGTGCTCAAATGAGATGAAACTCAAACCCTAAATTTTACCCCAATGCCATGCTAGACCAAATTTACCACGCAAGAACTAATTGGCCACATCACTGCCACGTAGAGTTGTAAGTGGTTGTAATGCCACATAAGGTTGTTAACATATAAGCACTCTAATAGAAATCATTGAAAAAAGTTAATTCAGATAAGTTAATTCATTGAAAAAAGGCACAATACTTTCTCCATTTTTATTAAAATCTAATTTTAAAGGTAAGTAAATAAGATAAAGCGACTGGGAAAGAAAATAAGGGTAAGGAAATTCTTTTAAATGCAAAAAGAAAAGTTATGACCAATGGATCAACATGTAGGATCAAATTGAAGAAAGCACCATAATTTTTTACATGCAATAATGGAAGGTGATGACTATAATATCCATGCATGAACCAAACTCATGGAGTTACACACCCCAAGGTCATGAAAATCCCACTTATGAACCATCTTTCTTATTGAAAAATAAGGTTTTATCCATGTAACTTTAAAACAATAATGATCATTGAATAAGTTAGGCCAAACTGGTTTTATTTGTGGATGAAACTTCAGAAAAAATATTGATGCAAGAAGGAACGGAGGAGGAAAAGGAAAATACAACTATAGGAAGATTTGTTGAGAAAAATTTTATTGGATAATACAGTGGTTCAAAGTAATAATTTTAAGTCAATAAGTTTAAGTGTCATCACATTTATAAAAAAATTTCTTTTCTTACTGAAAAACGGATTTGATAAATAAGAGACATAAGGTGTCAGGAAAACTAAGTTTTGGTATTTAAGGATGGTAGAGCTTATGGTTGACATACCCATTACTGAACAAGCAGTCCATGGTAGACAAAGGCATTGTTTAAGGGTTCTATTACCTGACACTTTGACCTTATTTCAATGCTACATTGAGAGGTTCCCTTCACTACTTACTTGGCTAGTTATGGTTGTCTGATAAATCTGAGATAATACACTTTCCTCCAATCTTAAACTTGAAGAATGGAGCATTAAATGATTGTAGCAATTCTAGATTAATAGACACTCAACATTTTCATTAAATGGTTAAAAGTCAACATTTCTATTAGACAGTTAACTATCAACATTTTCATTAGATAGTTAATGGTCAACATTTTTTATTTGATGGTCAAAAGAAAAAAGGGCAATTTTGTATGGATTTATTTTGACTATAGTTTCTTTGGCCACGTAGTAACTTGTGTCAAACTCTATAAATATGAATTTAGTTTCACAAATTAGTTACACTGACTTGCTTAGATGTTTTAGTAGTTTAGTTTAGTTTTTAATTCTAAGATGCTCTCTTTTTTAGTTTATGATTTTATAGTTGAATGAATCGTTTCATTTTTATAGTTTTAAGCTTTCTTCTTCTTTTTCTCTTTTTTGTCTCTCACAATTCGTTTTTCTTTTTAACTGTTTTCAATTTCTAAATAGTTTTCTAAGTAATTTTACAATTTTTATTGTTTCTCTAAAAGAGAAAAATTCTATCATGAGTATGTTTAAGTTTGATTTTACTCTTAATCTTTTTTAGTTTTCAGATTTTGATAACTGTGAATGTGTAAACCGACCAGTCTATATGTTTTTCATAATCAAAAAGATCATATTTGATTTCTTTGTGTATAAAAAGGAAGAGAACTTGACCATAGTTTATGATGGATGTTATTTACTTTCTGGATTTCTTTTAGTGGAACCATTTTACGTTCTTGCAATTTACATTTCTTGCTCATTTACTTTTCCACATTTTTAAGATTCTCACCCTTACATTTTCGTCCATTTACGTTTTTTTTCCTTTTACTTTTATGCAGTTTTTTTTACATTCCTGTCATTTAATTCCTTGCAATTTTACATTTCTCACACTTTATATTGTCATTAGATGATCTGTTCTGCATTTATATAACTATTAAAAGGTCCATTAGATGATAGTTTATTAGATAGTTTAATAGTTATACTTAGTCATTTTGCCTTTAAATGTCGTTTGTAGTTTACTTTTTAATGTGTAATTCTAATTTTCTTTTTTTTTTTTTTTTTTTTTTTTTTTTTTTTTTTTTTTTTTTTTTTTTTTTTTTCTTTCCTTTTTTTTTTTTTTTCCATCACTATAATTTCATTTTTCCCGTGATTTTAATTCTAGTTTTTAATTTCGTTTAGTTTTCAATTGTTTTCTTTACCATTTTCGTTTACTTCTATCTTTTAATTTCAGTCATTTTCGATTCTGAAATTTTATTTTCTCCTTTACTGTGTTTTCCTTCCATTGTTACTATTAGTGTTTTTGTTTACAATTTTTATGTTTATATTTTATGATTTTGTTTATGCTCATTTACATTTAGACTTACATTTTACATTTTAGTTTTTGATTTACATCAACTTTTCATTGCTTCTTTGCCAGTAGACGATCATATAAACTATTGTTATTAGGCAATCTACTATGTTTGATTTTAAACCTTTTCAAATCTCCCAATTTTAATTTGTGAAGGAAAAAATAATAACAAAATAGATTCAATTAGTATGTGTTATTAAGATTCGACTTAGGTTAATCTTATACTTAAGTTTTAATTTAAGAATCAAATACGACTAAAATGGTCATTAAGATATAAAAGGTTAAAATTCTTTCTCTTGATATATTCTAAATCCAAATAAGAAGATTCCAATTTTAAAAAAAGAACAATAGACGCTCAACACTCAAGAAAATATATGTTTTCAAATTAGAAAAACAGGTGAAGAAGCCGAAAGTAGAGAGAAAAAAAAAAAAGAAATTAAGTGAGTGAACAAGATGAAAAAATGCTGAGCTGTTCAGATAAAGATAAAACATTTAATTGACAAATTTTTTTTTGAATTAGACGGTTTGTTTTAGTGCATTTATAAGATAATTATTACTATCTTCTACTGAACAAATTTTTTTGTTGAACCATGGGAGCACACAAATTTGGGTAAGCGAGCTAGAGTTTTGTAACTTCAATTAGAATGGTCATGAATGTAAAAGGATAAAGTACGATGAAATAGGATAGAGATCATGAATGCCTCGACCTAAGTTATTGTTCCGTAGAATATGTCTATTTTTGCTTCTCATTTCCAACACGTGTTTGGATAGAAAATTATCTTTCTCAAGTTTGGACCAAATCAATTAACATACTGACCCAAAATTTTCTATCATTTTCTTTGTTGCTGTTGCTGCTGTAGCACGTGACATGTCATTGGAGAATACAAATAGTATATCTATATAATAATTAGATTAGTTAATAAAAGATTAGTGTATATCTTTTGAGAATGAAGTTAGCGTATATTCTTGGAGAAAATTTTTGCTAATTACTTATAATAATTAATAATGAGATTATGTTTCTAATTGTTTTCTATACATTTTTTATCTTTTATCTTTTTTAATCAAATTTTTAATTTCTGTCATTTATAAGAAATTACTTAGTAGTCCTTATAAATGAAAAACAAAAAATATTTTTACTGTATAACTAAAATAATTAATAAAAAGTAAATTATTTTTATAACTATAATTTTGTATATATGTTTATTATAATTATAATGTATGTTAATAATTATTTTATTATAATATTAGTTATATCAAAAATTTTAATTGTACTGTAGTTCTCATTGAAATGTTCCGAGATTCATAAACCATCATATCTGTAAGTACAATTTGTCCATCTTTATAATGTTTTTAAAAATCTCTTCATTTAAATACAAATACACCATGATAAAAAAAAATCATATTTCACTCATACATTTTCTTGAGAGGGTTAATCATTAAATAACTACACATATATTTAACTCTCATCAGTAAATATTTTAGAAATAAATATTTTTTTTAGTTTTAAACTACTGGACTTAAAAATCCATATGACAAATTGGTTTTTGTCTTTGGAGGTGTGTGGACCAACACTTGTCTACATGACATAAACTTCCTCTTTGCCACACACTCCATCTATGAATATATTTTTATTCGATCTCGTTTTCATCTATGCATATTTATTTGAATGCTATAACAACTTTTAAAAATGAGTTTATTACATACTTATTCAAGAAATATGGTTCAGTCAAAATAATATAGGAGTACGTATATAACAAGAATTTATTTCAACGTTTTGCAAATTGTCATAAACACTTAGTTTAGTAAAAGGGATATTTGTTTATACAAGATTCCTTTTACATTTGAATTTGTTATTTTACTTTTAATGAAATTTGATTTAAGTGTTTCTTTCACACTACTTTATAATACCTACATTATAAGAAAAATTATTTTTAATAAGGTCATATTTAATATTTTTGGTAATTTTAATCCTCATTAAGTGTGTTATCCACAATTTGAATTTTTCAGCCAACATCTTTAATGGATTATAAGTGATTTTGACTAATTACTGGAATAAAAATTTTAATCCCTGTAACTTCTAAGGATTTTGAACCCTGTTATTTTTGACGGTTTCAAATCTCCACTATTTTCAATGGTTTCAAACTCTCATTATTTTCAGTAATTTTACACACTCGTTATTTTTGACGGTTTTGAATCTCCGTTATTTCTAACGGTTTTGAGCCTTATTATTAACAACTTTCCATCTGTTTTGTTTATATGAGTTTTATTAATTAATTTTATGAAACAACCTAATAATCATATAAATAAAAACTTTAAAAAATATTGAAACTAAGAATAAATCACAAAAAGAGCAAAGACTTTAAAATATTTGTATTTGTAATTAAAGTAACATTCATAAAAACAAATAAAATAGTGTAAACTTCAAACATTAAGGTTTATCATTTATTCTCATTCTTAAAATTAAATAAAATGAAAAAACTAAATAACATTTTCATTATGATTCTTAATATTCATCATTTGCTTTTTCATTAGAAACAGTTTCTTGATCAAATAGCTAACATATAAAAAAATAATTATAATTAATAACATTCAAATTACAATATAATATATATATATATATATATATATATATTAATTTAATCAAGATTTAAATATTATCAATGTTGTTTGAACTATAACAAAGTCATTAGGCAATTCTTTAGGATAATTTTCCACTGTCTTCATTTTATTGACTTGTGATGTTAGTGTAAAAATTTATTAGAATACAAAATCAATAAAATTAATCAAATTTAAATAATATCAAAACTTAAACATTTTTATAGGAATAAAAATACTCGATAAAATGAAATGAACGAAAGACAACATTTTAATCAAGGTGTAACAAAATATAAAAACTATGATTCGTCTTTCACATATGGAAAGAGTAAAGACCAAAAGACAAGCCTTAGAATTTGAAACATTTGATTACAAAATAATTATGATCTGATCCAACAAAACATATAACACAAAAAAGATGCTAGCTGCAATAACTCCATGGCCTCACAATAATTTGATACATTCAGCTGCGGAATGATAATTTATCAACCAAAATGTTCTCATTTCAATTGTAACAGAAGAAAAATGGACTGTCTAGATGCTCAGCAAATGAAAGCTAAAATACCACAAGGGGATAATTGTTGTTTCTGCTACTACGATTGATCAGACCAAAAAATACAAATAAGGGAAAAAACTAATATGTTTGTATGTATACCTTTTGCTTTTATAATGAGAAGAAAATCGTCTTAATAATTTTTACAAGAAATGTCAATCTTTCATTCATTTAATGGACACATGAATCTTGAAAATGGTGACACGGAAAAAAGTCCAGGAAAAAAGGGGCAGGGGAAGGATGACTAACAGTTTAGTGTGAACAGTTCAAACTTTAAAGCAACCTTACTCAAAATGGATTTATCTAACTAAAAATTGGTTTTTGGGCAGGTCTAATCCATTTACCAAAACTTGCACCTTATTCATAATAGTAAGAGGCAGCTTAGTTGTTAATTGTGTCCGTGTTTGAAAAAAGCAAGGGGATATTCATTTTCGTTGTACTTCATAACTGTATTTTCCTTTTCTTAGAATCAAAGTTTCTAATTCTTGTATACTGATACAGTGTAAGAAAAGGCAATTTAAATTCTCTTCATTGAAATTTTTAAAAATACTACTCGGGACAGATAGATTTGAAACAAAACAACTTCAATAAACATCCTACTAGTTTTATGATACAGCCTCAAGTTTTCATCAGTTTTCAGAGTTTTAAATAAATTTTATCAGTAATTAATGTACTCATACAAACACACACAAGACATACATTCGACTGATATCTATTTGTGAAGGTAACAAAGAAGCAGCATGAATAATTGAAACAGGTGGAAAATATATTCATCCTAAAATGCTAGAAAGTTTTGTCGGAAAGCACAAACTAGGTGTGAGGTCCACAACACAGTACACGGGGAACCAGTAAGACGTGTTTAAGATATAGAATTCTGAATCTTAGTTGCCAACTCTCATCAGCACACAATGCAGAGATAGATAACTTAACAAAACTAGCGAAACTGTTAATGCTCAACTGAGAACCTAATCACCATAAATCTTATATTATTTGTTTTGGTATGATTATCATTCCCATAATTACCAAATCTATACTACACACATATGTTGAGTTTAATTAAAATCACTAGTAGAAAATTAGGCTTCAACGTCTCCTCATTAAGACGGTTAAATCAGACGTGGTGAAAAACGTGGTGACATTTTTGTAAATAAATGAACATAACCATGTCGGTTCAAGAAAACAACCGTCCTTAAAGTATTTATAAAAAAGGAAAAAACCAAATTTTGTATTTTTAAATACGCGCTTAAATCCCATGTCGGTTGAGAGCTCCCAACCGATGTGGGACTTTTACTCACTACGTCAGTTGCCTAACAAAAACCGACGTAGTGCACACAGTGAAAAAATTGGGGCAAATTGACTGAAATTAGGGCACACACCACGTCGGTTCTGGGCTTTGTAACCGACGTGGTGTGTTAACAGTAAATTTTTTTAATTTCAGGGCATGCACCACGTCGGTTAGGAGTCCAGAACCGACGTGGTGCGTCTATTTTATTTGAAACGCGCCTTTTTACTTCACTTTTCTAATTCTTCACTGCGCGCGTTCTCGCTGGCATTGTTCCGACGTCTTCTCCTTCACTTTTCGACCTCCATTTGCACTTCATTCTACTCCATTTTTACTTCCTCTTGTTCGCGACTTCGAGAGCTTCGATTTGAACGGTTCTATTTCGATTTCAAGTCCGTTAGAGTTGCGTTTCCTTTGAAGCTCTGCGCTCATTCTTTCTCTTCCATTTTCGATAAGTTTTGCTTTTTATTCCAAATTATTCTCACTCATCACTTGATGCTTAAGTTTGTTGATTACCCCAGATGATGTTACCGATTGTTGTGGGATGACCAGGTTGATCTAGGGTAAAATGTTTTTTACTCGTCATTGTTATATCATAATCATATAATCATGCTCGTTTTTATCTTTTTTTTTATTGTTATTGGATTAGTGTAGTGATCAGAAACCCTTACTAAAGCGAGCCATGTCAAGGGAATGAAGCTTGGATTCGAGGAGAGTTAATGGGGTGTGTGATTGGCAGAGAAGTGTCATCAGGAATAATCTCCGAGGTGAAAGAGGAGAAGAGTGTGAGTGTTGAATCCAACAAGAAAGTTGATGAAGTGTCCTCAAGCAAAGCTGAGGAGAACGTGGTAGAGGCTCTGAATGGTGAGAAGGAGAAGGAGAAAGAGAAGGGGAAGGAAGAGAATGGTGGTGCCAATGGAGTCCGGGGGCCAAAGGGTGACAGAAGAAGATCAAAGCCTAATCCAAGGCTAAGTAACCCACCGAAGCATCTGCAGGGGGAACAAGTAGCAGTTGGGTGGCCACCTTGGCTAACAGCAGTGTGTGGTAAAGCCCTTAGTGGGTGGATTCCGCGAAAAGCTGACACATTTGAGAAAATTGATAAGGTGGGTTTGTATTGATTGGCAAAAATTTTGACCATCAATTTCATTTAGGTGCTTGTGTTACATTTAACTTAAAATGGAAATTCATTTGATGAGTCTTGCCATATTAGGGATGTGTGGATGTGGTTTGAAGTCCAATTGAGTCTGCATATTGAGATGCAATGTTCTGATCTTCTCATTCTTGTTTTATTTTTCTTTAAATTTCCTTTGTATTAGATTGGTCAAGGAACTTATAGTAATGTATACAAAGCTAAGGACATAGTGACGGGTAAGATTGTTGCACTGAAGAAGGTTCGATTTGACAATTTGGAACCTGAGAGTGTAAAATTCATGGCCAGAGAGATTCTTATTTTGCGAAGATTGGATCATCCCAATGTTATAAAGCTAGAAGGTTTAGTTACATCCAGAATGTCCTTGAGCTTGTACCTAGTGTTTGATTACATGGTGCATGATTTAGCTAGACTAGCTGCAAGCCCTGACATAAAATTTACAGAGCCACAGGTTAGACCAGGTTTGCCTTCATAATCTAAGAAATAGAAGATACCTTTTAGAAAGGTTCTAAAAATTATAGAACTGTCAAAAACATTTGTGTAAGTATGCAATGTGTGGTACTGATAAAATAATCTAAGAAATTGAATGTCTTTAGAAGAAACAGAAGAAACGTGTGAAGCTGGAGGATAATGAGAACAGAACCACAACAAACAAGGTAGCCTGGTTTCGGATCAGAGGCCTTGGTGACTGAAGGGTTTACGTTGATGGTGTCCCTATGACAGAAGCTGAAAGGCTCAGATGGGAGCAAATCTGGGCTGCTACTAGAGAAGAAAGATGCAGATTGGCCTAAGCATCTTAGCCAAACTAAGGTAAGTTTGAAATAATGTAATACTACTGTCATGTGATTCAAGCTTTTCAAAACCATTTGTTGATTTTTATTGTTCAGTTTTGCAGGGTTGGATGAGGCTGTTGGGGAGCTGAGAAAAGCTGAGAATGGGAATATTCAGCTTGAACTTATCTTAAATAAATTTTATGCAGACATTATTCTATTTTAGAATATGCAGACATTCTATGTTAGGAAGTGTATTTTGTATTTTGTATCGATGTTTGGATTGCACGTGGGAGCAACTTCCAATACACTGGGTAATGATTGTGGTTATTGCATTATCATTTGATTTCAATATTGAGGTTTTTGCTTTTGCATGTCTATCATATATATATGTCTATCATATATGCATGTTGATCCAAACTGCAGGAACCCCACGTCGGTTTTTCCTGCACCACGTCGTTTTAGGACAAAATCGACGTGGTGCTTCTTCTAAGATGATAATTATTATTAATTACCACGTCGATTTAGTTGTCTTAACCGATGTGGTGAGTCCAATCACTATGTCGGTTTTTAAACCGACGTCTGATTCAACGTCTCCTGGGTCAACGTCGGATCGAAAACCGACGAAAAAAGTCTCTTAGAACCGACAACGAAGGTTATTTTTCTACTAGTGAATATACACTAACTGATGAAAAAAATACATTACAATATTAGCTTCAGAAAATTTATCATATGAATAGCAAATTTAACATAAGCATGCCTGCCTAGTCACTAAAATAATCAATCATACTCTTAAAAAATTACAAGTTTCGGGTTACTAAACTCATATGAGAGAAATCCCAAAAGGTTATCCCTACTTTAATAAGGGAACACCTTAACTTAAGTTTTGACATCTCAAGTCAAATGTTTCCATGAGGACCAATTTCAAGAATTAAATTTTTCTCTTCTCATATAATATCATAAGAAGGATTACTCAGTGTTAACTCACAAAAATAAGTTTATTTTATACAAATGTATCTATTAATACTGGTTGTGTGGTGAGAAATCCCTAAAGGTTACCCCTACTTTAATACGAGGACACCTTAGGTCAAGTTTTAGCATCTCAAGTCAAATGTGTTCACAAGGACCAATTTTAGAAATTAAGTTCTTCTCATCTCATATAATACCCTTAAGAAGGATAACTCAGTCTCCACTCACAAATAAATTCATTTTATACAACTATGTGTATTAATAGTGGTTGTATGCTCATAAAACCTCAGAGATTACCCCTACTTTAATACGGGACATCTTAGGTCAAGTTTTGGCAACTCAAGTCAAATGTCTTCATGAGGATCAATTTTAGAAATTAAGTTTTTCTCTTCTCATATAATACCCATAAAAAGGATTACTCAGTGTAAATTCACAAAAATAAGTTCATTTTATACAATTATGAATAGGTTGTGTGGTTAGAATTCCTAGAGATTACCCCTACTTTAATACGGGAACACCTTAGGTCAAGTTTTGGCATCTCATGATGTCTTAAAAAATTAAGTTCTTCTCTTCTTATATTATGGAACAATCTTTATTGATGCTTGGAGTGTCATCAGAAAAAGTAAGGGATTACCCCTCCTTTCATATGGGGACTCCTGCCTCGATGGTTTGGTAATTGTTGCCACATGTTTGGATGAGCATCAATTCATCACATGAACTTCTTTTCTTGTTATATTCTACCCAAGAAGAAGGCCGACTGAGGTTCATTACGGCGAGATTGGGGAAGTTGGAGTGAAAATCAATCGTCAACTCAAACTAAACAATAAAACCGTTGAAAAAAACTTCATTTTTCATCACAAACCCATAAAAGATCAACCTTTAGTCGAAAATGCAGGAAAGTGGAAGCACTGTCATGGCTTTTGCATCCTTTAGAAGTGACTATGCGTCCTTCAAAGGTGATTCTGCATCCTTTAGAGGTGACTCTACATCCTTCAAAGGTAATTTCGCATCCTCTAAAGGTGATGTCACATCCTTCAAAGGTGATGTCGCATCCTTCAAAGGTGATTCTGCATCATTCAAAGGTAAACAATAAAACCATCAAAAGAAGCTTTCTTTTCCATCGTAAACCCATAAAAGACTAACCTTTAGTAGAAAAAGCAAAAATGGAAGTCTGGTCACGGTATACAAACTTTCACACCGGCAGTTTTCAATGAAGCAACGAAAAAGGAGAAGGAAAAAGAGATTGCTTGCGATTATGTGAATGAAAGAGCAAACACGAAGAAAATGTGTTCTCAAGCTTAAATGATGAAGAGAAGAGGGAAAGGTTTTCATTGTTCCACGCTCAGTGAAATGACGAAGTGGAGACGAAAAGTGATGTAAAGAGAAAAATAAAGAACATGTTGAAATGCTAACACTTCATAATAAAATATTATTTTTTAATATATAGGATTATCGAAGGAATATATTGTCAATATATCATTATTCTTGACTTAATCTGAATTTAAATTCCTTTTCTAGTCCAATACCAAGCACCTTATAGTCTTGGAGTTAGGCTAAGTACCTTATAGTCTTGGAGTTGAAAAACCCTCGTAATTCATATCCTCACTTTGAGCATAGAAAGAAAAACCCTTGTAATTCATATTTTCAGCATAGAAAAACTAAAATATTTGAAATTACCTTGACTAGATGGCGATTATGATGGTTTCTTATGGATCTTTTTTCATTCCGTAAGATCTTTTGGTTCACCAATCTGTCCAATTCATGCCTGTTATTTAAACCCTAAAAGGATTTCAACAAATATGAGAAGAGAAGGAGACTACATCTTCTGTCGGAATATGAGCAGCTTATAAAAGGAGAAAAGACTTCCTAACTAACGACTCTATTTAAGAAACTGCTAACACTTCCGTTATTGATATCGTTCCTTCAAGCCTCAATTGAAGTTACAAAGAACCATATCAGGTTATGGGATTGGGAAAAACAAATTAGGAGAAATCTGTTATTCACAATAACTTAAGAATATTAGCACACCAAGATGATGAATAGGTAACGAGGGTACAAGAAGAAGTACGCTACCATCTATAGCATGAGGACTTAAAGTTTTGTTTTATTAACTTTTTTTATTAAAATTTTATTAAATTCCATATGGAAATAATCTTTTACTAATTTAAGCTTACGTAGGAGAAATTTTTTTATAAAATGTGTCTTTACAAATGAATTTAAATCTATATATAATATTATGTATATAATGTTTATTTTATATAAAAGTTTTTATTCGTATATAATATTTATTTTAAATGCGGATAAAGGTTTTTACACCCAAAAATTACCACTTTTTGAATATCAATTTCAATAACAAATATTAAAAGTAACTTTTAATTTAAACAAATGTTAAAAGTTTATAGTGATTTCTAATCACTGTCCAATGTTAATTATAAAAGTGCTTAAATCTCATAAGAAAATTATTTCGTACCAAATAGCTATCAAATTATGTTATAGAGACCAATTATAACATTATTTGTATTATCGTACTGAAAATAGTAAAACATTATTCAAAACCAAAGATACAACTACTATACCCCACATATATTACAACATTAGGAGATTTTTTGGCTTTGAAAATAGATTGTATTTTCATTTTCCTAGTTATTATTCATCAACATAATATTATTTTAATTAATTTAAATACTATAGAAAAATAGTAAAAACAGCAACACATATTTTTACTATTTTATATAAAGTATTTAAAATATAATACTTTTATATGTATTTTTCCTTTAAGCAGAGCCATTCAACAGGTATCTTTCTAGACGTCCAAGATATAATAAAGTGGACTGTGATGTCTTTGTAGGTTTGACCTTTTCTTCTATGTCGGATTCATGGTCGTAAGAGATTTTCACGTTGACCAAAGTCGTATCCTCCCCCATTGCAGATAGTTTAAAAGTTGTTTTGTAGTATGACAGTCCTTGACTTAGATAACCTCCTTCAATCACTTGCAAACCTATTTCGTGTGAACTCTCATCAAACTCTGTGATCTTCTCCCTCTGGTAACTTGGGAACACATCTAAGATTAATTCCCAAAAGTTAAAATACAATTATATTAGATCACTAAATAAAACTGGAAATTTGTATGGTATAACTTAAATGGTGTAGTGATGATTGAAAATAGAGAAAATAGTTTTTGTTGGCAGATAAGTGTGTTACTTTTAACAATGGTTTGAATACTATTTTTGTCATTAATTTATACATATTTCTTTTGTTTATAATTAAAATTTGACCAGCTTTAGTTTTTTTTTTATTTTTATTTTTACTTTTGTAATTAATTTACAACATATGATATGATACAATCTAGTATAGAAATGTAACAGAATATCCATAGAATATTTTTTTATAAACTGTAATTTTAATACTTTATCTATTTATATCAGTTCGTAATATCAAACTAGTTACTAATGGCTAAAACAAAATTTATATGTACAAAAGTTACACATGATTGTCACGAGACATTGTAAAGAAAACAAAACGAAAGAAATTGTAAAAACATAAAGTAAAATAAATTGAAAACTATTTATTTGTTCGGTAGAAGTGGAAATTCATAAAAGTGAAAGAAAAGTATTCTTTAAAAAAATTATAAATTATTTACTTAATTAAAACTAAGTAATTGTATAACTATTAAGTCAAACCTAAAAGGGTTAAAAATGAAAAGAATAATATTTTATATAAAATTATTTCAAAAGTTAAATATTAAATTTGAATTTTGATTCATTAATAGCACAAAATAATTTACGTCATCAACTCGTAGAAATAGGAGATCAAAACTCACCTGGCAAAAAGTTAAAGATGAGGATGGTACCAACCCCTCCATCACCTTGAATTACTTGCACATCTTTCACAATATGAGGGAGAACCTTTGGAACCACGATTACGAAATCCTTGGATAACACCTTCCAGAGGGCTTCCATGCTCACACTAAGCTCTGTGTGGGTGTTGAATTCCTTTATCATGGCTGTTATCTACGTGCTTTCACACAGGGACATGTACTGATATATGTGTGTATATGTAGTACCTTGATGGGGAATCTTTATCATTTCATTCATATATCAATATGAAATATATGCTCCTGTCTTTATGTGAAGGATATGTTCTTTCATCCAACATGTGTTAAAGTAAGTTTGTTCGGATACATTATGAGGATTTGATGCCCTGTAAGAAAATATTGTCCGTCGATCGTGAACCTAAAAGACAAAATATCATTAGAAAACATAATAAAATATAAGATATGCTCTACACATATTAGCCGCCCTTTTAAAAAAATATTATCGCTCTGAACTAAAAAACAATATCGTTAAAATATGTAATAAATATAAGATATGCTTTACACATTAACCCTGGTACACAACAATACCAAATCTATTTAACTATGGATTTCATTATACCGAAATATGACACTTATAATTAGTAATTGAAATTAGTAACCAAAACAAATTAATGGTTAATTATAATTGAAATAGTGATTTAAATCAAATTCAGTTGCTAAAACATTAAAAAAATATAATTATTGAATTTAATCATTAAAATATGTTGGTTGTTAATAATAATTGAAATAGTGATTGATTGTAAATTTATTTTAGCGACCAATTTAAATCTTATCACTAATTATTAAAAGAAAAATAATTACCAAAATACATTTCTTACTAGTAACAATCAAATAATGACTAAATTGATTTCAGTCAATAAATTATTATTATTAATTATAATAAAAATATCATTAATAATAACATTGATAATAATAATAATAACATTAATAATAAAAAATAAAACTATTAGTAATAACAATAATATTAATAACAATTATAGTAGTAATAATTATTACAATATTAATAATAATAATAATTCATATTATTATAACGAAGATAATTATAATATGATTACAAAAATCTTCTGATGTAATAATTATAGGTTTTGTATTTACTTCTAATAGATTTATTAATTAACATTAACAATAAAATTAATAGTAATAATAATTAACATTCTTTCATAAAATAGTTAAAAACTAAACACAGTCCAAATACTATTTATGCAAAAGTTTCTAAGCGGTGATTCTTTCTCTATTCTTCGCAACTGCTTATTTATAAATAAAATAGAACACATCAATATGTCAACTCTTACTAACCATTACATTTTTTAATCCACTGACTGTAAGCATATGCCTTTTCCTTTGGAAACTACCAAACTTTATTCAATGTTTACCAATCCTGATGTTATTTACTTTTTTTAGAATTATCATCACATATGCCTATTTGATGTTTAGATGTTAGTGAATGGTATAGTCTAGTATGTTGTTGGTCAAAGAAATGAATTTTTCTTTTCGTTAATCCTTTTAGACTCATAGTTCTCTATGTTGAGTAAAACTTATAAGGTTAGTGTATGATATAGCTATATATTTTCTTGGTAAATAAATGAGTTTTTCTTTCCATAAATCTTTTAAGAGTGATCCTATACCTATACCTACTTAAGCATCAAAGAATAGTGTATCGTCTATGCTTTCTCCATTTTAGGGAGTCAATGTACGAAGTATATACTGATCACATCAACAATAACCATGAAATACCCTAATTCATGTCGATTAAATGCTAAAAAATACTTAAAACACTTATAAGATTATAAAATCCTAACAATAGTATGAATTGTTATCCTCTTTTGCTTTTAAATTTATTTCCCTTCCTTTACCATCAAGGTTTGATTACCACAACTTTAAAAGTGTTGTTTAATTCATATATATATATATATATATATATATATATATATATATATATATATATATATATATCCTAGATCACTATGAAAATTGAGATGAAAGAGAAATAAAAGATATGGAGTCACCACTATAGTTTGTTATGAAAAACTATGGAAAATCAAGAAAAGGAAAGGATGATCTGCGAAATAAAGATAGGCTCAGGAGTCGGTTATGTGTGGAGAAATATTAATACCCCATAACGTCTGTCCTAAGACAGTACCTTTTAATCAAATGAGTAAAACTAAATGGGGTTTATTAAATGCTTATTTTTCCAAAAATAGAAATGAAAATGAAAATAAGAAAAAGAAATAATTTTTAAATTATGGGACCCGACAAGGATTGACGTTACTCCTATGTATTTCCATCCATGATGGAAAATCAGGGTTAACGTATTTATAAAAGAAAGTTGTTTGTTGAGATTTTGATATTTTTATGGAAATTTTTGTATTTTCTATTTTTTTTATTTTTGAAAATGAATTTTTTTTTCAGATATCAGTTAATGCGTACGATCCTTTGATAATCCAAACGAAAGATAAGAACTTTTCTGGTTAAATCCTGCATAATGCGAACGGTCATTTGAAAATTTAATCAAAATTTATTTCAAATAAAACACTATTTTTATTTATTTATTTAATAAGAGAATAAAATGAATATAAAAGTGAGCCCAAATAAAAAAGGCCCAAATCTCATAATGTTGTAAATGGCAGTAGACAAATTCTTCCTGCACCCTAATACACGCTTCCTGCACTCTAATACAGATTTTTTAATTCCATAAATACCCCAATGTAAAAAGCATACCCATCCGGTTCATAATGTCAAAAAAAAGAAAACCGGATGGCATCCCATCCGGATGTCACTTTTAAAAAATTTAACAACCGGATGAGTATGTTATCCGGTTGTCATTTCAAAATAAAATAAGAACCGGATGACATCCCATCCGGGTTTCATTTTAACTTCATTTGTTTCCAAATCTTTGATTAATCTTTCAAACAAGCAATAAGTAAGTAATTTTTAGTGTTTATTAGCAATTAGTAAGTGATATTGCTGATTAGAGTAGTTGATTTGGGGTTTAAGCGTTGTCGATGACGAACAGAAGAATTTTCTGATTTGATGTATGAGAACCGGATGGGTTCCATCCGGTTCTCATTTTGATTTGGAAATGAGAACCGGATGGTAGCCCCATCCGGTTGTCATTTCAAAATCAAAATGACAACCGGATGAGTATGCCATCCGGTTGTCATTTCCAAATAAAATGATTTTTTTTAAATGACAACCGGATGGGGGTGTCATCCGGCTGTCATTTTATTTTGAAATGACAACCGGATGAGGGTGTCATCCGGTTGTCATTTTTTTTAAAATGTGAACCGGATGGAGGTGCCATCCGGTTCTTATTTTTTTGCCCGTATGAACCGGATAGGGTCAGTTGTGGAATTAAAATTTTATATTAAGGTGTAGGAAGAAGATATTAGGGTGCAGGAACTATCACTAGGGTCCAGGATGAGGTGGGTGTATTGGAGATCTCACATCGACTAGAGACGAGACCTTTAATTAGTTTATAAGTGGGTGTGAACCTCACCTCACAAGCTGGTTTTGTAAGATTTAGTTAGGCTTAAAGTCTACTTTTTAAGAATGGTAATGAAGATGGCGAAGAGGTGTTGAGTGAAGGTGATAGCGCCGAGGATATGCTTAGGATGGTGGTTTAATGGTGCTCGGCTATGACGAGAACATGTGTAGGATGATGGTAGGTGGTGGTTGGCTGTGACGAAGACGTGTTTAGCAGTACTCTTAATGGTGCTCAGCCATTTTGATTTAGTTCTCAATTGGTGAAGAGTTTGGCGAAAGAAGAGGGCGTGTGGTGAAGAAATAGGCGGAGGTGCAAATGGCAGCACTCACATTTTGCTTCTTTTCCCTTCTTTTCTTTTTTCCTTCTGTTGTCCTAATTGAGTCTGTTTGGTTTTGATTGGTTTTCGGGGCAAAACCATTTTTTTTTTGTTTTTGGGTTCTATTGAAGTGAGGAAAGAGACAACAGGAACGTTTAATGTCGTGCTTGAGCCAGCGACTACTTCCACTGAGTCATGGCAAGTCCTAACCTATTTTTACATAATTAAAATCATCTTGCAAATGATTTCTAAAACTAATCATTCCTTATGTTCATGCTTCTTATTCAGGACGAAACAAATAGACATTGACATTGCAAAAAGAAAAAAACAGAGAATCCAGGAGCTTTGTTATACTTTTGCCTTGTTCTATTTTTGCCTTGTTCTTTCCAAAAAATTCTCAGTTTTTCTTTCTTCTTTCTTCTCTATTTTCTGCCATTTCTCTTTATATATATATATATATATATGAGTTGTAATTTTCTGGGACTATTTTCTTCTCATGTGTAACCTGTTGACTTCTTTAGATTCTCCCTTTATAGACGGTTGAATGCAAAGAATTAAACCGGTGCTAATCCGTTAGAAAATCAACCGCATTTTGTTTTTAATAATCATTCTGTTTTTGCCAAATTAATTAACAAGAAAAAAAAATCACTCTATTATACAATTCTGCTAAATTTGAAAACCAAATGAGATATGAGAGAAGAAGATAATAGAAAGAGTTGTAAAAACGTGCAGGCTAACCTTGCCCAAAACAAATGAACAAGCGGTATGAAAAGCAAAAAGAAAATGAAAATGGGTCTGGCCCAATAAAAATGAACAATGATACGAAAAGCAAAAAATTGAATTTTAAAATAAGACTGGCCCAATAGTTCTTTATAGTTGATGGTTTTAAAAATATATTAATGTTTAATAATTTTATAAGATAATATTTCAAGACATAAAATAAGTTTCATAATGAAATTTTAAATAAGTTATCTATTCATATTATTGATGCTTATATATTTGATGAAGCCAACTTAAGCCAAGACAAATAAGACTAGAAGAAGTTTTAACTTTAGTGTGTATGTGTGATCTCTAAATCATGTGCATGCATCATATATCTTTGCAATGAGCTCTAAAAATCCTTAATATTTTTAAAATATAAATTTGAGAGTGGATTGAAGTTGTTTAAGTAAAAATGTTTCAATAAATTTTTGAACATATTATTTTAAACAAACAACAAGCTGAAAAATTCTATCAGCAGGACATCAATCAATTTAAATCTATTTTCAATCGATTATTTTTATAACAATTTAATAAATCTTAAAATTGTTTTGAAGTCTTGTATAAAGAGCTTTCGAAAACACTTTTTAACAAAAAAAAAAAATCAATAAGACAGATTAGTGAACTTTGAAGATATAAATAGTGAGCACTAGTGTGATTATTAAGGTGTTTTTTATTCAAGAAGAACCAAGAAAGTGATTCTTGGTCTCATAACCAAGGTCACGACGGGGGCGGTGAAAGAAAAATATAAATATTATTTTTTGAAAAAAAACAAAAACAAAGAGAAAGTTGTCACCATAGTTTATTATGGAAAACTATGGAAAAACCAAAGATAAGAAAATGGTCTGCGAAATCGGATTAGGGTCCAGGAGTGGGTTATGCGTAAGGAAGGTGTTAGCACCCTACAACATCGTCCTAAAACGGTACCTTTAATTAAATGAGCAAAATGAGTGTGATTTTTTAGAATGTTTATTTTTCCCACACAAAAACAAACAAAAATACAAGTAAAAATAAAAAAAATATGTTTTTTTATTTTAGGCTCGATAAAGATTGACTTTGCTCTTACGTATTTTCATCCATGATGAAAAAAATGAGAATTTACACAGTCCTGGATAAGAAAAGTGTTTGTTGAGGTGTTTATTTTTTAATTTTTTAATTCTTTTCATTTTATATTTTTTAATTTTTGAAAATTTGATATTTGGAAAATTTAATATTTTATATTTTTATAATTTTTAAAGTTTTTTTAGGATTTTATAAAAATAGTGCGTGACTATTCATAATACTTTTGATAAGTCATACTGTTAACAAGGATAATGAAACTATTTATATTTTAGAACAATATATTTTATTTTTTTTTAAAATGATAGTATAAGGTGATGCTAACAATCTTACAAAAACCCAAATAATTATTATGTTTAAAATTTCGTATTAAATATCGTATGATGCATGTGACTATTTTGATATCTAATATTATTTATAAAATGCCAAAACTTAACTAGTGCAAAACCCTACTACACCACTACAAATGTAAATCCTATAAAATTTACAGTCTAATCAATCACAAATACAATAAAATATACAAATCGAAAACAATTCTACACAACACAGTTTTTATGACAGAAAACTAATGCAAAAAACTTATCTACTGATCCAGAAAATAGAGTAGCATGTTCTTCACCAATGGAGAGCTTCAAGATCTACAATCTTGATTTTTCTAGAAGAGAATTATTGAGCATCAAAGACCCACTCACTTTACTTGAAAGAATATTACTTTTTGCACGTTAAGCTCTCTTAGAAAAATGTAATATCATTATTGTATTCGTTATCATTTTGAAAAGTCGTGACACTATTTTATAAGCAACTAATTTTTAAAAACTAACTTAACTGTCTTAATTCAATCGATTGACATCTAAAAAGCAATCGATTGATTTTTCTTTAAATAGATTTTTCACCAAATTGTTTTTCAAAAATATCAAGTCTCTGTTATAACAAGTTTAAAGATTTTGAAGCTCATTCTAGTGGTTAAAAAATATGCTTGCTCAATATTAAAGGATCATACTCACACAAAATGCCTTATACCGAATGAAAGAAAGCCATATTAGCAAAGTCGCATCTCTATATGGTTTTATCTTCGAATGGTTGCAAGTCGTATTTCTAAGAGGCCACTTCTGCATGATCACATGACCGAAAGTTGTGTCTCTGAGTGACTGCATCTTCTCACGACCGTATTCGAAAGTCGTGTCTCTGAGTGGTCGAATCTTCTCATGACCGTATCCGAAAGTCGTGTCAACATAGTCGTATCGTTGAGTGACTGAATGACCGAAAGGCAAGACATCATAGTCTTGTCTTTGAGTGACTGTATCTAAAAGTCATGATAGTGTAGCTGTGTCTTCGAGTGGTTGCATCTACATTGGTCGCACAATCGAAACCCGAGACATATACCCGTATCTTTGTATGACCCCATATGCATTCGCTACGATGATAAAAACCTGAGAAGTATACCTACATCTGCATTGGCTGCAATGGTCGTATTGACTGTGCTGACCTCATTGGCTACATTGGCCGCATTAGCTCCATTACCGTATTGGTTGCAATGGCCGTATTGGATGCATTGGCCGTGTTGGATGCATGGGCCGCATTGGATACATGTGCCACATCTGCATGACTTGAATGACTGAGAGCCAAAATCGTATGTCCAAAAACTCATAATGTCGCATCCGTATTGGTCAAAACTTAGCAAGTCGTATCCATATATCAAAAAACTCAGAAACCCTTAGTAAAAAAAAACTTCAACTAATCTTCATTCTCAGTCCAAGTTGGCTTCATTAAATCACATGGTAGCATCAGTGTTAATAGTAAGACACAAGAATAAATCATGTATTATATTCAAAGTTGATTTCGAGAAAGCCTATGACTCGACAAATTGGGAATATCTCCTTTATATGCTAGGGAGGTTAGGGTTTAATCTCAAATGAATTAAAATGATTAAGAGTTGTTCGTCTTCCTTTACAATATCTGTCTTGGTCAATGGTAGTCCGACATCTAAGTTTAAGCCTCATAAGGGTTTAAGACAGGGGGATCCCCGTGCAGCCTTTCTATTTTTAATAGCTGTTGAAGGTTTGTCAGGTGCAGTGAGGGAAGTAGAAAAGAAAGGGCTACTAGAGAGGTTAAAAATAGGTTTCAGTGAAGTTGACATTAGTATGTTGCAGTTTGACAATGATAAAATAGTTTTGTGTAAAGATAATACCTAAAATATTGTTACCATCAAAAGTATTTTGAAATGTCTTATGGGCTTAGAATTAATTTATTTAAAAGCTCTATAGGTGGGTTAGGGGTAGATCCGATTAGCCTAGGGAGATATGATGCGTTGCTAAACTGCAAAATCATGTGTTCTGTTGCCTATCTTGCTGTTTCAATAGGCGAAAATCAAACTAGAGATATTCTGGAAAGAATTGACAGAGAAGGTGAAAAAAAATTTGTCTAGATGGAAAGGTACACAAATCTCTATGGTCGGGAGGGCTATGTTGATTAAATATACAGTATCCTTTATGCTTATTTTTTACTTATGTTTGTTTAAAATTCCCAAATTGGTAAACAAAGACATGATTAAGATCCATTGTAATTTTTTGTGGGGGTGAGGATAGCACGAAGTAAAGAACTTTGGTTAAATGAGATTCTTTGTGTAAAAATAAGTGTAGTGGAGGGCTAGGCTTTAAAGATATTCCCAGTTTGAATAAAGCACTCCTAGCTAAGTTGAAATTGAGATTAGGATATGAAGAAAAGGGATTGTGGAAAGATGTTATTGTTTCTAAGTACGGGTCTTGGAGGAATTTAGAGCAAGAATGTTCTAGAGAGAATGAATCACGATGGTGGAGGGACTTAAGAAACATATGTGGAAAGAGTGAGGAAGGTAGATGGTTTAATGAGAGTTTTAGATGGAAGGTTGGTAGAGGTAATAAAATCATTTTTTGAGTTGATTGTTGGGTAGGGAAAATGTTTCTAAAGGATACGTTTTCAAGAATTTATGCAAATTCAACCCATAAGGAACTTAATCTAGAAGAAATGGGGGTTTGGCATGGGGATGAGTGGGAGTGGAAATTGTGGCGGAGGAGGGCATAGTTTGAATGGGAGAAACCAAGTATGGAGGTTTTTTATGAAAATATTTAGAGTTGGTCACTAAATCCTACAGTAGAGGACAATTAGGTGTGTGGAGAGGGAAATGTAAGACTGTTTATACTATAAAAGATACATATTGTAAAGTGGGGCAAGACTTTGGCCACCAAATTGAAGTGTTTCAAAAAATTTGACAGGTGAAAGCATTACCCGCTTCCTTGTTTTGTGCTTGGAGAGTTATGCTTAATAGGTTGTCCACTAGAGACAATTTGATAAGGATTGGTATCCAAGTTAAGAGTAAAATGTGTGCTTTGTATAATCTGGTAGAGGAAAACGTGTGCCTCTTACTTTTTCTTTCTACAAGATATCTTGGTCTATTTAGAAGATGTGCGAAAATTGGCTAAATGTGCTGCTAGTGCACCATTTCTCAGCTAAGGATCACTTTTTGGGTTTTGTTCAGACTAGGGGTAGTAAGAAAGGAAAAAAGGTGAGAAGTACTTTATGTGTATTAGTTATGGCATATTTGAAAGTACCGAACCGAAACAATATAGTCTTTAACAATGAGATGAGTGATGTGGAAGAGGTATTTAATTTGATCCAGGATAAATCTTGACCACTGGTTAGAGGGAAATACAAATATACATATTTTTCCTATTCTGATTGGTGCCTTAAACGCCTTATATGTATATGATTAAGTAATATTGGTAAAGTTTTGGTAGTGAGGAGAGTGTGTAACACCAGTCCCACAAGGGGATGTGACTTGAGAAATCAGTTGGAGTCAGGACACCATGATCTTGTTCTTATTTTGATTATTTTTTAGTAGGTTGGCTGTTGTTTTGGTTATGTAGAATATAGATGGGATGAGCTCACAGACAAATGTTTAACCTTCTTATAAAAAAGCTGCAAGACTTATTATTTTGATATCACTGTTTTGATGCTAGAAATGTTTTGTGGTTATGTATTTGATTATTTATTTATGGTGTTTTCTCATGTATATGTGGTAGTTAAGTTAGATATGTTGGGATGTTTTAATTTTTGCAAAATCCTGTCTAGTATGAGGGAAGTGATTCAAACATCGTGATTTCAGTAGGTCTGATTGAGGAAGCTTTTTGAATGCTCTACCTCCGTATATAACAGAACTTGAGTTTATATGTGTATATGTGAGCGTGAGTTTTTGTAAATAGATTGGGATAATCTTATTACCCGTGTTTATTTTATATTATTTATTCTCGATAAAAAAATGTTGAAAGTTAGTATATATTAATACATATAAAAAATATTAATTTAAGTATAAAATTATGACATTTTATTATTAACAGGTAATAATGATGAATTTAGGAATGCTTTTGAGCTACCATATCTAAAAAATAAATTAAATTATAATTTTATAATTAACATTTTAAATTGACTAAAAATTGAAAAAGTAATGATAAAATTATACAAATTAAAAAATACAATTTTTTTATTAATTAAAATTTTGTTAAAGTAAAATTTTATTTTTAATGAAATAAATATATTACCTCCTTCAAACTATAAAATAATAATTTTATATTAAACATCAATTAGGAAAAATTCGAGAACTTTTAATATGGTTATATATTTATTTAGAACAAAGGACTGATGAAAATTGTAACGATAAATTAAGAAATTAAAGAATTTTTTCATAAAATTATTATTAAAAGTTTTATATTTAGTTATATAATTTGTACTTTTTTCTTTTAGAAGTGAATTTACTTATAGTAAATATAACTATGTAATTTTTAAAAAATATAATTGAATAGACATTAAAATAAAAGTAAATTGTACACTTTTTTTAAAATTTATAAAATTATATTATCATTTAATATAATAAAGATTTTATTTTGATAAAAATAAATCTTTACCATGAAAAACGAAAAATGTAATATATTTATTGAAAGGAAGGGAAAATACAAAAAAATAAAAAATACATAAAATAAAAAAAACTAATATTAAACTTTTTAAATAAAAATATGAAGAAGAAAAAGATAAAAATAATTATATAGTTGACTGTGAATATAGTTAAATAAATAATTAAAATAAAAATATTAAATAATAAATAAAATAAATTAATTTTTATTTTTATTTTTTTATTTTAATTTATAATTTATGGTTTTTCGAATTTATGTTAAGTCAAAGATCAACATCATATATCTAACATGAATTTATAATTTATTTTAACTCTAATTTATATTTTTAAATGTTATTATTTACATCATATTATTTTTAAAAAATTATTCTTTTAAATATATTAATATAAAAAGATTATTTATTACTTAATCTAATCGATTACAATCTTTTCTATATTTATCTTTATATTTTACTTTCTTTTCTTGATTCAAAAATGACATTGTCAATTTTTTTTAGTCACACTCCAAAGAGAGCATTAATTTGATGTGATTTATATTTACAATTTTTGAGTAATTGAATATAAAAAGTCTTATGTAGTATTTTGTGCGGGACCCACAAAATCACAGATAATGTAGCTGTATGCAAATCAAAAGCTAAGAAAACAGAAGGAAAATGTAGCTGAATGCAAATCAAAAGCTAAGAAAATTGAATATGATGTGACACATGTCATGTGAGGGTCGGCACAACTAAACCTAAACCTAACAAACACATATTTCAGAATTATGCAAAATTGAGTATGTCAATCTAAAGAATAGGCCACGTTTATTTCATTGATCACTGTGCGTGTCTAGTAATGTTGAGTTTTTGTTTATGAACCATGTGTCCTTTTTTTTGTGTAAATGGTACTTTAATCAATTGCTTGAGATCATCATACTCTTACACTGTTGTTGAATCTTTCACAATGATATTCGCATTATAAAGAATGGATTTGACAATACACATTCATCAAGAGTTGGAAAATGAAAATCAGGGGGTCGGGGAAAATGCTTTAAATTGTTGTCTTTAAGTACTGTTTGTACTAATTATTTTAATAATAGTCAATACACTAATAAAAAATACTTAAATTTACTCATTTTTTAATACTTATTGACATAAATACTGTTAATTTATCTATGTCATCCAAAAATTATACTTATGAATAGTTATTTTCTTACCTATACCACACTTGTCCAAAGTTCACTTGAGCAGTTATAACCTCTAAATTTATCACAAATTTTACTTAGATTAAAATAAAGAAACATATAGTCACATTTTTAGTTATTTAATTTATAAAATATGGTATTTTTTTTCAAATTTATTGAATTGGATAAAAAATATTTATAAAAATAAATAAGTCATAATATATTTAAGGTGACAAATGTTTTAGGAACATTAAAAAAAATTAATCTATGACTCACTTATTGTCTCATGCCACCTCGAAAGATAAAACATATTCTCCGACAAAAAAGAAATTGATCACACTCCAAAGCCGGAGTCTGAGCTAGTAATTAGCCCGAATTGGAGTTATCTACCAGGGAATTCTAGGATTGAAATAGCAGGATTTTTTTTATTAGATAGTGGTGCTACATGGAATTAGGAAAAATAGGATCTCATAAAAAAGTCGTGTATCCATATATATATATATATATATAATAAAATAATAATAATAATAAAGTCATGTACAATAACATAATTTCAATTTTAAATGGTTAAATATTTTTTTTATGAAAGTCATGTTTATTTTTTTTTACAAATTTACATTTTTTTATTTTTTTAGTGTTTTTGTTTTATTTAGTTTAAAAAATATTAAGAAAATTAAGTTTTAGTGATTATTAAAATTAGTTACTAAATGATAAAGATAAATAGCGATAAAAATTGAATAATCGTAAAAATTTTAGATTGATTTTTTGGTTGGTCGTAATTTAACAACTGAATATATGATCGTTAAATTAGTGACAAAATGTTTGGTCCCAACATTTCTTGGAATCAATTTAGCCATGGAAAACGTATGAAACATTGGTCACTAAATTGGTGGTTAAATTTCAATGGCTAATTCGATGGCAAAATGATGGTTAAAATGAAATAAAATTTGGTGACTAAAATAGTGACTAAAATAAAATAATTATTGATAACTAATGCAATGGCTATAGGAAAATAAATTCTAATGGCTAAAATGAAATAAATTTAGGTAGTTAAAATGAAAGAAATTTCAGTGGCTAAAAATAAATAAATTTCGGTAATTTGTGGCTAAAATGGAAGAAAGTTTGGTAGTAGAGTAAACACTTGTAGAAGAAGTAAACATTTTACTCAATGCACCAAGCCCATACACATTTACTTTTTTTTATTTCCACCTTCAACAACATTAAAGTATATTTCAATGTTATCAATGGAGGTAACAGGAGAGTTTGAGAAGATAAGCCTTCACCCACCAGATGTCTTGGGCTTCTTCCTGACGTTACTTATATTTCTCCTGAAATTTAAGTCAAATGTCATTACTGTGAAGAAAACATATAATAAACATTAAACTATAACTCAAAGTTTAAGCATACTGCAAGCTCACAGGTCTTATCATTGACCCATTATCCAATCTTAAATTTTTTGTTCACTGTACAATCTTCCAAACAGTTGGTTGTCATTCAAGCTCCTTAGTCTACATAAATTTAAAGAAAAGATAAAATTAAATGCCTAAGTTCAATATATCGTATTTAAATTAAATATACAAAAATATAAAAAAAATAAGATTACCATTTTGTCAAAGTGAGCTACAGTAGATATTGAACCACCACAATAGGCTTAGGCTCTCTTATCAATAGTCTGATTTGCTTTGACAATGACACTCTTATTTTGGAATTATGTAGAACCCCAATGTTGTTTCAAGGTTTCTCGAATAGGTGGTGGAATCCATGTCCCCTTATCTTAACCCTTTCTAACTTTGTTAATTGCATTTTTTAAGATATGAGAACCTTTTGTCTCAAAATGAATCTAATGAGTTGCTCTTGTTTCGAATCCCACCTATACTCTTTCTGTATGAAAAATTAGTTAGGAATGAAAACATAGTAAAATAATAAATAACATTTTAAATATAACCAAAATTAAAAGTACCTTAAACTCTTCAAACCATTTGTCTCAAAGCTCAAGTTGAACCTTTTTTCAAGTGAGAGTGGTTCATCAAACTTTTGTTTGATAACGTGTGAGATTATTATCAATATTATTATTGTTATTATTATCAACATTTATTTTAATTAATATTAATAATATCTATAATAATCATTTAGCCATCGCAAATATTAGCAGTTTTTCCAATATTTATTAGTGACCATGGCAACTCGGTCGCTAAATTCAGTTGCTAATTTGATAATAAAATTTTTAATGGTGTTTTAACTATTAAAACCAAATTGGTTGGTAAAACAAATTCATATTCAGTCATTGTTTCAGTCGCTATTTAACTACCATCGAACTGTGATCGCTAGATTTAGTGGCTAAAATAATTTTGATTTCGGTGACTACTTCAGTCGTTATTCTATGACCACTACATTTTTGTTAAAATTGGCGATTAACTTCTTTATATTATTTTGCAATTGAAATTAAATTGGTGGCTAAAATAAATTTGTGTTTGTTGACTATTTCAGTTGCTATTCAGCAACCAATATATCTGGTCACTAAAAGCGATGGCTAAAGTGTTTTTTTATTAATCAGCCACCACGTTGAAGTTCGATCACTATTTCGGTGACAATTCTTTTTTTCTTGTAATGGAAGTTGTGGGTTAAGTTACGAATTTAGTTTAGATTTTTTTTTAAGTTGTAGCTTGGGCTACTACTTTTGGTTTTTATTTTTTAAGTGATGTGTTGGGTCATTGAATTTGGAATTTTTATCTTTTTTAATTTTGTTGAAAAAAATTATATTTAATGCATTTTGTTTTTTGAAATTGAATTGTATTTTATTTAATATAATTATTGTTATTCTTAAGTTAAGCAATTTTGTAACAATTTTTAAAAAAATATTTAGATTTTAATTTGAACTTTGAATGACTATTTAGCGTAGGTTGTAAAAAAAGTAATAAAATTACAAAAAGTAAACAAAAAATTTAAGTGTAAACAATGCAAGATGAATAACATGATACTTAATGAACAATATTTATACATGAAATCCTAAGTTGTTTTATGGGAACTAGTGCCACAAGTTGGTCTTCTAGATTGTTTTCTAGGTCATTGTGGTGGTATAGAATTTCTGGTTCAACATTGCTATCATAATTGTTGTCATCTTGATGTTCAATGTGGACGTGTTGGCTTCCATGCTAGGAAGCCGTTGTAGGTTTGTAGTAATCCATGGATGACATTGAATTGTATGCAAATGGTGGTATCATAGTGTACGTGCCAAACATGTTTGATGTCGTGGAAACAATGTGGTTGCAACAGAAAAATATTATGTGTATAGAAAGTGAGAATATGAAGATTATAATGGTGTGTGATGATGATCGACATATAGAACACTGAAGGTGGCTAAAAACTAGATTGACCATTATGTGGTTGTGGATGTTCATGAATGTTGGAGGAAGATCCAACATGGTGATAAGATGTTTAAGCTTGAGGTGGGTGTGTCTCTTACAATGTGCCATATAGTTGGAAAAATTAAATATTTATTGAGTTGATGCACAAAAAAATTAATTTAATGTATTTGGATTTCATGTTATGTCATCGTAGATCCTGATTGTTGATGTGATATGTATTGGATAATGTGTGCAATGTACCATTACATATATAAGGCGTTATAGTGTAAATGGCCATTTCCTTTGAATTCAGTTTCTTCAATTAAATAGCTATGCTGATTATTCCATAGTGTTATCCAATTTTGATGATCATGTGGCCAATATTGGTTAGTTCGTCTTCGCATGTCTTCTTTGTTGAGTTTACCCAAATTTAATGGATTGGTAGGAATAACTAGCGAATGCAAAAATGTCACATCACATGATCGACTTGATGGAATTCTACGTCCGTGAAACATATTAGAGGAACAATGCCCTACTTTCAAAAAGAAACCTCAACATTGATCAACTGTGTGACGTTATTTTTCCAATACATAGTCCACATGAACTACAAAATGTTTGTTTCATTGATGGCACGAAATTTTTGCGGGTGACTAATTGCCTACTTTGGTTGTAAGTTGTCAAATGTGTTCCATAACACATGAACAAAATACTAGGGTGTGGATGTCCTATGTGCCTGACGATACCACTTGCCAAAGGTTGTAATTAGTGAAATGCAAAAAAAGTATTAATGTGGAAATTTAACTTTACACATCATTGTAATGAAAATTAAAAATGACCTTCTAGCCAAACGGAACCTAAGGTCTGCAACAATGTCTTTATCGGTGAATGACTCGATTGGTGGATAAATGTATGTAATGTGATCCCAAGCCATGCATGCAAAAGTATTTTGCAACCTCTGATATTTTCTTGATTAAAATCAACGTCATGATCTAGAGCTCAATAAAAATAAGCCAAAACAATTGAGTCACAACTATAATTTGTCACTTCATTCAAGTCTGCTAACACATTAAATTAATTCGAGTACCTAAAGTATTTAGCTTCAACAAGCTCCTGATCAACTTTAAAATATGAAACCTTGCTTGTTAAGCTATAACAATTTCATTTGCGGCTTAAGGGAGTTCTTGAAATGTGTTATTAAGTCAAGACAATTTGATTGTATTTCTTTTGATGACATTTGGTAGTGGTAATGACCTAAGTAATGGTTCACACTTGGACACAAGGTCGTCACTACTAACACCAATAACTGCTTCTCCATCACCGCAGAGACCAAGCTGTGATGCTAAGTCCACCAAAGTAACAATCGCTTCTTCAAGTAGTAAATGAAACATATGTATTTCTCGACTAATTATCAAATGATGGTTGATTTCAATACTGTAAAGTGTTAAAAGATTTTTGAATCTAACTTCTTCAATTAAATTTCTAACACATGCATTAACAATTTCCAGTTGCCTTAGCAGCTAAATCAAATGTCATCTAAGGCAGAGCAATGTTTCATTGTCTTTCCATAAATTCTTCATAACATGCTTATTTTGAAGGAGAAGTAGAGACATATCTAGTGGAAGATGTTCATTAGTACCATCACCGACAAATACAAATGTGTTTATTCTTATTTGTAATCTATAAAACAATAATAGAAAGAAATAAAGTACTTATTAGATTTAAATTTTAATTGTAATGTCCATCCAGTAATAATCTACTTTCTAAATATGTGGTTATAGCTTTAATAAATGCATTGTTGAAAATTTAGGTCTTAAATTTTAGGTGCATATGTGAAAGAAAAAAAAAAGGTAAGAGAAAGAAAACAAGGCTAAATATTATAGAAAAAGGAGGAAAATACATTAAGGCTTGTGATCTTTAGTTAGCATTGGCGGTGTTTGGATAAATTTTTCTATAAATTTCATTTATTAAAAATCATAAAAGAAGTTAAAATATTTTTTATAAACTAAAATACATGAAAGTTAAATTGTTCACGCATAGAAAAGTTTTGCTACCTTTTCTTCACATCAGCTACAACACCAACACCTTATTGTTTCAAAATTTAAAAAAAAATTAAAACAAATCATTATAATGTAAAATAAAGACAAAAAATATATAATACTTTCTAGTAAGATTTAATTCCTTTTATTTTGCTAAATGTATAGAAAGACTTTCAAATCAAAGGTAGACATGCTAGTAAAGAGGTTGGTACTTATAGTTGATGGTGATTGAAAGTTGGAGATGTTAGTAAGGAAGTTGATACTTACCGTTAACGGTGATTAAAAGATGCAGGTGCTAACAAGAAGGTTAGTACTGATCTTTGTTCAACCAAGGTCCCTTGTTGTTTGTTAAAAGAAGTTTTTAGTGATTGAAGTTGAAGATGAACAAGACAAGGAATAAGCACACAACCTAGATTTTATATTCAATATACTCATTAATCACGTATTGTTGAACCATGCATGTCAAATTATACAGCATATGACAGGGAAACTATTGCTCACTGTTGAAGTGTATGCACAAATTTCACATGAAAACTTACTATTTATTGACACTCCTTCGTTGGTAGGATTTTCATATTGATAATTGGTTGGTTTCCACTGTTAAGGTTCTAGTTTCGAGGGATGGCTTTAAACATCCCCATTTGAGTTATTTCGTCAACTAAGAATTGAAAGTTTTTCTTAGTTGATAAGATCAATGTGTTCAACATTGTTGTCATTTGTTGAGATAATAACATATTGACTATCACGTAATGTCTAAACAAGTTAAAAAAACAAAAAACATTATTGTGAATCGCAACAAAGATGAAAAATAAAGAATACATAAAATAAAATAAGATAAATATGAATAAAAGTATCTTATTTATTAATCTTTATTGAAAGATACTTCATTCCATTTAATATATACAATCATATCATTATTACAAGTACATATCATTTTTTATAAGTTACAAAATAGTTGACAAAATATTTGCATGTTAGTTTTTTTTTATAAAGTTACAAAATAGTTGACAAAATATTTGCATGTTAGTTAGAAGTACAAGACAAATACCAATTAACATGAAAACATTTGCAACAACGAGTTATTATACCCTCATATTAGTAAGCATGTTTACATCTACTATTAGATGTTCCTACTATCAAACATATTTATAATTAGCAAATGATCATTCTGACTAGCATACAATATATATATAACCATTAAGCACTACATTTTATAGAGAGTTCAATACGTCGAGATTTTCAAACTTTACTTTTTATTGAAACTTCTTTTTTTTTTTTAGAATTACTACCAAAAATCTATGTTCAACAAGTTTAAGTAATATATAGATCTGCTCATGAGATCAGGTGAATACCTTGGTGTTGATCTTTTTCACTCCAATTATCATCTACTTAGTATGGAAAAAGTGATATTTGACATTAATATAATTTATCTTACCATATTGCACATGATTTTTTGTCTAATGTAGTATCCCAAATTTTTAAGCATAATATAAAATTACTTGACATGTTGAAAATATAAATTATTTAATACGGTCAAATTATATCATCTTACTGAATTATTAACTCTTGATACATAATCTCTCAAAGAAGATTTGAAGATTTAAGATATATTGAGAAAAATATATAATGAGATTAGACGAAAGATTATAAGCCTACAATGTGGTATACACTGTTAGACGAAGTCAAAAGCAAAGAAGGGTTATTAATTCATCAAAAGAAGAATGGATAGTTAAGTTCTACGAGATGATTTTTCATACTAAAATATGCCAGTATTTAGAGGACATATGATGTTAAGGTTAGATGAATAATTATCAATGATCTATGTAAAATATCCAATTTCTACTCAGTAGATGATTCTAATAAGTTGCTAGACGATACTGAGATCAAATATTAAAATGAAATGTTCAATATTATTAGACGCATAAGATCTAGAGTTTGTAAGTGGAAGTTTATCTATAGTTTAGGTATTGAATAAATTTTTGTGTTTATTTTGTTGGTGGTTTAATCTTTACAATTATTCTAAGAGACATCAGATGACGCAAATTGGGATAGAGGATTGACGAATAAAGTAATCACTGCCTATAGACTATTAGACGAATGAATATGAGTAAGTTTTTCCTATTACAAAGGATTATTAGAATTTCACCATGATGAGATATGTTTAACTAAAGAGATAAGAACTATCTCTTAGGAAGATTGAAATAAGTATAGATAAACCTCTTTTCACAATCAATCTTATAGATACGAACGAATATGTGGACCACATTTCTTACTATTTATCATAGACACATCACATCTTAGTCTTTACAACTAAATTCGTAAGAATTAGTTGAACTACAACTATGTAGTTAGAAATGAGTAATGACTACCCATGACTTCTCTATAAATAGAGTATCTGAAAATTCACAAAACTTCTGAGAAAATAGTAAAGGAAAAACTTATGAGAAAACATTTGTAAAGGAGGCTCTACATCGAACACCCAAGATAAAGAAAAGAATATATGTATATATATTTACATCTTGTTTTGTATTTCAGTGAGGTACCTCTAAATTCTCACAACCATAATTAATATTTCCTATTTATATCTATTTTTTGACTTCACGCAAGTTTTTCTTATTAGATTTCATTACTTGAGTTTGATAATAAAGGATTTGATTCCTTAAGGATTGAAATGAGCTGAGATAATTTATTTAACAAATTAATGATAATAAAAATTATATTAATTAATAATAAAATCATAAATTTAAAATCATAAATGTAAATATATATATAATCAAATAAATTACAATTTTATAATTAAAAAGTGCAAACTTTAGAAGTAATGGGTTCAACTATATAAAATAAGAAGAAAGACAAACACTGAAAAAAATGTTTATTTGTATTTTTTTTAAAGTGATAGGTCCCTTTGCACACCCTCACCTCACTGACATATAGGTAAGCCACCAGCAATGGTTATGTGGTGAATAGAAAAGATGGAGTCAGAACACTTCTGAGGGTCTCAATGAGGTGCATTTTTCTATTTAAAAAGAATTATTAACATACTATTTTTAATAATAATAATAACAATAACAATGTATCTAATTATTTATAATTAAAAATAATAATTAATACTCAAGATGATTTATTCTATATTAAATTTTATTCTATATTAATGTAAGAAAACAGGTTTAACTTGATAGGTGAGAATAAAGATTATTTTTACTTTCAAGAAAATAATAAATAATCTTAAAGTGAGTTTATATTTATTGTGGTCAATGAACAGTTTGATAATTTTCACAAAGCATAAAAATATTGAAAAAAATATAAAAAATATAATTTAAGTATATAAAAAAATTAGTGTATGAAAACGCATAAAATAATAATAATTTAATAACAATAAAAAAATAAACATGTCATATTTAATAGTTATGTGCAAAGAAACATTTGAACAAGTATCATTCAAAAGTGAAAGATTTGTAAAAGAGATATAATAGTAAACTTAATACAAAATCTAGCATTACTCATTATGGTACATTAATATAGTTGACAAAATGAATAGTCTATCCCGGTTTGATAGATTAAGTGAAAAATATCTCCTAGGTAGATCTGGTTCATATTTTTGAATAGACTAAAAAAAATTGGTTTGTTCTCACCTTATATCAGACCATTTTCACTTGATTAAAAAATAATTTAAAATTTTAGAATTAACATATATATACATACATATATATATATATATATATATATATATATATATATATATATATATATATACATATTATAATAAAATAATATCATTTTCAATTTTTTAAAATTATAATTATTTAAAAAAAAAACAGTAAATCTGTAAGTCTAAGCGTGAAACTATTTTACCATCTATTCGTGTTAACTTAATCAACCCATCAAACCAGTACAAGTCGTTATCACAAAGATGTCTAAATAAAATTATTAAAAACAATAGAATAAGAAAATTTTTATGAAAATCTACAAACAAAAATACACAAAAGTATTATATCAACAATTATTAGAAAATTAAAATTTCCAGAACAGAATTAGGGCTTGAAGATTACAAAAAACTAATACATATCACAAATGATTTAATATTTATTAATTAATATAAATATTTAAATAATTGATAAACTAACAAAATGAAGTACTGTTTCTTCTTTTACTTGGATATCGTTTAAGTTTATAACTAACATTTTAAATTGTATATAATAATTAATCTTTTGAATAATATATGATAAGAATTATTAAAATTATGGCACCCAACAACAATATATGTATTTTTACATTTTTTTAAGCTTTCAATTTAGTGGAACAACCTTGACCGGACCATGATAATAAATATCACTTTAAAGTCATTCAATATTTTATTAATACCTCATTGAATGCACATTAAAATAAAATTTATTTATTTTGTAGTGGTCGATACTTATACATTCCCTTCACGCTAAGATAGAGTAATGAGGGAGACAGAGTTTTGGTGGGCTTAAACAGCATATTTACTAAAAAAACAGCAAAGTTAATTTTGTATTTTTATATCTTATAGATATTTTTAAATATCTAATTTGTTTTCATAAAAGTCAAACTTGACCTATTATTGCTCCCCGAAATTCCAGTTAAATTGGAGCATTGTTTTAATTTAGTGCTACTAAGGTTATATCAAGATCCTACGTAGCAGCTTCTAAAGTGAAGTAAGAAAATTTTCAAAATAACTTGAGTGGTCTATTTAAAAAAAAAAAAAAATAAGAGCTAAGGGATTTTTTATTGTGAATTAATAATGCCTTTAAGTTTTCAAAATTTGTGTACTTGTCATTTAAACATATACTTCTACTTGCTAGTTACATAGACTTTGGAGTCCTCTTTTTCATAAATAGCTATAATTGAAGTTAGCCTGTTTTGTTATATTGATGTTTACCTTTTCACGAAAACACCATAACTAATTAACGAATTTAGACATCTATTAATTATTTTACATTGTAATATAAATTGATATAGACTAAACTATAAATGTCAAATATTCTTTTAATTATTTTAGCTGGTTTTCTATATCGACATAAAAAAATTAGGTATCATTTTTTTGAGTTGAAAATCTCATCAACTCATTTTGGAAGTTGTAGGAAACTCAAGTTGGTTTACTTGTAAGACATATTTCATTCAGTAAGGGACGTTGATTAAATAATTTATTTATTTATGCTTTGAATTAAATGTGTTAAAGTGTATTTTTTTTCTTTTGATTGATGTTGAGTTGAATTGGAGTGTTGTGTAGTCAAATTTACTTTGAATTAGTTCATATTTACTGTTGGTTGCTTAATAAGTATATTTGGCTTTTTTAGACATATTATCATATTCATATTCGTGTTGGATGATTATTTTCTTTGATTTATAGTTTGTTGAGTAGGTACTTTTATTTATATTTACTTTCACATCAAGTTGTGATTCAAGAGACAGTTACTAAACAATAATATTGTCATAGTTTGATTAAGCACAATATTTTTTATCAATCCATGATTTGAGACTTAGTAAGAAAGGGTTTAAGGAGTTAGAGAAGGTATGAAAAGGGATTACAACATAACATAAACTCTAATTTTGTTTTCTTTTTTAATTCTTGTGTTTTCGATATTCTCGTAGAAGGCTAAACTCATTTGGGTTGATTTGTGATGATTTTATAATGGATTCTGAGGTTTTTATTGAATAAAGTTTTGTTCTTTACATTCTCTGTAATAATTTTGCTATATTGTTAGTCTTTTTGAAATGTATGTTTTTGGAAAAATATTTGGTTTTGAACGCCTATTGAGAATTCAATTGTTTTACCTTAATTAGAGTTATTGATTAATTCGCTTAGTCTTAATCAATTTCTCGTACTATTAGTTAAAAGATAAAAGATACACATCTCATTGGATAGATGCTTAAAGATGAGGTGAGATATTAAATATATCAGTAAGAAGAATTTGTTCTAAAAGAAGATCATAGTCAACCTATTTTCTTTATTCTTACATTATCTATTTTAATTTTCTGCACAAAAACCATCAACTCCCTCTTTAATTTACTATTATTACTAACTTTCTTTACTACAGGTAATTTTTGAACATTGTTTGATTGAATTTATTATTGGATTCATTGGGAGATGACTTGAGGTTAAATTTCCCCTATCTATACTATCATATATTTGGTGTTAGATGGTCTAGGCAATCAACAATAGAATTCTTTTAATTTGTTCATGAAATAACTATGATAAGAGTTACCATAATAATTATCTCCTATGAGACTTTTACTATTTGAACAACAAATGATTATTCAAGTAAAGAAGAGATAAGTTAAATGATATCATAGAAACTTGAGTAACTTATTCAATAAGTTATGTCACTCAAGACATAAAGAGACATTTGATAAAGAGAAAACCTTAAATTAATTCTCTTTTCTCTAAGATTACTCAATTAGACAATAAGAAGATACTTAAGTCGTATGTAGATATAAAGATATTAGGAAGAACTAAAAAAGGTAGTATTTATTTTTGTAACATGCATTTCCAATACTAGGCAAGACTAGTATAAATATTTTGGAGTGTTATAAAATATTCAAATAAGATAAATTAAACCAATTGTATAAAAATTTAAAAATTAGGAAACAAATTTCTCAAACTAAAGTAAATTAGAAATACTTTAAGAAAGCTAATTAAACTATTTTTTTAGTTTATTTAACTACATTTTATATTTCTTAATTGAACTATTTTCTTTTCAAAATGAAATAATTTAATTATTCAAATTGTACTTTAGTTACACACTAGAATAGAAGATAATAAGAATTTATCAGTATAAGACCTAATTTATTAAAGTTAAGTAAATTAAATGAAGAATAAAAACATCTTTAACAAATTATAATAAGTAGATTCAAAATAATTTATTTTCATTTATTCTAATATTTTGTCTATTTAAACTTATATGTAATTTATATTCTCTTTAAGATTCAAAATTGCATCATCTTTTTTTAAGTTATGCTTGTGAGTTTAGAGTAGAGAGTAGACATACACGATAGGTTGATTAGAATTTTGATCAAGGTACGTTTCTCATTCTTCCACATTTGATTTTCCCTTTTTTTATACTTTTTCTCTATATTTGAATATTTTTCCTCTGTCTTCTATTTGAACCATATGGTAAACTTTTTAAATTTTTCTTGTATTTGAGTTTGAAGTCTTTAGAAGGTTGTAGTTGTTTTTTTCTTGCTAAAAGCAAGTTGCCTCGAGGTAAAGTGCACTAAACTATGTAAATGTTCCTTGCCAAATTGAGGTGTTGTAACCTAAGATAATGTACTAGATTGTGCAGTTGATTTAAGATTTTAAATTTATTTAAAAATCTTAATTTCTTATCAAGTTAAACCTCTTTAGTGTTGTTTTGGTTTGTTTTTAGTGTTGGAAAGCCATATTTTGAATTAATATAATCTATATATATATATATATATATGTTTAAGACTTGGTAGGAGAGTTAAAATTTGTTGTTTTGATTGTGTATATATAATTTGATTTCTTTTAAACTTATGGTTCTACATAAAAGTGCATAGCAGATGAGAATTTGCTTAAAGGAGTATTTCCCAATTAAACTCCACCAGTGAATTTTAAAAATTTATCGAACAAATAAGATTTTATCTAACGGATTTCAAGTTGAGATGAGAATTTGCTTAAAGGAGTATTTTCCAATTAAACTCCACCAGTGAATTTTAAGAATTTATCGAACAAATAAGATTTCATCTAACGGATTTCAAGTTGAGACTAGTTTCTTATTAAAAATCGTCCAATAGATTATACTTCGCCACTTTAATTATACTTCATCTAACGAATTTAATTTGATTAAAAAATATATTATATAGAAATAGGTTGAAAGAATACAAATGAATTGAATAAATAATATATTTTAATATATGAATTCTTAAAATTGAGAATATGTAATGATGTGAATAATAATATAAGAAATGTATATTATATTTTTTATTTATATAGTTTATTATATTAGTTCTCCTAATTATAAATTATAAAAAAAAAAGTTCTGCATGTAGGAGCAACCGTTCTAACAACATCACTATAAATTATATTTTTATTTTTTTCATGTAATCTTGAAAACCTAATATTTTTATGAATATATATGGAGAGATTCGCTCTATTTCACCTATTGATGACTAATAGTGAGTTTCAAACAGTATTAATGCTTGTTTAAGCTTGATTAGCTGGATTTGCATACTTCCTGGGTTCAATAATTAAGCTAATGAATTCATTTTTGCCTATAGAAAAGACTTGTATGTGTTTTGACAAAACTATTAGTACTATAAATAGGTGCTTTAGCTTGATTATTAGTGTGTACGTAGTATCATTAGTCTAATCGTGTGATACTTTTCTTTGATTTGATATATAGCTGTCATTTTGTCTATAAAGTGTATACAAAGTTGACTATATATATATTTGCAATTTACATTTTCATCCAGGACTTTTTTAAGAATATATAAAATCTACTGTTTACAATTGAAAGAGTATAATAACTAGTACAAAGTTCTCCTAATTTAATTAATGATATTAAATAAAACTACTTTAAGTATTTAAGTATAGATTTTTATCTGAATGGAGTTGCTTCCAATAAAAGATACATCTATACACGAGTAAATTTTAAAGTATCTTTCATTTTTAATGACCATATTGTAGTAAACACAAATAACTAATAAACACGTGTTCTAATAATTTTCACCTTGTGAATAATATAATAGAGTAACCTTTTTGTTTAGAATCTTGTTATTTTTTTTAGTTGTTAAAGAGCTATTTTTGTAACCCATTTTTACACTTTATATTTCTATGTTCAGTATTTTAAAAGTCAAAATAAATCTAAATAAGAAAATGCACAGCTATATAAAACATAAAATACCTTTAAAATTAAAATTAAACTTATTTTGTTATGTAATTGTAATATATAAAATATTTTTTATCAATTTTTCTTATCATGGAGGGTAAATGAAAGAGTCACTCAAACAAAATTAGTAAATAACTAGGTTATGTTGAATGGATTCAATTTCCTAACCGTGTATAAAAAGTGTTTCGTTAAAAAAAACCCACTCTCATTGTTTTTATGTTTAAAAATTAGTCTTACTATTTTTATTTATTTCTCGATGAAATCATGATCAGATTAACACGGAATGAAATTCTCATCTTAGAAGTTCCAAAACAAAACACAAAACAATGATCTCTTAATTATATTAAATAATTAACTATTTAAACATTATTTTATAATAATATTATTAAAAAATAAATTTTAAGTTTAACTTAATTTTACAAAATTAATTTATAAAATAAAATTTATATTTATTTTATAAATTATTAAAATATTTCATATTTAATCGATATAGATTCTCCAAACATTAAAATTAAAAAAAATCATACATATCATATTATAAAATTTGAGACTAATATAGATTCAGTTAAATTGACGACAAAAAGTGCACCACCACAACTAAAGGTGAGTTAAAATTATAATATTGATGACCAATATAAGTTTATGATTATAAAGAAGAGTTAGTATAATTGGTGAATTTAGACATATATGGAAGTATAAATTTTTGTTATATATACTATCCTATCACATTACTTTAATTTTTTTTATAATTAGTACAATTAGTTGGTCATAAACTCAATTTTTCTACAAAGATCTAAATATCTATAAAATAATTCACTTTATTAAATTTATGGATGAAAAATTAACCATTTAAACCTTTTCGTAGTTTTTATTTTTCATGTAATTTGTATAACTTGCTTCCCTGTTCACTACACCTATTGAGTAGCCTCCATTCACTGCACCTCAACCTAACCCCACGTGAGTTATATCCGCTACAGTGCAAAATTAATAACATTTACTATCCTATATCTAGGTTCCAAGAATCTCTCAATAGCCCAAACTCATATGTCAACAATTTCCGATAGCCACTGTTTCTCCACCATGCAAAAGTCTAACCCATCCTCTATATATAAAGCCACACAATATATGGTAGTGGCAACAATATCCATTCCTCTTATATCTATTCCAAGTGTTGCTACCGATGCCAAAGTCTCAAGGTGAAGAAGAGATGAGAAAAGCAGCACCAAAGGGGCAATTCGTTGTTTACGTGGGGGAAGAACTAAGAAGATTTACCTTACCACTGTCTTACTTGAAGAACCCTATTTTTCAGCAACTGTTGAAGAAATCTGCAGAGGAGTACGGATACAGTGACTCAAGAGGCATAGTCCTTCCATGTGATGAATCAACCTTCCAAAACTTCATCGACTCCAAGCTCAGGATATACTAGTTAAAGCTGTCCAATGGTAGCATTTGATGATACTGCATAACGTGGCCATTATTTAACTTTATGTTCATCAGAACATCAAGGTACATGTCGATAGTCCCATGGTCTTATATAGTTATTTGTTTGTGATTTTTACTGCTTCCAACGTTGTTGTTTCCGTAGGAAGCTGAAACAATTTTTATTGTAGAAAAAGGATCATGTTATTTCTTTCTTGTTTATTCTTGGAGATGTGTCAGAAGAAACATAGACAAAGTGGAAAGTTGTTAATACACAGCAGAATTTATGGACTTGTTTTTTGATAACACGTGGAAGGAAGTTATTGTACATATACGACCAAACCATGACATGTAAAAAGCACACGCCCTGATTAGAATTACCCTACACACGTGTGACAAAGTACTAATTGCTCTAGTTTTCTATTTTGTGTAATTGTATTGTTTTCCCTATTCTGGAACGAGATGTCCTTGCAGAAGACATTTACACATCAAAGTCACTAATCCACTAGTTAATGAAGGTAGTTCTAGTATTAAATAATTTTAAATAAAATAGTATATCTTTCTTGAATTAACTTTATTTGTATTTTTTGAGCTACACATGAATGGTGAAGTTGAATAACACCGTCCTCACCTATAATTAAAAAAAATGGATAAATCATGTTTATCCATTAACTATTTGACTGTTTGATTAAATTTATTTTATTATCTTATACTTATCAATAAGAAGTGTGCAACATATTGGTTCTTGACATAGCCTTGTAAGTTTCTAGCTCTAGTAGTTCTCAATCTTGGGGTGTACACACAGTTACATTCGGAGATAACTATGAGCTTCTATAGGTAAAATGTATAGTCCTACGTGCCTCCACCAATATTAATCAACCTCCATAGAAGAATTCAAAACCAAAAGAAGACCAAAACGAAGAGCTTAGGTGAATGGAAGGTGTTTTCCATTAACAAAGCTAATCATATAGTTGAAGATATACCGTGATCAAGAGAGTTGAAAATATACCGTGCTAAATTGTTGGTCAGATGAATAACATTCCTTAAAGTTGTCAAGATAACACACATAACATTGTGTTAAAGTATATTTGAAATTTCTCATGTCTCTGAAAGCTTTAGAAAGAGATCCCAATATTGAGAGCAGAGAATCTCTCATATTTTGGATTAGAGGAAGTTCCTAGAAGAATGTTCATCTAGCTACTTAAGAGAGTGAGCTTGTCCATTGTTATATTGAAAGATGCAACTCTTTCCTAAAAAGAAAGCCAATGATCTAAACGAGGAGAAAGAGCTTAAACCATGTATTCGTTAGAACACACTATCCTTTTTAGTAGTCATACTTAATGGTTTGTTGATCATTAAAAGCCTTCAACCTTTTCTACGTTAGCCACGAGTGGTTATTTGACATACAATACATAATGTTTATTTCTCTCTCCCCTAATTCTCTACATTACATGTTATTATCGTTTGTACTAATTTAGGAATTAGAGTTATTGTCAAAATACTTATTTAAAAATTATCATTTATTCGATTATTACATTTAAGATTTTAATTTGCATCAGTCATGATCTATCATATGCAAGAATTACAATTTGCTTATTTATTATAGTCAATAAGAAAAATATTACAAATGGATGATTAAGTGGTGTTGTGTCTGATATGATACATAAAATGAAAGAGTTACAATTTGATCTTTTTAAACAAACTAAACCATTTTCAATATTGTCAATGTGACAATATTTGCAATTTTTCTTTTAAAATTGATAAAAGTACAATTCAATCCTCCCCTTCTTATGTAGGTTGATTCTAAAATAACTTGCAACCCTCATCCAAAGCCTATTAGTTGAAGACCTACGAATGAACAAATAGGATTGAACTAATGCAAAATGATTAATATTATGGTTGCAAAAAATGTTAACATCTGTTGTTGAAATGTAGGAAATAGATGCATTATCACCTAAACAAACACACCGTGAGATGTTGCTTGGATAAAATTTAAGAATTTTTTCTAAAGTCAATTTTCGAAGTCTATTTTTTGAATAAAAAAGGTGGCTATATATGGTTGGAGGAAGATCTAAACAACTGTTGGATTTTTCTCCAAGTGCTTTGTTTGGTATCCAAAGTGTGAGTCTAAGTTTCACATTGTGTAGAAATAAGAAAGATGAGCAACATATAAGAAAGAATATTCACAAATCCATTGTCTTAAGGTTTTGGGTTGAAGGTGTCGTCAATTTCTTGTGTGGGCTTGGCTCTCAGGTCTCATTATTGTGAGATCTCCATGGTATTTGATCCCAATATTAGAAGTCTTATTGATAGAGGTTTCGGGTAAGGATCGTTTGTGAGGTGCTCGTGTTTAAAAATGTTTCCACTTAAGGGGTATGAAAATGTGGAAGGGACTTTCACTTGGGGGAAATTATTATGAATTCAAGTGAGTCTAAGTCTCACATTGAGTAGAAATGAGAAAGTTGATCAACATATAAGAAAAAGGACCCACAACCCCATTGCCTTAAGGTTTTGAGTTGAAGGTGGGGTCAATTTCTTGTGTGGGTATGATTCATATCTTATTTTGTTTGAGATCTTTCTAGTGTTTTCCTCCTTGATATTCCCATCAAGTGGTATCAGAGTTGATGGTTTGTGGCGATGTCTTCCTGACAGAGGTTTCAGGCAAGCGAGTTCCATTAAGTGTTGTATATGAGGTGCTCATGTTTAAAAATGTTTCTGCTCAAGGGAGATATGCCAATGTGGAAGGGACTCTCACTTGAGGGGTAGATTGTGTAGAAATGTGAAAGTTGAACAACATATAAGAAAGAAGACCCACAAACCCATTGCCTTAAGGTTTTGGGTTGAAGGTGACGTCAATTCCTTCTATGGGTATGGCTTAGGTCTCATTATTATGAGATCTCCCCGATGTTTCTCCCCTTGATTTTTCCAACAAGTGGTATTTGAGTCGATGGTTTGTCTTGGTGACCAACTTCAATAAGTACAGTTTGATCCTTGTATCAAAAGTCTTCCGAACGGAGTTTTCAGGCAAGCATGTCCCACCAATAAGGGTCGTTTGTGAGGTGTTCGTGTTTAAAATTGCTTCCGCTTAAGGGGGGTGAACCAATGTGGAAGGGACTCTCACTTGAAGGGGAGATTTTTAGGAATCTAAGTATGAGTCTAAATCTCACATTGAATAGATATGCAAAAGTTGAGCAACATATAAGAAAAAAAGACCCACAAACTCATTGTCTTAAAATTTTAGGTTGAAGTGGCGTCAATTTCTTGTATAGGCGTGACTCATGTCTCAATATATTTAACATTTTTTGATATTTTCTTCCTTAATTTGAGGTAATTATCATAATGATCAATATTTTTGTAATTTCAACAAATTATAACTTATTTGCTATAACAAATTTTAAGGCTAAAAATTTTAAATAAATTAAAATATATAGTGATTAAAATTCAATCTGTATATAAAAAATAAAATTACATTTAAAAACATGTTCGAAATAAAAAAAAGTATATGCGAAAATATCAAAATTAATTTTAGAGACTTTATTGTTTTTCATATCATCTAATTAATATTTAGGCACTAACTTGAAACTCACTAAAAGGGACCAAAATATCCTTCAATAATTTTAAACCTAATTATTCTAGAAGATAGAAAAAATATCTCGTAATGTTAATAATTCAACTATTACGTGTTTCATTTATTTCTATTTATGAGACTACTTAATTTATCATAATTAAAGAAAATGATTAATTTATTTCATAATAATAAATTATTCTAAATTTATATTTATTTTGCTAATATTGCATTGTAAAACCATTGAATGCCATATATATATATATATATATATATATATATATATATATATATATATATATATTTTATAT
>Ga0209700_101717_pt1 | contig 45393 bp, 13 predicted proteins | sample SiratroredBW_FD_187528 | JGI IMG/M metagenome (GOLD analysis project Ga0209700, IMG submission 187528) | Root nodule microbial communities of legume samples collected from California, USA - Siratro red BW (SPAdes) (version 2) | ecosystem: Host-associated > Plants > Roots > Nodule | place: USA... | reverse complement strand
GCAATCACAAGTGAATAAAATTCTTCCTGTTGCACGTGGATTAGGGAAACCGAACCACGTTAAATCTTGTGTGTTGCCCGTGTTCCGTTTTTTCTTCTATTCCTTGCAGATTATTTGTGTGTGTTGGTTTGTTTAAGACTCATCACTACCATCACTACCGATACACCATCATTGCAATGACCCCAGTTTGGATTTCCTTCCTCTTAACTACTCCTCAACACATCATGGACATGTATCAAACATGGCCCTCAACCCACTGCTTTTCTAGCTAACCTCCAATTCTTCACTCTTTCTTTCTTCCTCAAGATTCGTACTATGGTGCTCTCTGTCTGTGGATCTTTAACTAGCTTGCTCAATTTTAGGATCAAGAAGTGAGCCGTAAGTATTCTATTTTTTCTCTATATGCTCTGTGTCTCAAATGTCAAGTGCTCTCTGCCTTCGACCTTTTTATCTGTTCACTTGGATTAGTTCCATACTGCAAGGAAAGAATAAACCCCAAATTTTAATATTTTAATATTTTTAATACTTTTCTTGTGTATACAAACGGAAAATATTTCTGCTGTTCATGTTTCTGATTGGCTCCATGTAATGGCGTGTTTGTCTGCTGTCAAAAGTCCTGGCCATCATCAGCAGGTTGTTATTGGCTGCCTGTTAAACTGACTTTTTGCTTGAAGTTTAGGTTTGGTCAAACACGAGCTGCTTATTTTGACCCAAGAGATATACTTAGTATAGTAAATGCACACTGTATATTCAACTTGTCTTGTACACAATTGTCTTTGGTTCGGGTTTGCGTATATATTGAAAATACTATTGTTTATTAATTCTCTAATGAGTCCTTCGATATTACTCCAGTTTGGTTTCTTGTAAAGGTTACCAATATCCTGAGTATAGATAGGTATTACTTTGCATCCAGGTTGTGTTGAACTGTTGATCTTCGTCTCCTTCAATCCAGAAAATGGACAAGAAGCTGCCCCTTTTGTACATTTTTTCAGCAGTGTTGGTTAGTGTTGTGGCTGAACCAGTGGAAGATAAGCAGGCTCTGCTTGATTTCCTTAACAGCATGAATCACTCCCCTCATGTCAACTGGGATGAGAACACTTCTGTTTGCGAAAGCTGGAGAGGAGTGAGTTGCAACTCTGACAAGTCTCGAGTCGTATCCCTTCGATTGCCGGGAGCTGGTTTGAGTGGTCCAATCCCACCCAACACTCTGAGTCGCCTCTCAGCACTTGAGATTGTGAGTCTTAGATCAAATGGTATATCAGGCCCTTTCCCTGATGGATTCTCTGAGCTGAAAAATTTGACCAGCCTCTATCTTCAATCTAACAAGTTTTCTGGGCCACTGCCATTGGATTTTTCAGTTTGGAATAATCTTAGTGTTGTCAATTTATCCAGCAACTATTTTAACGGGAGTATCCCTTTTTCAATTTCAAATCTGACTCATCTCGTTTCGTTAGTCCTTGCCAACAACTCCCTTACGGGTGAGATTCCTGATCTCAATATTCCTAGCCTGCAGGAGCTGAATTTAGCCTACAATAACCTTAGTGGGGCTGTGCCTAAATCTCTTCTTAGATTTCCTAGTTCAGCCTTTGCTGGTAACAATCTTACATCAGCAGCAGCACTTCCTCCGGCCTTTCCTGTGCAACCACCGGCTGTTCCTCCAGCAAAAAAATCCAAAGGACTCAGTGAACCTGCATTGTTGGGTATCATCATTGGTGCTTCCGTGCTGGGGTTTGTGGTGATTGCAGGTTTCTTGATTGTGTGCTGTTATAGGAATACAGATGTGGATGTGCCACCAATGAAATCCCAGAAGAAACAAGCCTCTCTGAAAACAGAATCTTCTGGAAGTCAGGACAAAAACAACAAAATTGTCTTCTTTGAGGGTTGCAATCTTGCATTTGATCTGGAGGACCTGTTGAGAGCATCTGCTGAGATACTTGGCAAGGGCACCTTTGGGATGACGTATAAGGCTGCTCTAGAGGATGCAACCACTGTGGTGGTCAAGAGGTTGAAGGAGGTCACAGTTGGAAAACGAGATTTTGAACAGCAGATGGAGGTGGTGGGGAGAGTAAAGCACGACAATGTGGATGCAGTGAGGGCATATTACTACTCAAAGGAGGAGAAACTCATAGTATATGATTACTATCAACAAGGCAGCGTTTCTGCAATGTTACATGGTATACTGAACCATTTCTGTTATCTTAAAAATTACAGTTATTTTATCTTCAGTTTCTCAAACTTTTTCCAACAGGCTTACTAAGCGGGAATTTAGTTTTCTGCAATCATATAATACGAATTTTTTTATTCAGCAGGCCCAAGTCTCTAGGACTAGGTGCCTGTTTGTATAAACAACATAATTGAGATGTTATTGAATAGATACTTAGCAAGTAAGCAATAATGTATAAGTTGGTTTAATAATTAAAACAGAAATAACGCTAAATAGATTTTTATAAGCTATTTTCATAAGTTATCTTGGAGAACTTATTGAAATAAGCTGAACACAAGTTATGGATATATCATAAGTTATTTTCATAAGCTTTTCTGAATACTTGCACAAGTAATAAGACATGTCCAAATAAGTTGTGAATAAGATCTTCCAAACTGAGTCATACTTGGACAAACTGTTCTGTCATCCAACGTGGTCAACCTAACCAAGTAGTAGTAGAATTAGACCCTAGAAGTATGTCATTAGGGATGTTCTAAAGTAAAATTTGTCCTTGACTGTGCATTAATGAATCATGACTACTTAGGTGAAACAATAGGCCTGTCACATGGGTTGATTTTGGCTAATAGCCGTTTGTTTTCCTAGTGCGTCTTTCTTATAAGTTGTACTAAATGATGAAATCAATAATTAGACCTTCTTCATACATATAATTTTCTGGAAATGGCTAATGTGAGCGTGTTGTTGCATGTCAATTATGCAGGCAAAGGAGGGGAAGGTAGGAGTGCTTTAGACTGGGATAGCCGTTTGAGAATTGCAATTGGCGCAGCGAGAGGCATTGCTCACATCCACGCACAACATGGAGGGAAACTCGTTCACGGAAACATAAAAGCCTCAAACATTTTCCTCAACGCACAAGGATATGGATGCATATCTGATATTGGCTTGGCAACATTGATGAGTCCAGTACCTGTCCCAGCCATGAGAACAACTGGATACCGTGCACCAGAAATAACTGACACGCGCAAAGCAACCCATGCATCTGATGTCTACAGTTTTGGGGTGCTACTACTCGAGCTTCTGACTGGGAAATCGCCCATAAACAGCACAGAAGGTGAGCAGGTTATCCACTTGGTTAGATGGGTGAATTCTGTTGTTAGAGAGGAGTGGACTGCAGAGGTGTTTGATGTAGAACTGTTGAGGTATCCCAACATAGAGGAAGAAATGGTGGGGATGCTACAAATAGGGATGGCTTGTGCTGTAAGAATACCGGATCAGAGACCAAAGATGCCTGATGTGGTGAAAATGGTGGAAGAGATTCGCCGTGTAAATACGCCAAATCCACCATCTACCGAGTCTCGGTCAGAAGTTTCTACACCCACACCTCGTGCACTGGACATACCTTCTACCTCTGCTCAACAATGATATTCTTTTGTTCTGCTTAACAGTCGTTAAGATGTAATCAATTCAATTATATTCATAACAGTAGAAATGATATCCACCGACAGGACTTATGATCCTAGGAAGTTTGCAAAACATATTTGTGCTGAGTAGTTAAGCTACCAGTAATATCAAACCGGGTCCCTTTGCTAGTAATTATTGTGTTATATTATGCAGTCAGGGAATCTTTTGAGTCCGTTATGCCGTCAGTGCATCATACCTACTGTGAACTGCACACAGGACACCTAATACGTTGGTTTGTTAATTCTTCCTAGACCAGTTTGATTGTCAATGACAGATTTGTTCCAGTAATCAATATTTAAAAAATAAATAACTTGTCCTACTTCGTACTTTCATTTTATAATCGAACTTTTTACTATGTATTGTTTGTTAAAGCTCAACACGAAGCTAAAATCTTACCAATTTACTTTCAAATGAATCAAAAACTAAACAGCAAATGTAGTATTTTTTTGATCACTGGTGGGGGAAAAAAAACCTGCCATGCTAAAAGGGAGATGAAAAATAACATAAAGGAGACAAAACTGCCAAATGTTGAACACTCATAATTCTCCATTATACAAATATGTACGATCAGCGTAAAGAAGTTTGCTCTATAGGTTGATGTCTCCCGTTGAACCTTCCATCAACAACACTGGGAAAATTTATTAATTCCTGTACTTTCGGTGAAAGGAAGGGAGATGGTACAGACTTTTGGGCCACGAAGATGAACCACGAGGTACGAGCGTTGTCCACTACAATAGAGAGCTCGTTGGGTCAAAATTTTTCCCACCGGGACACGAATTAGGAAATAACTAACATCTGATTGTTTGTTGCACGAATTCTTACGCATGTCCAACCGCAGCAACAAAATTCTCCCCTAGACAACCGCAGTTTCAACTCAGTACCAAGGGAATCCAAAGGCATGTTTGTATTGCCGTTTGAAAGCTTCCAAAAAATACATTTAGTATAAAAAAAATACAAAGACTATCCTTCTCCAAAAGTACATTCAGCATATAAGGAACAGTAGTCCAAACATGCCATAACAGATTAAAGCATATATGGTAGAAATTTCACCCGTGCAGTTTGCTTAAACTTGTAAGAATAACCTTTTCTACACAATCGCTCAACAATAACTTCCTGTACGTATATCCACCAAGTTTACGGACATTATCACGAAAATACAAAAGAAATTCACTTCCTCAAAATTCTTGTTTTGACACCGCCTGAAATATATTATAAGAGAAATAAGAGAAGACTAAAAAAATGCAGCTGAAAGAAATTAGCATGGAATGTTAACTTAGATCATTAATTCCCCTTCCAAGCACCTCCCCCCACCCTAGAAAAAAAATAAAGGAAAGTCCTCCACATACCTTCAACTTCCTCAAATTCAATCTCCTTAACCAAATCGGATGCTGCATTATACACAAACCTGAAAAGGAATTACAAAACATGTATTTAGTGCTAGACTAAAGCCAAGAAAATTGTGTAATGGTTGAAAACAATACTCAACAGAATTTACAACACCAAAATTGTAAAGACCGTACAAAAAAATTAATCAAACTTAGTAAATTCCTGCAGGGTTGAAGTACTATTTGGTTAGGGGAAACTACATCCTGTGGACACATATTAGCCCTTGATTGTCAGCTTTGGAATACAGCCGGACCATGTCTATAAACAAAAAACAACTTACTAGAAACAATTTAAAACTTGGGGTTAGAAAATGTTGAAGTAAGGCTAAGGTTGTTACAAATCTAACTATGTAATTTTTATATCGACAAAAAAAATATTAAAATAAAGGGCATAAGACATACACATAAAAAAGCACGTTACCAGGTTACAAACATAAAAAAATTGTAAACCACTTCTTGTCCTGCATAACTAAAACTGAGAGACACTCCATAGAAAAAGTAAAACAGAGAGACACCATAAAAAAGGGATCAGGCATGCAGGTCTATAGTGTGTATAGCCAGCAGTGACGTTTTCATGCTTATCAGGACCTACCTTGTGAGTATTAGGACTTCAGAAATGGGACACTGATCTTTATAGGAGTCAAGGAATATTTATTAGGTGGTGTAACAAAATACTTAGAATTCCCATTGGAAATGTACCATAATTCTCATACATAATCAGCGCATGCAGGTCTATAGTGTGTGTATGGCCAGCAGTGACGTTTCATGCTTATCAGGACCTGCCTTGTGAGTATTAGGACTTCAGAAATGGGATACTGATCTTTATAGGAGTCAAGGAATATCTTTTAAATGGTGTAACAAATTGCTTAGAATTCCAATTGGAAATGTACCATAATTCTCATACATAATCAATAATTTTATACAGCTACCAGATTCATACCAGATATCATCGTACATAACCAAGATAGACAAAGATGAAATACTGGGATGGTACAAAAAATGGACTAACTTCCTTATAATCTCTAGGTTTTTTCAATGTTTATAGTGTAAAATTTCAAATCAGTAGCCCACACAGAAGATTGCAGCTCAACTGAGTTAGCATGATATGTAACAAGATTTGCTGAAACAAGGAAAAAAAATTTCTTTTAACAAGCTAATTGGTAAGCATGTCATCTCTCTTTAGACCATGAATTTGAAAATGAAAGATTGCCAACAAATTCAATTGTTTCCTAGCATGTGTATACAAAATTTCTAAACACATTCTGTCGAAATCCTCAGGGACCCATTGCAGATCATGTAAACAATCACATACAAATACAACAAGGGATGGAGAAATGTAATAATAGGTGTAAACTCCAAGTACCTATTGGAAGAAACGACTTCAGGTTCATAAGCTTCAACAAAGGCAGTGATGATTTCATTCTTTCTAGCGCTAGCTATAAGCAAATCATACTCTGTCGGAATTATAACTGCAAGAAAGTTATCAGTTAGCTCACTGACACAAATCTTCTCAACCGCTGCAAGGGCTATCCTCCGTTTAAGGTAATCAGTTTCAGGGTCTATTAGGTAAATCGCAAAATCCGTAATCATCAGATATCGATATTTCATCTTCCCAGAACCAGTGAACTTCAAAACTTTATCTGCAAATAGAACGATCTGGTCACCTGAAAACAGAACACCACACAGCATTTGAGATTTTCACGAATTACTCTCTGTCTGTTTTTCTTCTACAAGATTTTTATGAATTGTAACGCGTCATTAACAATTCTACAACCGCACTCTCAAATTTCATAAATAAGACGCATATTAAAATAACGGGTATAAGAGTGATAAACAATTTTGTTATTTTGAAAAAAAAAAAAAAAGTGAGGTTACTTAGGGGGAAGCTTCAACCTTGCTTGTTCAGAAGCCTCATCAAGTTGGGGTGAGAAAGGATGTCGATGTAGTCCCGTTTACGGAGCTTCTCTTCCGGTTCGTCGCGTTGAGCCGGAGAGGATTCATCCTCGGGAACGTCGTCGTTTTTGGAATCGTCGATCTGGACCCTCCCCGACATCCTCCACCGTGTTTGCGAAATCAGAAAGAAAGGTTGAGATCGGAAGAGTGGTTACGAGTTATGAGTTGAGATCAATGAGTCAACTCGCCCGCGTTGAGCCGTGTGTTGGTCAAGTGGACCCCATCCAGCTGGCTCTCGTTCATTATTTCTAGCTGTCTATCCTATATTTGTTCAATTTCTCTTTTTCCTTCTTTTTTTTATTTTAACAGCATAATATTAATATTAATAATTAATAAAAACATAAACATATACCTGGAACAAAAAATGACACAGTCTTCCACTTGTCACCTTGCGTCCGCAGTTTTATTCTACTTCCTGTCAAAATCCACTGATTTGTAGGATAGAACTTTCTAGAATAGCATATCGATAAGGCAGAAAATTAGACCACATGTTTGATAATTATTCAATTATTATATACGAAGAAAAGTAGAAAACGATGTGTCAAATAAATTGAACTAATTAATGTGTATCGTTTTATTGTAAATGATGAAATTATAATAAAAGCAAATCTTAATTATTTTAAGAGTATTAATGATCTTTAATATTTTATCTTTTACCTAATGGTATTTATTCCTTGCTTTTTCTGTGGTACATGCATCTATTAATAAAATTCAATAATGCACCCGCACACATAAATTTAATAATATTTTAATAATTATGTGGTGTTGGTACCAATGTAAAGGAGATTTCTTGCTCTAACTTTTGATTAATGAAAAAAATATGAATGTGTTAAAAGCATTAAGAGGAAGTGGAAGACGGTTAGAGGATATTTTGATTAGGGAATAATAGGATAGGATTGGAAAGAAAGATAGTTTGTTTTAGGTGGCACTTTTTTGACCCTGGGTGGGAAAAGGGAATGAATTTCTTACAGAAAACGCTAAGTATGGGACCCACAATCGTTCTCTTATGCTTCCTTCATGCGCCTAATGGGAAGAGAGGGTGATGGTTTGAAAAAAAGGAAAATGAAGGAAAAGAGGAAAAAGGAGATACGTGTTAATTTTATTTTTCTTAATAGAAAAAGAAAATATGTGGAAATGATTTTGGAAAATAAAGTAATTATTTATGTTGTTAGAAGGAGGTAAATTTGAATTTTTTTTTATAAATCTAATCCATTATGAATATGGAATAATCATAATGTTTTTCATATTAATAATAAATAAAATAGTTTTTGATTTTACTCTTTTTTTCCGGTGACCTACTTTTTTTTAACTTTATCTCGTGGTGCCTCTATTTTAATTAATAATAATTGAGAAAAAAGGAAGAATAATAGGCGGAGGATGAAAAAAATAATAAATAAATAAATAAGGGAGGGAGGGGAGAAAGAATTGTAAAAAGGAAAGGGGAAGGAAGAAGGCAAGAGAGAGTGGATCGATTCCTCTCAGCAGCACCAGACATTTATAAAAGCTCTTTTCCTTCCCCAAATCCCTCACAATCTTCCATTTTTACCTCTCTCTCTCGTTCGCCACACAAAAAATAATACAAAAAAAAAACAAGAATAAGAATAAGGAGAAGGTGGAGTATTCATGTCTATCTACCGAGATCTAATCGTCTGTTTATGTTTTGTTGCGTTGTGGCTAATTAATTTCTGATCTGATTTTCGATTTCGGTTAGGTTTTCGCGATGGCGTCGAAGCGGATCTTGAAGGAACTTAAGGATCTCCAGAAGGATCCACCAACCTCTTGCAGCGCCGGTATTTTTTTTAATTTCTATTTTCGTTTTTGTTTGGAAATTTGGTTTCGATGAAATAATTTTATACGATCCTGATTTTCTATCGCTGAATGATCGTGTGTGGTATTTTGGAGATTCGCGCAATTGTTTAGCCGTTCGTAGATTGTAGCTCCTGTATGGTAACAGTGATCTATGTATGATTTGGGGATGTTGATAATGAATCGATTGTGCTGAATTTTTTGGTATCAACTAAAATCCTTGTACATGTATTGGAAACGTTTATGATGATCGGGTGGTGCTGTGTGGGCGTTCAACAATGTTTTTGCTATTGCGACAATACATTTTAGGGATGTGTGATATTCTTCTTTTTCGTTGAAACAGATTCTGTGCGTGTTTTAAGCTTTAAAAAAAATCCTGATAAATGATGATATTATTTTATGGATTATGCCTCTGTTTTCCGTGTTTCATGGTTAAATTTGCAATAAGGAACTGGATTTCCTGCAGTTGAGGACTGTGATTGTACATGTGGTTGTTAGTAGGACCCGCAATCGGTGTGATCGTCGATATTCATGAATCTTATTCCTCATTTTGGATTGCTGCTTCTGTTACTGTCTAACCTGATTGGAGGGGTGATCCAAACTAATTTCTCTGCTAGGTTACTAAAATCTCTTTAAGATAGTCATATGACCTAGATCTTTATTGCCAAATTGACTATTAGTGGTATATTATTATGAGGATATGAATTGGTTTATTTTGTAAACATTTATAATTTTGTTGTTTCCTAATCATGCTACTAATCTTTAAAGTTATTATAAATATAGTTGGATAAACCTGTTGGAAATCCGGTTTCGGACTTAGGAATTGATTGAGAGCCTGAGATGCTATTATGTGCTTGTATATTGGGCCTTTGGAATGTGTCCAATCTAGTTATGTGTTTTTGATATTTAGAATAACTCAGTGCTTATCCCACATTTTGTCTGTTGTTTTTTATAACATTGCAGGACCTGTTGCTGAAGACATGTTTCACTGGCAAGCAACAATTATGGGTCCTCCAGACAGTCCTTATGCGGGTGGTGTTTTCCTAGTCACTATTCATTTCCCTCCGGACTATCCCTTCAAGCCACCCAAGGTTTGTATTTATGAGGTGTCTATTTATATTACGTTTCTACATTTCCTTTAATTCTGTACCGGTTATTTTTTAAATAATGCCATAATACATTTTTCCCACTTGTTTAGCTTTTATGTTCTAAGGGAGCTTTCTTAACAGTGAATGCTTCCTTAAAACTCTCATTTCTTACCAAGAATTAAATTTATTGTTTGGTCTCAATTTTCAAAATAGTACAAACTCTAGCGTTTATGTGTTATATGCCGTCATGAGCCCTGTGGTGTGCAAGCCCTTCAGCTGATCTTGTGTATACTCATGGATTGTTAATGCCTTTCAGGTTGCATTCAGGACGAAGGTATTTCACCCAAATATTAATAGCAACGGAAGCATTTGCCTTGACATCTTGAAGGAACAGTGGAGCCCTGCGCTAACTATTTCCAAGGTCTGTTTCTTTGTTTCACATAATAAGATCATCTTTTATTCCTCAAACTATGTTTTTATCATTATTCCAACTTCAAAAGCTGCCTAAACTTAGATGTGTTCACAGCTTTATTGGCACATGATCCTAATACTTGTATTTAATTTCGATATACAATATTAAAGTTGCTTGAAGCTATCATCTAATCACGTGTCACGATATCATTAAAGATGTTTGACCTCAAAGGTTGTTAATATTACTGTCAATATTTGTTGAAAGGTGTAAAATCATTTTGTTAATGAACAATTAAAATATTTGTATTCCTTTACAATGAAGTCCGAATGGATGTTTGAAGTTTGGAATGATACTGTCAATTGAGTAATTCTCATGGAAGGAACGGCCATATGTAGCTTGATACTTGATTATTTCAAGCTGCCAAGCAGTTATTTGGGTGTTGTAGTTGGGGTTTCAATCTTCACCGTTCTACTTATTCCTTGTTGAGAACAGTATGTTGAATTGCAACTAAGCATTGTTTACTTTGTCTGTGTCATGTTTAGGTGTTGCTCTCAATTTGTTCCCTGTTGACGGACCCCAATCCTGATGATCCTTTGGTCCCCGAAATCGCCCACATGTACAAGACAGATAGGACCAAGTACGAGTCAACTGCCAGAAGCTGGACCCAGAAATATGCCATGGGTTAAATGACCTGTGGTATGTGTGAAGGAGAGCCTTTCTACTTCCGGTGTTTAGGCCTCTCAGCCCTTGTATGAATATTTGTTGTTTTCAATTATGATCAAGGCCCCTCCACTTGAAAATGAAAGGGGGGAAAACGTTTATCCTACTGTTTGTTTTCAAATGGTAATTTAGAACAGTGAAATGTGGCCCAAATCAAATGTTATTCTCAAATTCTTAAACCTTCTAGTGGTGGTGCCATTGCATGTTTACTGTTTTATTTTTCCGTTGAATTGAAGAGTTGCTCATCACATGGTAGTTTTCTCAAACATCTAGCGTGGATCATTATAAAAAGTATTGAGGAAGGTGTTTTAAAAAATCAAGTAAAAAATTACAATTCTTCAATGCTAATGAGATGATCTGGAGGGTAAATTATCATAAGTTATTTATTATAATGGTCATTATGCTTTACAACAACTTAATCCTGTAATTTTTTATTATACAAACTTTGTACTTCACTTTCAAAAAATGCACATTAACTTTCGTCTTATCTTGTTGGGGGCAAAAACTATATGTGGCATTAATGTTTTACCTAATTTTAAATAAATATTTTTCTCCTTTATATTTTAATAAAGTAGTATTTCCGTTTCCTCTCCTTTTTAGATATGTAATCAAGTCTTATTTTATAATAAATAATACTCACTTTTTAATTTTATATTTTAATGAAATGATAGTTATTTTTATTTTATTTAAATATTGATTAAATTTTAAATAAAAATATTATGAAAATTAAAAGTTAATTTTTTTAATATAAAATAAAAGTATTTAACAAATTTATAAATAAAATGAGAAATTGATAAGAAATGTAAATATCGTTATTAAAAAAATAAGGATGGATATTTATTTAAAAGTGATAAAGTATATGTGTCATTACTTCAATAAAATTTCATTTTGACTCAGGCGGGAGTTAAAGCTTAAACTGTTTGCTTTAGGCACCAAATCGTGAGAAATTTTCATTTTGGTGCCTATGCTTAATGAATATTTCTGACGATGTCCTTTTGATCTCCTAGCTGTATATCACTTTTCTTTTTAAAGAGGGTGTAGACAATTTCTTTGCAGTTGGAGTACATGCATCTACTAATTATAGAATAAGGATTCTTTGTAAGGAATTCAATCATTTATCCATCATAAATTATAGTACTTGAAGTTACATTCACGACTTAAATGCCCTTACGTGTTTATAGGGTATAAAATAACAACTCAACCATATAGTGGATCTATAATTAAACTTAATGAATGATAAATGGTATAGAACATTATAAAGCACAATTTACTTCAAAAAAAAAAAAGGTTGGCATAAAATAAATGAAGGTAGTTGGTTCCTAGATACAAATTGGTTCCTAAATACAAATTGCATCCTCTACTAAATAAATTTTTAATATATCAACAATTTCCTTTTATTTTTATTTTTAAATTTATGTATTAAATAATTTCTTTTTTTCTTTCACACGCATAAAAATATTTGTCATATGTATTGTATATCTTAAAAAGTATGATATATTTTTATTTTTCTTAATAATAATAATAAAATAATGTTGACAATTGTTTTCTGCACAATAAATGTGAACAATTGTTTATTGTACAGTACAAAATTTTGTTTTTTCAATTAATTGCATATTAATAATTATTTTATTTTTTATTAGTTTGTCAAAATAACATATTTTGCTCTTAAGATATTTATAATTTGAGATGGAACGATAGTACGATTAATTTTAAAAATTCAATTGAACATATCTTTTTTAAATATTTAATTTTCTGATAACAAATCGTTAAAAAAACTAAATACAGGTATTTGTTAATATTTATAAGATTATATTTTATTATTTTTTAAGAAAGTTTTTTAATATTTATCAAAATAATTTGTTATTATTTATCAAGAAAATTTATGAATATAACATAGAGAAAGAGATGTTAATATTTTTTTTTCTTGATTTAATTACACTCATCTAGCCTTAACTCAATTGCGAGTGTGATAAATAAGAAAAATTATTTAATAAATATTTTTTTAAAAATAAAAATAATGAGAACATTATAATTTATTAAGTAGAAAAAGTAATTTATATTCTACATAAAGCAATTGCTATAAATGAGAGGCTTAATAGAGTTGTTTATAAAGCAAATTTTTTAATCTTTGGCAAAAACTTTAAATGTGCCCTCATCAAAACATGTTTAAATTATCATCCTTACTTTTTTTTTTTTGAATTTTTACGTAAAGAAGTCTTTTATTTTTTTTTCTTTTAAGTTTTTTCTCTATGCATCCAGGGTTATTTAGAAGTCCGGCTTAAGAGTTCATCAAGGTGTTTATATTTATTCTTAATCAAAATTTCAGAGAAAGTAAACTTAAATTCAAGCTTTGAAATAAATAACTCTTTGACAATGTATATCATAAAGTTGATGAAGTTGAGAATAAATATAATCAAATTGAAGTTTATATTGAAAAATCATATTATGATGATAATATATACATAAGGAAAAACTAGTGATAAAAAAGTCATATAGACTACATCACAATCATAGTAAGAGAAATTACATAGAAAAGAGTCTAAAATTAAATGGTTTGTTGAGAGAAATGGATACACTAAGTTTTTTCAACCTAGGGTTAAAATTAGATTTAATATAAAAATTTCTTTTTAAATAAGGATGACGCTAAGGCAACTTTTTTTCCTTTATCACATGCTGTGATGAGTGTGATATCACTAATGCTATTTTTTAAGTTATTGACAAATATGAACAATTATATTCTTACAAAACAATCTAATTTATTGAAATTAAATATGTTGTCTTTAACCTTTCCTGTAATAATAATCTTGATCCACATGATATTTTGGTGCTTTTTATTATCAAACTTTTAGAGATATCATTTAACATGGTATATACAATTCTATTTTTGCAGTTTTTTTATAGATAAATGGATGATTCCTAATTATAAATTCAATCAAATTTTTAATTCACAAGGAATCTAATGCAAATGAAATTGAAAATTTGAATCTTGTTATTTTAACTAACTTCAAATATAAGATTATTTATAAGATTTTAATCGTCATGGAGACTTGTCTATTCTTAACAAAGAGGAGAAACACAACATCATTTATAACATTCACCAAACCTTAACAATTATAAATCTTTTGAACAAAAAGTGTTCTCCAAGAAACATAGGACATAAAATTGATATAAATTAAGCTTTTGACACGGTTGATTAGAATTTTTCTCATTTCTATTTACGGTTTGAGTTATGTCTTTTATAATAGCATTTTGTTAATTTTAAATCTTTTAATCAAGTGGATATTTTTCAAGCTCTAGATTCCTTTTTGTCTTATGGAAGAAATATTGATTACAACTATCTCTCAACTTGTTAAAAAAAGGAAATTGTTACAAGTTACAGGGTAAAAATGTCAAATATTTCTTACATGAACTTTATATGCTAAGCAGGGCTGACTCAAGATCCAAGCAGGTAAACTAACCGTTTTAAGTCTTAAGGTCTCAAAGGCTTAAAAAAGAATTAATATGTTTTAGGTCTCAAGGTCTCAAAGGTCTCAAAAGAATTTAATATGATTTAGGTCTCAAGGCCTCAAAGGCCTAAAAAAAATTAATATTCATATATTATTATAAAAAAAAATTAATTTTAACATTATACTAACAAAATTTTAATTAAAAAATTAAATATTTTAACTAATTTTAAGTTTACATTGGTGCTATAAATATATTTAAAAAAATTGAACAATTAAAGAATCTGACAAAGTCAAAACTTTCTAATTTATCTCTTTCCTATATTCTAACATATTGATATCATCTTTTTATATGTCCTATCATTTTTCTTCCTTTGTCTCTTTGTTCCTTCATAATATTATTTCAACTTGGAAGGGTAGATTGATTGAGAAAGAGTTTGTGTTTACTTTTACTCCATTTGAGTGCACCAATATTAGGTAAAAATAATATGAGATTGATGATCCCAATTTTTTTTTTATTTTTCATTATTGTTTAATTAATCTTAAAATAATTTGTGCATATTCAAGTAAGAGAATTTAGACGTTACAAATTATGTTTAAAGACATACTAAAGGACATGATCGAAAGATAATAGAAGAGTTAGACTTTACGATCAAGTTTATTGTCTTGACAATTAGGTTTTATCTTTTTAACTTATATTTATTTTATATACTTAAGTTATATTCAATGTATGATATATATATATATATATTATAATTTTTAATTTTATATAAAAATATACAAATATGACAATTAGAAAATTTGAATCAGATTATTCAAAACTTTAAAAAAAAAAGTTAAACTTTTTGTTGAATCACAAAAAGAGACTATGGATAAATTTATAAAAATAAACAAAAAAAATAAATTAGAAAATATAGGTGAATCTTCTCTTTGAATGAAGAACATAACATTATAAATTTAGAGGTGAAGATAACAATATAAGTATAGGTGAAGACAATAATAAAGTAGTCAACAAAAATAATAATTTTGATTCTGAAACTCAATATAACAATTTTGATTCTCAAACTCATGATAGTAATTCTAATTCACAAGATAATGAAATTGCAAGACAAATGCTTAAACCTTGAAAAGTATTTCAAACATGATAATTTATTGGATCTTGGTGGTTTAGATTTATTTTCAGAATTAAATATATTAAAGGAGACTATAGGATTAGAAAATGATAACCAACTAACATTCTTAATTATATAAAAAGAATAAATTATTTTCCAAATGCATATATAGCATGTAGAATAAAGTTAATGTTAACAATTTCAGTATCAGTTATTTCAGCTGAAAGGAGTTTTTCAAAACTTAAACTAATAAAATCTTATTTAAGATCAACAATATTTCAACAAAGATTAAACAGATTAACTTTATTGTCTATTGAAAAAGATTCTTTAAATGAAATTAATTATAATAATTTAATAGATAATTTTGCATCAGCTCGAAAAATAAATTTTAGATAAAAATATTATAATTTTAATTATTTTATTAATTTGAAAAAAAAGGCTTCATTTTTTTTATTCGCTTTAGGCCTTCTAAAACCTTGAGCCGCCACTGATGCTAAGATAATTACAACTTTTTACAGGTCACCAAATAATACTTATTTAATATCATGGTATCATAGTAGAGTGTTTGATCGTATGATTAATTGTGCTAAATTAACTTTTTATGTCAATAGTTTGCAAGAAAAAGGATAAGTAAATTAGAAATCTTATTTTCTTTTAGTAAAGATTCATTTTCTTTTATCTATCTTGGTGTTCTATATTTGAATGAAAACCTAAATAGGTTCATTTAATGACTATTATGAAAAAAAAGTCAAAGGAAAACTTGCAAAATGAAAAAATTGTTTCCTTCCTGTATGGGGAGATTTCTTATAAAAAAAAAAGGTGCAAATCGTGTTATATTATAGTTTCAAAAATTGCTTACAAACTACTTGTGTGGATCAGTGATATCAATAATGTTAAAACTTTGGATAAGCTATGTTTAGGTTATCAAAATCTGGAATTGAGATCAAGAAAAATGGTTTCATAGTGAATTATATTACCTATTTTTATATGAACGAATATAAAGAATAATTTTTAAGTTAAGAAAATTATATTTAGTAACTTGATAAGAGAAATTGATTAATTTCTGATCCGATCTATTACTTACATTTAGTTTTTAACATGAGTATTTACTTAAGCATCCATAACATGCTCAAAATAAAAGTTTATTTTGGTTGTAAGTTAAACTATGATAAAGTTTCCAAATTTTATTTTGGTTGTAATTTGAAATACAATGTCAGTTGTTTTGGAAAATTTATTCAAAATCAATCATCTTATTCTTATTCCACAAATTGCTAAATTTCATTAATATTTGTTTATATTTTGACTTAAAATTTTAGTCCATTTCCATTTATACTTTAACGAATTATATTTTTCTGAATTAAAATGTTTAAAATTGTGGGATTGACTTCTAATACAAGATATTTTTATAAATCTTACATATTGTCATCGGAGACAATCGTGTTGGAGTCATATAATATTATTACGAGCAAAGAACTCTGTCGGAGAATGTTTAACACAAGTGTTACATAAGGCTAAATGTCGAAATGTTTTATTAAGTCAGAACAACTTCACACTACTTTATTAATTTAATAGGTGTTTTTGACCCAAATGATAATCACCAATTTTGTTTTTGTTCAAGTTTTCAATTTTGGAAGTCACCAATTAATGTTGATGCGTTTTTTGTTAAAATTTTATACTCATGAATTCCTTTTCACAATTGCAACTAATTCATAGATGCAGCACTTACATGTGGTGTGTATTCTTATACAAAATCCTTTGATTTTACAAATTAAAAAAGTAAAGACTTAATTAAGCTTTAAAGACTTAATTTTGGTTTTTAAAAAATTAACATAAATTAAAGGATATCGTTTTGAAAAAAAAAAATCAATTGTTTATTGAGTGATTTAATAATATTTAGTTTTTATATAGTTTTTTCGATTGTACAAATTAATATATTATCTGAATATTTCATAAAAAAAAAAGAATATATATATATATATAGGTGTAATATCATTAATGGGAATAAATTCATAAAACAAAAACACATATGATTTCAAAAATAGAAAACGATTTCATACATATTATAAATTTTATTTTTAAATTTTTTTATAAAATTATTATTTATTGATTTATATAAATGAATGATGCAACACATTATAGTGTGCTCCTTAATTTTATTAATTATTAAATGAAATTTTGAGAGAATAAACTTAATTTAAATAGTTTAAAAGTTAAAAGTAAACAATTAAAATTAGTAAATTTGAAATCATGTATGAACTAAAATAAAATAAAAAAAAATGAAGGGCATAATTGTAAGGAAACAATAAATAGCAGCCAAATTTTTATTATTTTGAAAAACTGTGAAATTATAGTGAAAGAACGTACTCAATAGAGATGGCAACCTGGTCCGGTCCATCTTGAACTTTTTGGGTCAGGGCCTGTTCTGAACTCTGGATTTTACATTTTGTTTATTTGGGCTTAACCATTACATGCGGGCTGTTTCTTCCTGCACCTCCATTGTTTCTTCCTGCACCCTCAGACTTCCGTAAATACTAAAAATATTTTTCTAAATTTGTAGTACAGTCCATTAAAATAATGAATAAATCAAAATAAAAAAAATAAAGGGCACCGATAATTCTAAGGAAACAATAAATGGCGGCCTAAGGTAGTTTTATTATTGTGAAAAACTGTGAAATTATAGTGAATGAATGTACAACCTGGTCCTTGTTGAACTTTTTGGGTCACGGCCCGTACTGAACTCGGCCTTTACATTTTGTTTAAATTTGAGCTAAACCATTACATGCGGGATGTTTCTTCCTGCACCTCCATGATTTCCTCTGCATCCTCATACTTCCGAAAATACTAAAAATATCTTTCTAAATTTTCGAATATTTGTATTCTGAATTGTAGAATCTCTAGAAATCATGCATAAACTAAAATAAAAAAGTTAAAGGGCAGATAATTCTAAGAAAACAATGAATAGCGGCGAAAGGTAATTTTATTATTGTGAAAAACAGTGAAATTAGATTGAAAGAACATATTAAATACTAAATATGAAATTATACATATATCTTAGAAAAGTCAGTATTACTCTCTATCCTCTTCACCTCTATAACTCTCATCTGTCGTCTACCATGTCACCGGCATCGTCTAAATCTTAAATTAAAATTTCAAACAAGTTTTAAGTAAGCAATTATTGATGTTTATTAGCAATTCGTGAGTGATATTGTTGATTATAATAGTTAATTTGGTGATTAATGAACTGTCAACGACGAATGACAACTTTTACAATTTGAGAGTTTGATAACCAGATGATACCTTATGACAACTTTTACAATTTGAGAATTTGATAACCGGATGATATCCTATCTGGTTGTCATTTGCAAAACAAAACAACAACCAGATGATACTCAAGGTCATTTTAGTCATTTTAATATAATTACTTTTAAATTAAATTCTTTTATGGAGGTGCAGGAAGAAGGTACGGGAGTGGAGGAAGAATTCGTCCAGAGAGAGGGTCAGGGCCCGTTCATGTTCAAATTTTTGGGTCAGGGCCCGTACTTTGCACTCTGTACTTTACATTTTGGGCAGTTACTTCCTTCCTGTACAAATTGTGACTTGCACTTTCTAAAAACATCCAAATTATTCTTGGTATCTATAAATATTTATTTTTCATTTTTTTCTATTCATTCTTTCTTTTACAATAAAAAAAGGCAATTACCTTTTGTTATTTATTAATAAAAAATATTTTTTTTCTTCTCACATACACAAAAACATCTTTCTTATATGTATATTACGTTTTAAAAGATATAGTATATTTTTATTTTTCTTAACAAAAATAAAAGTGATGTTAGATTTTGTTAAGATATTTATAACTATGATTAATTTTAAAAAGATTTCTTTTCTCACACACAAACATCTATGTCATATATGATACGTTTTAAAATATATGTTTTTATTTTTCTTAACAATAATAAAAATGATGTTAGATTCTGTTAACATATTTACAACTTAATATATATTTGCAACTTAATATGATTAATTCTAAAATTCAAATTTAAACAAATTATTTTTATTATTTGTTAATATTTATTAAGAGAAAAATTAAGCTTTGATTGTAATTATCTGTAAATCAGGATCATCAGGAGAGAGAGAATTATTTAATAAATAAATTTTAAAATAAAAAAATAAAGATATTATTGACATATTAACAATTTATTAAATTTTAGAAACAATCTGTATCGAGTACGAAACAAATGCTTAAAAAAAAGTCATGTGGTTTTTGTTATTTGTCCGCCGTATTATCCTCTATATGATATAGTGGATTTTTTTTATAATGTACATAATTTTTTTCACTTTAGTTTTACTTTTTCATAATATTCATAATTTAATGAAACCACGATAAAGAACACAACAGAAGAAGGTAAAAGGAATTGTGAAAAAAAAATGGAAACCTTACTCTATTATTTTAAAACTTAAAGATATTTTAAACATTTTACTTATATTATACCGTACAATCACAAATTTGTATGTGGAGGAAGAACCTGTCTACATTTTGTTTATTTAAGCTGAATGTTTACATGCCGCTGTTTCTTCCTGCACCTCCATGTTTGCTCCTGCATCCCGTCCCTTTTAAAATACTAAAAATATTCTTCTAAATTTGTGATTATTTATATTTTAAATTATATAATCTGAAATGAAAAAAATTATATTCTGAATTATACCATCTAAAATATAAAAATTCTATTTTAAATTAGACAATTTGAAATATAAAAATTAAAATTTGAAATTTTATATTTTAAACCGTATAATTTTAAAAAAAGTTTATTCATTTTTGTATTTTAAATTGTCTAGTCTAAACTAACCTGGAATGAAGAGAAGTGTAAGAAGGTCTATTTTTTCTTTAATAAAGATTAAAACAATAATTCCTCATCCTCTATGATGGCACAGGAGGAAACCGTGGGGTGCAGAAAGAAATGCACTTCCATGTGCAGCGGAAAAAGAATCCAATTCACTATGATCCAAAGACTTAAAAGAATCAAGCTCTAATTAAAGCACATATTGTATTACCAACTTCAACGGGTTTGGTTGGTTAGAATAACACCGACTTTGTATCCTAATCCTATAGCGAAGATACTTTGAATTTTGAAAGCAAATTCAAAACTTTCTTGGGAAATTTTCTGCTTATTACAGATTTGTCAAACACTTCAATTACTCTCCCAACTGCATTACCTATCAATGTCAGGTGAGGTAAATGAAAACTGCACCGCGGCACTCAACAATTATAAAATTCTGCAATACCTTGGTATAACATTAAATACCTCTTTTGATTTTTATTTATTCAATTTTGATACCACTGTTGCTAAAGTAAAATGTCATTGATGAATTCTGAGTAATTAAGTGCTACATTGTACTTGTATTTTTAGGTTAAAATTCTGTAACAATGCTTTAAGATCTAACGTGGAAAAAATACATTCCCAAGCAAATACAATTTAATCACAGCCATTATCTCTATGCGAAATTTATCATAATTTATAAGGTCAGTTGTTTGTACGTGTATATAAACTTAACTAGAAACATGTCTAAAAAGATCTAGAACAATTAGATAACTTTATAAAAATACTTAAAAACCGTTTAAATATATATCTTATTCATAAAAAATATGTGCAAGTATTTATTTAAAGTGTCTTATTAATCAATGTGGTAAAGATAGTAACTATAAATTCTCTTCTAATTTTTGAAACTAATATCTTGAGACACTGGTTCTCGTTTGCTTTAGTCAAATGCAGGCTTTGATTATGTTTTGCTTAATTATCTCCATTAATTTTGTTCCTAAAAATTATTGACTAACAACAGGTAATTGGCATGCATGTGATTTAAATGGTGAAAGAAGAAATAGGGACAATGAACATTTTTTAATTAGGGAAGTGTTAATGCCCGGGGCTTCAAAGGACTAAGAACCTAATTATTAAAGGGCATAATCATCACCTAATAGTACTAGTAGTAGTAGAAAATAATAAGAAAAAAAAAAAAGGAGATATAGCTACATTCATTCTGGCGGCGACGTCAAACGACAACCGCCATATTAGCGGAATCCCTCTAACCACTCATGCCTCGGTTCTATTTTGTGTATGCTAGCTGCATTAACTCAACTTGCATTTAGATATAAAGAGTTTCACTTAGTCAAACAACATTACGAGACTTAAAAATATATCTATGTTATTTTTTTTTTGTTAACATGTTAAAAAGAGCATTAAAAGTGTAATTTATCATGCAAAATTGACTTATAAGATGGTAAAGATTGTTTGTACTTATATATTATATATTATGAATTAGTTTTTTCGTTAGTTGATATAAGATTTTTAATATACTTTCTTATATAATAATATATAAACATCATATGTTTGAAAAAAATATTTATAAATAATTTAATAACGGGTGATATGATAGATCCAAATTTTGTTACACTATAAGAAAATAATAGAATAGATGTGAAAAAATTACACTGGTTTAAAGGAGAAGCAAATAGTGGTGGCCAAATTCACTCCATACCTATGTTAATTATAATGCATAATTTTGCATCCACCAAGCTCACTCTAAAATCAACGCTAAATAAAAGAAAAAATATATATAAAAAAATTAAAGAAACAAAAAAAGAAACGAAGAAAAACAATAAATTTAATGATTGCATTGACCAGGTTTAAACAGAACCGTTTTTGCGTCGGCCTAGCTTACGCTAGACTGAACATTTTCGTGTTAATCTAGCTGACACATGTGTCAATTAAAAATCCTCGCACACCCATATTTCCCTTTCTTCTCCAATTTTCCTCGTACACCCATATTCCCCTTTCTTCTCCGATTTTCCTAAAGCGCTCAACAGCTCTCTGTCGCCAATGATGTCCTTAAGCCTTCTAATCACGAAAAGTCACTTATTTCCTTTCACAAAACCAACAACCAGTCAAGTTCTTACCTTTTCACCGATTCATTTTCCAATTTCATCTCTAAAACTATGTGCTCATGTTGTTTGGGTCCTCCTCAAGTTAAGCCCAACAACATTTTATTTTAAAATAAAAAAAAGTTTGTTGCCACTCAATGGGGTCTTTTTAAGATAATAACCTAATAGGACTCAGGAGGTTTCTTACTCTCAACACAAAAAGAGTGACAAGGCTAGATTGTGTCGTCTTTGCCATTTGGAGTTCCTGTTTACTCTGGGTGACTGTTTGAGTACTCATTTGTGCTTTGTTTTTGGTGAAAAAAATTCATCCTCTTGCTCCTCTCACCACTGGCATGAATCTGGTATTTTCATAATTTGATTTCTCTCACTGTTTGAATACGCTATGTTTACCTGTTGAGCATTCTCACTATTTGTCTATGAGTAGAACATTGAGATTATTTTCTAGAAGTGCTTTGTTGTACTTTTTGATATTTTATGTCGAGATTTTTTCTGGACTAGGTCCTATAATTTTTGTCCCTCTCATTGGGGGTTTTCACTTTAAAAATTGCTCTCGCATATTTATTTTCTATAATCTCAAGAATTTTTAGATTGTCATATATTACGTTCCTCTTGGTTTTTTCAAGTGGGAAAAATTTTATTTTTCACGCATATAATAAGAGTAATTTTTTCGCTATGTAACCTTGCCTTTTCCATAAACTCATTGATTTTGGTTTAGGTTTTCCAAAAGTTGGACGTTCACCACAACGGTCTGGATGGATAGGTCATTTGGCTAGGTTTAATAGCACTAACTGTGATTTTACATTTGTGTTCTTTTGAGATGCGATATCCATTTGACAGTTGCTATTGTCGTGTGTGAGGTGTGATGATCTGGGAGGTGGTTTTCAACATTTACAAACCGTTTGTGCATTTTTGAGCTAGTTTATGCAATTTTGCCATTTTGATTATTGTGTGGTTTTTATTGTCATTCACAGTTTCCATTATTGTAAGTTTGTTGTGTTTAAATTGAGTGATGGTTATTTTGGGAATGATTGCTCGCTCATATGATTAGCAAAGAACTTATTCTAGCTTTGTATGAGTTATAATCATTATTAATAAGGTTTTCTAGTTTTCAAGTTTTAGGTAGTTTTCGTTTTTAATCATTATTGTTTAATCTAAATCTTTGCGACAGCCTATCGTACGCTGAATGTCTTAGAATTAGCATTAGCTTGACCCACAAACGTTGTGTCTGTTTTAATGGCCAATGTTAACTGTGAGTAGCTTCCACCTTTTTAGCGTCGTATGGTCGACACTTAAGTGTTGGTTTTGAACATTTTACGACGGATTTTGACTGACGTTATATCTTTGTTTTTTTATAATGTTATGATAGAATGTAATACCATATTAAGAATTGAGTTTAAGTCTAGCTCATCCTCGTACAACCAACTTATAAATGATATTTGTTCTTATATACAGGAAACTAGTCTTATCTTTCATATGTCCTCATTGAATAGACTTTGATACCATATTAGGTAATTAATTTAAGTCATAAACTTTATTCTTAAACAATATATATATATATATATATATATATATATATATATATATATATATATATATTTTGGTTACTGGGTTATATTTCATGTATGAGTAACTAAAACTAGAGGGTATATTATTTTAATATTTAAATAGTCTATTAATTTTTTGAAATACATATACTTATATAAATAATTTTGAAATTGAGATCTTCTATAAGAATATATATGAGTTATTCTGTTATCTTTAATGTGAGGTTCAAAACAGTGGATGTGATTTTAATATTTAACGGGACTATAGTATGTTTGGATACATGGTGATTTAACCACACCATGGTTCTCTAAGATGATAAATGGTTGCATATGAATTGATTTTACCATGATTTACTATTCAGTAATCTTTTATCACCAAAACAAGCATGATATTGGTCGATCCATGTTCCTTGATATCCATATACATTATAGTATTGTGTTTATACGTATGATGCATCCTTGGCAATGGTGAAAACGATGAGTAACTTAACAATGTAACATTGGTACGGTAGGAATTCAAACTCCAATTTCCGTGTTCTTATATTTGATAGGTTTATTATATACGCCGGTGTTGAGGAAAAGGCAAGACATAAGATATCCTTTCTTACTATGTATGAACAAATTGAGTGTTTAAATATGGAGGGACATCGTGACCCATGTCGTGTGTGTTTTTATAGTTTGTTTAAGGGGAGTGGTACTTGAATCTGGTTTTTATATTCACAAGAATACGTGCCCAGCATGAAGTTTGTTTGATACTCTAGTTTTAAAATAGAGCAGCATTAATTTAGAAGAAAAGAATATTAAAAAAAAGGGTTGCAAATGGGTCGTGCCCACGAGTGGGTTTCGAGAGAGCAAGGCCCCTGAAAACCCGGATGATTAATTAGAAAACCCGAATACCTAATCTTAGTTTCATGTACTGCTGATGGCCTTGTCTCTTTCTGAGGACAGGCCCACAATGCAGGGTTGAATTTTTGGTACCTAAATATCTCTAATCAGTGGAATTTTACTTGTCATTTCAACTCACCACTTTGAGTCAATGCATGCAGTTCCTTAGCTGGAGCTGTCGACAATTATATAATATGAATGCACTTAATTACATAATCTATGTATGCCATTAATAATAATATGATCCTTCTTATATTATCATCATCGCTACAAAGTATTATTCATCAAAACAATGAAATCAGGAACGGTGTTGGTTCTCTCATGCAGCCCACTCAAAAATCCTAATAATGCTCACTAATTAAATGGGCTGTGAGAAGAAGTTTGAAGTGGGAGCCAACTTTTTTGCCCAGACTAGACAAGAAAAGGAAAATCACATGTCTTGCAGTTTATAAACGGCATACAATATGCTAATATACGCGAATAAAGCTTGTTTCAGTTTGGCAATTAATTCCCAAACACAAAACCAGAAACCGTGAAGGAAAGCACGAGTAGTTATGCTTTTGCAGGACAGGGTTTTTGGACTTCAGCTTCCGCTCTACCAAACCCCCTTATTCTCTGATTTCACTTTGTCTTTCTTTCCTTTTCTTCTTTTTTAGTTGTACCACTCGACTTTTTTTTCTTTCATTTCAATTTTTCTCCCTTCTCTTCTAATTAACCAAATAAACATCACAATATTCTATGTGTCTGTAACTGAACCCCGTTTCTATCATATTCCTTCTTGTTATTATTGAATGATGATGTTTAGTGATAACAAAAGCATGTTCCTTCCACCACCCCCATTTTGAGGCACAAAATTTTGGGTTGCCACCAAATCCTCCTCATTATGCCTATTTTTCAGAGCAGATTGGGATTCCAAATTCCAAACCAATCAGAACTCAGTGCTAATCAACGCCCCCAATAAAAAGAAACATAAAAACTAACCACAAAACCCAAAGCCACCTTATTCAATCCTTTCTCTTTCACTCTTGCTTCGAATTTAGGTTCTTAATTACACTATAATAATTAATTAGTGAACCGTTATTGATTATTAGAGAAAAGAAATAGAAGTCACATAGTCTCCACTTTGAGCATGGTACAGGTGCCACTCACAAACGGTGCCGATAACCGTTAATAAACGGTGAAATGTCAGTGGGACCAAACGGGCTCAGTGTTCACCCTTGTGTGTCTTGTAGTCTCGAGACAAATCCCCATGCGACCATGTTTCTCTACTTCCACTTTGCACTTGCAGCCTTTACCACACTCCATACTTCACAGCACTTGTTTATCTCTACACTATTTAAAACAAAAATATTATTACGAAAACCCTATTACTCTGCATGTTAGATATTAATTGCAAAATTGTTTTAGTTTTAAATATATTTACTAAGTGGATGAAATCTTACATGTCATACGTGCATGTCAAAGTCGCTCATGGGAACAAATTACTATCAAGATCCTTTGATAAAATAAACCAGACGCGATCTTTTTCTAGATCAGACAAAAAAGAATACTAGTGCTGTTCTTTTTATTGGCGCCCATTTTGTTGATTTTCAACAATAGAATAAACATTCGTATGTGCATTAGAGTTTGAATCAACAAAAGCAAAGAGAAATTATATATGTTAGTGTGTGTGTTTGTAAATGTGTGAGGCTAATTATGTGGGAGTGAAAGAAAGAGTGATAAGTTGGTGTGGACACATTCATGCGCACGTCCGATACACGTCTCTTTTGCATTAGTAAATTTGGAGTTTGGAATAATCTTGCAAGATATTTTGATTTAAGTAACTCAAATTCGAAAGAGGGCACGTGATATGCTTGAATATAACCAAATCTTCATCCTCAGTCAATAATATTAAAAAAATGTTCAAACAAACCAGCTGGCTGTCTGTTAAACAGCCCCACTTAACCTCTATTTTCTTTTTTACATTTTACTTTGTAAATAATTAATTAATGCGCTTTTTAAAGTTTAAACACTCCACACTATAATATAAACTTTTACAATTTTATTTTAGATATCTTATATTGATTTATAAATCGATATAAATGTTACCGGCATTTTAACATCAATGAATAACTAATACATAGAATACTACCTGATGTTTACATTGATTGTGACTCCATTGTACATCAGTTATCATTTACCACTGATATTTTACATTGATTAGAATTATAATTGATATAAAATATGTAGTCTTCTTTTCAAAAAATACTTTCTTTAAACTTTCTACTAGACTAATAACTACGTTAAGAAATTTGGTATCAAGACTACAAGAATGTTAATAACAATTACAAGAAAACACACAAAAATAGTTTAAATCTTGAAACAAACGAGGATTTAAGATAGAACAACTACAAATGAAAGTGTGCATGCGAGATTCAAATACATTTTAAAGACAAACATATAAGGTATTAAGAATGAACTACTAATAGAATAGGAACCTTAGGGGTGGAAGTAGTTATTAACACTTTGTTTGGTTTGGGATGGAAAGTGGAGAATTGATTTACAATGACTGACCCAGAGACAAAATAAATGAAAAAAAAAATGATAGAGTTTGATTTAATAGGATAATACTGAATCTGAGTAGAAAGTTTATTGGTAAATACGATTCATTTGATTTGATATGAATGAATGTTAGTAGTTTGTTTTTAGTGTAATTTACCTTTAGGAATATTTTTTTTTAAAAAATAGTTAAAAAATCTTACTTGTGAAAATGAAAATAACTTATTTCTTGAAAAATATTAATGATTTAAAGATAATTATAAAAAACTAAAGAAAAATCCAATACATAAAATTATTTTATGAAACCAAATGTTAGACATAGGGATAAATTACTAATTCATCGAATAATTTCTACAAATTTACCACTTTCTCTTCATCTTTCACTCCATTTTCCGTTTCAGAACTTTTCTTACAAATCATTAATCGCCCAAATCAAATATTCTCACAAATATTTTAAAATCCATCCCAAAAGATATTCATAAATAGTAAATCATGTTATGGAAGAATCTAAGGTGGAGTAGTAGCAACAATAAGAAGATGAAGTATAGAAAAAAAGGATTTCGTATAGAAAAGAAGAGTAGCAGTACAGTAGCGTGAAAGGAAGAAAACAAGAGAGTCATGACACTGTATCAAATTTAGTAGTAACTAATGTAAGTATTAGCACATTCACTAACTTATTATCAGGTTTAATTTTTTATTAATTTCTATTAACCAATGTCATTTTAATGACTAAATTTATTGATATAAAAAAAAACTTAACATATATGACTGAATTAATTTAAAAACCATATTCTTTAATCAAGGATTAAATATAATTTTTGTTATGTTTAAACACTAAAATTTATCCATTTAAAAGTATAAAGCTTTACTATATTTGTCTGAATCTGTAAAAACTAAAAGACAACGTTTTTAGTAAAAATATTCTACTAATCATAATTCGGCATTAAATCCGGTATCGGAGTTAGTTTTAGAAATCAAAAGTCAAATAACCAATATTTTGGGAAAAATGATTTATTAGCTTAGGAGAATTAAATATTACTCCACATTTGTGTTTGTGACTGGAGACATAACCGATGTTGTAATTCACGAACGCCTGGAAAAAGGTAATTCTTTTCGTGTCTTTAAACTCATAAATTCTGATTTTTTTACTCCTCTAAACGGTAAAGTGTACTTTTAAAAGTAAAGTGTGATTTTTACCATTTTTAATTAAAACGGTTAAGTAGTTGAACATGTCATGCACGGTGATTAGCAAAAAAAAAAAAGAGAGAATGTGATGGACAGCTAAGATTTCAAAAGTAAAAAGCCCTTAATCTATTATTTTTGTTTCTGATTGGTAACAAAATAGTGTATTTATATCCCCCACTAAATTACCTTTCAGTTCAATGAGATTATTTTGTAGGGACAGCAGCTGAATGCTGAGTTAGTGTTGTAATTTAATACATATTAGATCTTGGTCATGGATTTCTTTAAAGTTGGATTTTGTTGTCTATGTGGATTCATAATCCTTTTCCATGTTTAAAATTGTGTGTGTGATGAGTTTGAACCTTTTGCAACTCTTTTGCTTTCTAAGTTACAGTACCTCCCGTACTCTTTATTATTAACAAAACTTTTTGCTAATGGAAACTCTTCCAAATAGTATTTTAAGAAAAAAATTGTAATGAAAAATTTATAAATTTAACTCACTTTCCCTCACGTTTTCAGTTTGAGAACAACTTTATATGAGAAAGAAAAAGCTTAGCAAGGCAAATCTGATTCTTTTTTATCTCTTAGAGAAAACTGCATAATGTAGGTCTTTTACTTTTCTGCTCTTCTTTTGGTTTGGTTTACTTTTGGGAATTATATTCATTGCAATATGTCATCCAGGCAGCATCTTTATATTCGGAGAGCAAAAACTTACTTTCCATGAAAGGGAATTTTAATTTACTTATTTTAGAAGTAATTTTTGAAAAACAAAGTGTTTGATCTGATTGTGCTGCAATTTAACTATACTTGTGAAACGTGCAAAGGATCACGTGATAGAAATTAACGTGGTAAGTAGAGAAAATGAATCATCTCTATAAGTGTGACGGTGTGAAGTCTCTGCAAGTTGGAAAAAAAGGAAGTTATTACGTTTTGTTTGTCTGATATGTGATTTCTTCTGATATGGATCAAAATTATGACACACACAAAACCAACATCTCTTGCTTCGGGGAGAAGCTTATGGATGCGTTCTTAGCGAAGATAACATTTAATATCATTCCATTCTGTAATAATACTATTACCATTATTATTTAAAATTCACAACTCTGAGGCCTTCCCACCGTTACTATTTTTTTTTATCTTACATGGAAGTACGAGCTGCGTTCTTCCATCTCAAACAAAGAAACCAAAATAAAGACCGACAACATACTAATTAAAGCTTCAAATTATGCGGCAATTGGCCCATCTTTTTAGAATAGGTCTTATAATTCACTAGTTTATGTGTGGGAGTTATTACGGTAACGTGATCTGCTCCAGAAAAATTAACTATTTCTAAATTAATTAAAAATAGTAGTTCAGTTTATTCGACATTTTTATTTTTCAATTATTTTTAATATCAATTTAAATTTTGTTTGAAAAATATGTGTTGGCTTAAAAATAAAAATATTATACAAGAAGAATATTAAATTAAATAAGATTTAAGAAATATAAATTTATTATTATTATTATTAGTATTACTATTATTTATTATTATTATTATTCTTAGCAACCAATACTAATATATATATATATATATATATATTTCATTTTTAGAGATATAATATTATTTATTTCAGTATTCATCGTATTATAGTAACTCATAAAAATGGCATACACAAACACAAAAAGTACAGTGTTAAAATTATTTCTCTTGATAAAAGATTGTATAATGAAAATTAAATTGTCGATATATTTAATGATTGTTCTACTACAAATACGGAGTATTATATTATTGAAATGAACTTTTAAATACTTTAAAAATATTTTATTAACATAAAACAAATAATTTTATTAAAATAAATAAGTTGTTTTTTGTTAACAAATTAATTTTTCAAGAAAAATTACAATGATAAAAAATTTAAATTAGTAGATATCTAGACTAAAAGAGTAGGTTTTGGTTTTATCTACTGTCAGAAACTGACAAGTTATTTCGGTTTTAAAATTTATAAGAATTCTATAAAAAAATATCTTATTTTAGAAATCTATAAAGTAATTAAACCTAATTAATAAAATAAACAACCAAACAACTGCTTCAATATAAACTGTTTTTATTGAATGTAATAACCTAAACTAAATCTATTGTTACACAAAGTAAACGGGTAATGTTATTCGAAAATTATGCTATCACATTAATAATTGAAATTAAAAATAAAAACATGATATAACATATTTTTTTTATTACCGAAAAGGTTATATATTGATCCATTTTTACCAAGTATAAAATATTTGAATTACACAATCCATACTTTTATATATAAAAAATATAATCAATCTCACATTAAATTTCATGATATTTTCTTAACTACCTTGAATATCAACTTTTACATAATTTAATTATTATATATATTATTTAATAATAAATATTTACATATTTTATAAATATATTATACGTTAAAATTAATTGGCTTTTATGAATCTTGTATAATTTTAAAATCATACAAAATTTTGTGGAGGCAATCTAATTAATAAAAACATAAAATTCACTAACTGAAATTATTAAACTTTTGTACCTGAAGTAACGATACAAGCGCATAGGAAAAAAAATTTAAAAAAGTGAGCAAATATTATGAAGCAAACGAATTAAATTGAAAACTAAACAAGAGAAGCTGGTGATGCAAATTAAAGAAACCATTCATAAATTAAGCATGTGTTTATTTGCATGGAATTGAAAAATGAAAATATGAAATTGAAACAAAAGAAGATGAAAAAGAAAATAGATAGGTAACAATAGAAAAGTTACACAGAGAAGAGTTAGAAAAGCAAGTGGACGCAAGAGTTGATGGTGGGTGGCAGCTGAATATTCAAGTTGCACAACATTAGCTAGCTTAGCTAGCGTTGAATTCGCTGAACCCAAAGGAGAGTGATGTGCCGGTCACACTCAATTCAAGGGCATCGAATCTCGTACGGACACACAAACAACGATATACTTAAATTCATGCACTCCATCACTCATTACTTTCACTCAAATTTTGAAAAAATAAATCCAATATTAAGAATCTTCGATTTTATGTTCATTCACTCGTATCATATCTATCCATATTTTGTTACTATCAATGAACTGAAAAATTAAGGTGATAATAGATGATGTTGTGTTGAAGGATCTTTAGAGGAGAGGGAAGAGAAGGACAAGGTTGTCTGAATTTTAATATAAATGAAAAGGTGGGACGCAACCCACCGAGTAATTTGTCGAATTCGGTGTTCTTGGCTGTGTGTCTGCCTTGGCTTAAACTTTTGTTTCACTTGGCTCAATGTCAATGCAGGTTGAGACTCATCATAGGACCACTTTCCAAGGATTCGTGACTCTTAACTCTGATTTTGTCTCAAGATCCACACATATATTGCTGCCTTGGGTTACCTCTCCTATATCATGGGATCTTTCAAAAACACACAACATTGTTTCAAGTTTGATCTTAATTTTATGTGAACATAAAAGGTCATTCACAAACACCAAAAACCGAAGGTCAACATTTAAATTATTTTTTTATTCCATTAATACATTTAAAATGTTTTTTTTTTCTTCTATATATCGAATGAGTAAAAATGTACAAACTTGAAAGAGCCTTTACTGGGTAGGAAGTTAGCAACGTATGATTTTATATTTTGGTAAATGTCAAATGTGTCCACTTGTCTAAACCAAGTTGCGTTGGATACCTCCTTATCCCATTCATTGATGCCAAGTATATATACTCATAGCGTCCCTTGTCTTTATGTAACTCAATTTTTGTTTGCTTGTATTAGTTGTCTATAATGAAATCAATAATATTCCAACTCCCAATTCTACTACTATAATTTATACTACAGAATTAGAAATATGTGTGCATTTGGATACAGATATAAAGTCATTAAATTGGTTTACATGTGAAGCTGTCATTTTCATGACCTTAGAAAAATGCTTTTATTATCATTGTGCAATTTTTCCACTGAAAAGGATTTTTTTTCTCATAATGTAAAAACAATGTAGACCTTTATGATTTATTAAATGATGCATAGCTACACATGAGAATGATCATATATATGAACTTATATAAAGTAAACAAGTGTGAAATATCTAAAAGTAGTAAACCGAACGTTTCACTCTTAATTAATGATCACATGTTTTAGCCAAATTATTGGTCCATGAATTGAACCTCGTGAACTTATATACAGAACAAACCCAGAAACACTCGTAGGACGCATCAACCATGCATGCATTATGGATTTGTAATTTAGAGTGATTAGTGTATGTTGTGAGTAAATCCAAGAACTAATATACACAAATCAAAGGACAGACCAACATACCAAAATTAGCTACACGTACCCTTCAGTTTTTCCTTACAAAGGTACACTCTCATTCCCACAACACCAACATGCAAGTCCAATACTTATTGTTAATTAATGCAATACAGGACACGTTTCGTTCAGCTTCTCTAGATAATTGTAGAAGTACCACCTTATTTATTAATTTTTAAACAATTCAAAATATGTCATTATTTTTTAAAATTAAATATATACGTTTATTTCGCCTTGTATTTATTTATTCAGAGGAATTTACCTAGATGAATTAAAAAAATTGCAATAAATAATTGAAAATTAGAGACCAGTAATGCATCGCACACAGAAAAAAAAAAAAACTTATATTTGTGATTAATTCAAGGGATACTATAAGATATTAAGTTTGATATTTTTAGAAGAAAAAAACATGATTTTAGTAATGCATATGGATGCAAGTTTGATTATGTTTGAAATGTGGAGTAATGTTAACAAAAATAGCATTAATATATCTTCCTTGGCATGATATCACATCTATCTAACCACAACGGATGCCGCAAAAACCAAAACTGCCTTTCAAGTCGAAAACGGCAAGGCAGTCCCTCTATTTTTAACAGAAATAGTTAAATTAAATTGAATGTTGTTGCATTTATTTTTTATTTTTAAATATTTGTCGAATTCTTATTGAGAAAGCATATTCACCAACAGGTTCCTACGTGACACATAAAGACGTATATGCTTAGTTGCCTTATGAGAAGCCAGATCACTGGGGTTTATACTAAACTTTACAAACTATAATTTTTTTTGTCCTGTTTTTCTTTTATTTCGGTTTGGTTACTTCCTTGAAATAAAACCAAATTTTCGGCAACTTTGTTTTATGTAGTGTTTGCCTTTCACGTACTTCCATGTCTCTTCCATGGAGCCGGTCTTGGCTTCTAGCTAGCCCATAAATTTACGTTCTAATTTTGAAGCTCATTTTCTATTTTTTTTTCTAGATCTTATTAACTAGAAAATTTGAAAAAAATTAAGGTCAAAATTTCAATTCTTAGCAGTGGTTGTCTTCTTTTACAGGTCAAATTTTGAATATGTACCTATAATTACTTTTGTATCTTTCTAGCAGTTAGTTCACATGTCGGATTTTTCTCAAAAATAGCAACAAAACCAAACTCAATCAAGCAAGCCACTCGCATTATGCTAAGTATTATTGATTTATAATTTCAACAACTCTTTGCCTTTTTCTTTTATTGCACACTTAGTTTATTTTGGCCTAAGAAAAAACAACAAAAAATAAACAAACTGATAATTTTAAGAATTGTTTGATATATTTTTTTAAAAAATAATATTTAATGGGGATATATGCATTATACTTTGGTTTTGAATGCAATTCGGAGCATCATTATACTTTCAATAATGTTAGTGATGATGATAATTTTTTTTTTTAATTTTAATGGTTCATTTTTAAACTAACTCAAAGGATGACTTCTAACCATAAGTAGTACTTATATAAAGAGGCCCCTTAAAATTAGAGAATTATTTGAGATTTTTCGGTAAATCCACGTCAATCTAGTTGCGATTGTTGGCTCCATATAGTAATGACTCTGCATGCTATTTTTTTCGTTAAAAAGATAGCAAGTTTTACTTTCAACTTGTAGTTATAAGTTAAAAACACAACTAAAAAAATTCTACCAAGATTTTAATTAATAAGAAAAATTTATCCTGTAACTGGACGAGTTGTTAGATGATAGTTAAGGAAAGATTGTTTCGGATGAAAATGGAAAGAGAACATTTGGTACATCTAATTAACTTATCTGCATAAATGTATTCAAGAGTTCTGGTGGAATCTTGTCCTTAAAAAGGTGGTGAGAGAAGGAAAACATTGAGTTGCCTTGTGATAATAAAAGAAAGAGAAGAAACATGTAGCATGATGAATTATATTATTAAAATAATAAATATTTTTAAGTTCGTTTATATATGTATATATAAGGAATTTTTCATATTTTATTATGATAATACTGTAAAATTATTAATAACAAATAAAATTATTTTACTTTATATAGTTTTTTAATCAAATAATTGTTTTTCTATTTATATCTCATGTCTTTCAATTTCTTTTTTTTTTTTGTGTTTTTTTACCTCGATACCAAATGAAGCATTATAATTTCATTTATTATGTAAGTTGAATGCTTCACACCTTCTCAGATATAGTAAATCGTTTTTTCTTTTTTTTTTTTGGAAAAATTGTTTGTAAGAATCTAAAATATTGTATTATATAATTATTTTTCAAAAGATTTTGTCTTTCAATTTGATTCCTACTCTTTTTCTTACATATAAAACCTATAACTAATTTTCTTGAAATAATTTTGTTGCAATTTTATCCAAATGAAAAATGATAATGATTTTAATCAATTATAAAGATAATTAATCATACAGATAATTGATTAAAAAAATAATTTAATCTCACAATTTCTCACACATATTCATAGTATTGAATTTATTACGAGTGCGTAAGTATTTTTACGAGTGGTCCATTGATTTAATATCATAGTCAAATCGATTCGATGAATATTTTTTTTATCTCGTCGATAATACGTAACTCATGCTGCTTTCAACAGTTACACATTAAAAAGCAATTATAATTAGTTTAATAACCTCTATATTTTTCAAAATAATTTTGATATAAAAATAATGTAATTGCACAATTATTTTTGACGAAAATGAAAATGTAATTTGAAAATTAAGTTTGGAAATTTTGATCTAAAAACGAACGGTCAAACTGTGATGGGTGACAGATTAACAAATCTTAGTCAGCGTTATATGAGATTGGCATTCGTGTCCAACATCGTGGGTGTAGACGGCTCCGTAACTTAAGACATAGATATTTTTAATTTACGTAAAATTAATTAAATGTTTGGTTTTTAAATGAAAAGTAGTTTCGGTTAAAGAAAAAGAAAAAGAGTTATTAATATTGGTGGTGAGTAAAAGAGAGTATGTTGTAGTATTTTATACCAGGTTCCAGTATAGAGTGTAATTAGCACGTGTTGTATAGCGCGTAGAGATGGGTTATCTCGAAATAACAGTGAGCAGAAAAAAACCCAGAGACGTACAGAGTGGAAGTGTAAATGGCTGCAAATTCTAGGTTGCCCGCCACGTTAACTTCTACCTCTAGCTGTAAAAAGTAAAATATAATAATGATTTAACATTTAACAAGAAAAATAAAAACAATGTGACAGCTTAAAAAAAGCTAATGACCCACCCCATTCCCTTTGGCATCCCCCAGGGAAAATGTTGAATTAGGAGAAGTAGGGGTTCATTAGTCAAACCATTTTGACTCATCAATGGCAAAAGGGCGGGTATCTTGGCCTCACGTGACTCACATCACACCATACCCAACCATGTGCCCTATGATTAATAATAACCGTTAGATGTTGTCTCATTGGTGTCCAGGCCTCATGTGGAACCATATCTGCAACGTGTTTCAATCGCATGGATGCGGCGACCCGTATTCTTCCGCCTTCTCACCACCTACACAAGGCCCTCCCTCTCTCGCTCCCCTACTCCACCCCTTTTTTTTCTTGCCTTAAAAAAACATTAAAAATAAATAAAAAGACCGTATATACAGCAGTAGTACGTCTCATTCATTTATTTATTTTTGATTTAATTAAATAGAGGGATATTGTAATCCTTCCGGTTTGGGCTGTTGGATCCTATAAAACAGGGAATTCAGTGTTACGGACTTAAGAGCTGCAACTGAAGTCTTGCTTCTTCTTTTCCGATTCAACTACACCTCGCAGAGAGCTAGTACCCTTCAACCTGCAGAATCTGCACTTGTTTTGCCTTCTATTCTCCTCACTTTGAATCCCGAGATATCCTTTCCATTGAAGGGCGCCACTAGAGGAAGAAGAAGTTTCAACGAAAGTCTCGGCCACCCAGCCATCTCATCTCATATCTCAGCACCTCAACACAACACAACAACACTACACTATTGGAATCACCATCCTCACAATAATTCCCTTTCTCTTTCTCTCAGCCCCCATGATGTCAAAAGTTCTTCTTTTCTCTTTATTCCTATCACTCCCGACCATGTCGTCTCCCTTCCGTTTTTAATATTTCTTGCTTTCCTCTTTTTTCCTTTTAACCTTCCCTTCCCTTTTCCACCATTTCTCCCCACATAAAACCACAAGTCTTCTCCTTCACGATTCATTCCCTTTTATTCCCAAACCACGCCTATTTCTGTTTCCCGCTACAGTCATTACAGTACCAAGACACTCACACACCCAATAGTAACACTCATAATAATATTACTAATGGAAGAGAGTATCCTATGCAAGCACACAGTGCATCACACCGTCACCAAGAAGCTCCTCTCACCCAAAAAATCCCAAACCAATCCAACCACAGACCGCAGAGTAGTCCGGATATCATACACTGATCCGGACGCCACCGACTCTTCCAGCGACGAGGAGTCCTTCCCCTTCGTCCGCCAGAGAGTCAAGCGCTACGTCAACCAGATTGAGATAGAAACCGCCACCACCGCCGCCCCCAACGTCCTTTCCAATGCTCGCAAGAGGCCCGCCGCCGACCCGTGCCGCCGCCAAGTCAAGCTCCACTCCGGCAAGAAGTTCCGCGGCGTCCGCCAGAGACCGTGGGGCAAATGGGCCGCGGAGATTCGAGATCCGGCCAGAAGGGTGCGTCTCTGGTTGGGAACCTACGACACTGCCGAAGAAGCCGCCATGGTCTACGACAATGCCGCTATTAGGCTTCGCGGCCCAGACGCCTTGACAAACTTCGTAACGCCGCCGCAAAAAGAACCTCCGCCGGCTGCTGCGGCGGAGGTTCCCGAATTGAAGGTCGGCGTCGCTGAAGAGGCTTCTGGGTCGGCGTACGGGTACGACTCCGGCGACGATAACTGCCACCACAACCTCTCCTCTCCCACTTCTGTGCTCCACTTCCGAAGCAACTCGAGCGAAGAGAACTCAGAGAAAACCGAGGAAGTGTTGAGAGAGTGCCAGGGCGAGACCGAAACGAGTTTGTTCGACGAAACGGGGGAGTTCTTGGCGCTGGACAACTTGCCTGTGTGGGATGACGTGTTCAATTTCGAAACCCCCGAGTACCCTCTTGTGTTTGAAGAAGAACATGTATTAGATGAGTCCCAGATGTTGGGCGAAACCATTACGTTTTCCTCGAACGAAGGTTTCAGCGACACAAGTAGTATTTTGCTTGCGGATTCCCTCATAGATTTCGACAAAGCGTGCCCTCCATCCACCTTCTGCCAAGTGGACGATTACTTCCAAGACATTTTGCTGGCTTCTGATCCTCTCGTTCTGCTCTGAGATTTCTCACTCCTTAATCCTTCGCTTTCCGCCCTGCCTATTCACGGCAGATTTTGGTCCCGGTGGTAAAAATATTAAATAAATTACTTCATCTTTTGTTTTTCTTTTTCAAACCCCCAAAAAAAAAAAAAAACACAAATCTTTATCTTTATTTTCGTATTTATTTATTCAGTTGTTTTAGGTGGTCCGTTACAAATAGCGAACGGGGATGAGCTGAGTGAAGTTTTGTTTAAATTTTAATTTGTAATACTTGTTCCTTTGCTTAATAAGTAGGATGGTTGAGAAGCGAGAATGTTGTAATGTATATTTTTGTCCAGATGTTAATCCAAGTGTAATGGAGTTCTTTACTTTTCCAGTTCCATTTTATTTTCTCTTCTCTCTCGTTAAGTTGCGTTTTTGAAAGAAGACAATTAATTTTAAAGAAAAATGAATTGACGAATGTGTGTGTGAACGGCGAAGGGGCGCTGATTGCGGTGGTGGGCGGTGATCAGTCGACGGTGGGGTGCGGTGAGGGGGACAGAAGAGTAGGAGTTGTTGGTCCTTTTTTGTTTGTGTTATGCGATAATGTGAATTTGAGACTTGACTTTAGTTAATTGGTTGTGTTTTGGTCGAAATGTATGTGAAAGAAACAAAAAAACAATGTTTAAAACGTTAAGCAGCGCACGCGGGGTGAACATAAAAATCTTTGGAGCCTTTAGGTGCAAGCGCCATGCCATGCTGCCGCAAAGAGAAAAGGTCCAAAGAGAAACGAGTGCGTGTGTACATCAAAAGGTGGAAACTCAATGGGAATTTATCAATTGTCGCGATTAGCCTTTTTTTCGGTTCACAAAGACTGCTTCAATTTTACCTCTCCCAAACAAAAAACTGTTAAGCTCTTCAAATTCTTCAAATCACAATAAGTTCCCACTTAATTACCATTTATTTCCCGAATAATTTTACCTTCCCCTTCAAAGTAAGTTACATTCTTGCTTAATACTGGTCTCGAAATAATATATGCTTTAATGTCATTTTCGGCATATAAATGATTTCTTGTGCCACAAGTGAATTTGCTTTTACTTGTAAAATAGGGCATTTTAAATATTTTTAAAACGGTTCTTTAGTTTTTTTTTTAATTTTTATCTCCTTCTAATTTAACACTTGATAACACCACACTTCTCGGAGTGTCTCCACTGTATTTTCTAACAAACCCCCTCCCCAGAATCGCACAAACATTACGTTTCAAATTAATAACAGTTTCAATCTGTAAGTCCTTGCTAGATTGTATTCTTTAGTCAACCCATAAAATATGCAAAGGTAGGGTTGAAAAGTCAGGTTCAACAAGCTGGCCGAAGAATGATGAAGCGATGAATCCTACATATAATTTTCTTCTTCTTTTGAATTTTTATCCAATTGATATGACACAAAAATGAAGACGAGTTTAACTGATATGACACCACATTATTAATATGATATTGGCCAAAACATTGAAATTAAGGTTAAATTTGTGTCTATATCTTTGTTTTTAAGATATTAATTATTATTACAAAACAAAAAGTAATAATATTTAATACTGAAAAATCATCCTGATGAGAGTCATTTGTAAAAGATAATATAATAATGCATTGCTATTTGGAATATAAAAATATGAAAGATAGAGTATTTTTGTGGTCATAAAAGTGAGATAAATTATTTGTACACGAGGAGGGAAGAAAAAAAAAAACTTGGGTGCAGCCTATGTGCCAGACAAAAGAGGAAGCTTAAAATTGACACAATTGAAGATTCCTAGTATCACTCCACTGTTGCTTTCAGTGGTTGAATTATTTCGTCTGCATCCACTTCATTAAACAAAAAATTATTTAATTTTATTCTATTTACTAAAAATGCATGTATATTTTAAGGATATTTTGGTGTAAAAGGATGATACCTTGCTAGTGTAAAGAGACCATAGAAAGGGCATGAGAGAGAAATAGATGAGAGAAGCTTTCTTCAAAATATTAATAGCTTTTATTAATTATTGATTTTTTTATTAGTAGGAATCTAAATATAGTGAAATTTATCAAAATTCAGACATTCCATTTGACTAATTTAATTAGATTTCCTTGACTAATTATTGATAATATATTAATAACTTATCCAAAAAAATAAGAAAATTTTAGAAAAAAAATAAATATTTAAGTTTTTTTTATTAAAGTTCAATTTATTTAAAAGTGAATGTCTTTTTAAAATTAACACCAGTTAAAATATTTTAATTAGTACGCAGTTACCTAAATTGAAAAAAGAAAAAAAAAAAAAAGAACGGGAAGAACTATTCTCATTCATTTGAAGGGAGGTTCATCAAAGTCTATTTATTTTATAAATTACCCAAACGAATAAAATTTTAAAAAACTATGAAAATAGGTAATTTGTGTCTGAATTGGAAACTTTGTAATAATTCTAATATTAATTATAAGAATAATATTAATGATAATAAAATAATAATTAATAATAAAATTACTAATATTCATGAAATTATTGATTGGCTTTAAAATTGATATTACTAATATTATTAATTATTAATACTAATAATAATAATAATATTAATAATGATTAATATGAATAATAATTAATATTATTAATAGTATTCATTATTAATATTAATAATTTTCTTGTTAATAATATCATTAATATTAATATAACAGTTATTAATATTAGAATAATAGTATCACCTACTAATATTTATTTATATTACTGTTATTTTTAATAATTATTTTATAATTATTTAATTATGATTAATATTATTATTGTAATTAAACTTGAGTCATATAATTAACTACGATTTGAAGACTTCAATATAAAGTCGTGTTTTTTGTTGTACTTCTTTAATAAGGATGTGGATTTCATTTTAAAAATAAAATGGAAAACATGTCTGCAAGCATGAATTTTAGAATCGTCTCTTAAATTACGATTTATCTAATTTCATAACTTTTAAATTTTTATCCATTTTAATAATTTTAAAAAGCTACACTGTTTTTTTCTTTTGTAAAATCCACTATTTTCAAGTGAAAATAAAGAAATATTATGTTACAAAAAGAAACTAAATACACCATTTAATACTTCTACCAAGGATGACATTGATATGAAAATTTAATCAATCTGTATGTAAAATATTTATTTCAGGGACGAACTTACCCTTGATATATATGGTTGTTGATCAATTAGTTCGGTTGACTGCAAAACCATCTTATGCACTTAACCCAGCTTTCTTTAAAAAAAAAAATCAAAGAATTTAAATATATTGAATTTAAAGTGTTTCCATTTTTAATTATTTATTTTTAAATTTTTTTAGACAAGACAATTTAAATTTATTGAATTTTATTTTTTTATTTGAATAAAATATATTATAACTAAATGTAAAGATGTAAAATATAAAATATAAAACTATTCAATTCAACATATATTGATAAAAAAATATATATTATAGTATTCAACAAAAATATCTAGTTAATGAAGAAAAATGATCTGATCAACATTAGTTGGCAAAGCTCTAGCAAACATCAATCTAAAAATAATAATATACATTCATATATAGATAATCTCAACACCATTTACTAAAAATATTTTATATCAGCATACACTAAAAGAGATTAATTAGCTCAATTAAAGAATAGTATTATTAACTTGACAAAAAGAAAATAATAATTAATATTGGTTAAAAAAATTATAATTAATGTTAGTAAAAAAATTATGATTAATACTCCTGAAGAAATAATTTCAATTTAAATAATATGTGTTAATGTTAATAATAATAATATATATATATATATATATATATATATATATATATATATATATTTGTTATGAGTTGAAAAAAAAACCTTATTAATGTTAATAAGAAGAATTTTAATGTCTGATGAGCAATAACATTTAACAAAAGAATAATTTTAACAATAACAACATTAAAAAAACTATAATCAATTTCAATCTAAAAGAAATCCTTGTCAAAATATCAATGAAAAAATGATTGTTGAACTTATAGTATCTCTAGTTTAGTTTAGTCAAGAATGTTTCCATTAAAATCGCGTTAACAATATTTAATTCGAGATCAAGTAAAAAAATAAAAGGAAAAATATAAATTAAAGAGAAAAGTATAAAAATTTATAAATTATAAAATATAATTTAAAAGTCTAATTTTAACTAAATAAATTAGTTTCATAATTTTGTAAAAGCCAAAATAGTATCCATAAATCATTTTCATTCTTTTATAAAAAGAAATTGGGTCCAAAAATTTTCCAAACAAAGTAAGAGGAATGTAGCATTTCGTATGATGCGAAGAATATGAGGAATTAATTTGTTGTTTTGGCAGGAAATATCCTTTACGCAATTGGCATGGACATAGATTGAATCTGTGTCGTGGCGATGCATATTGGCACTGGAAACTAGTAGCTTTACATGTTACGCGATGGGTAGAGTGGTGTACGTGGTAGTGAGAGTGTGAGCATCACACAAAAGTATTTAATTGCTTCAGTATTACTCCATGACATGTGTGTAGGGGGAGAGAACAGAATCAACAGAAAAAGGGAATAAGGGATAAGCTCCACTCAATCATTATGTCGCAGCTTCCGACCTATATTACACTTACGTTTCTTCTCTTCACCAATCCTCATCTCATGCTACTACTATCCCAATTGCTCTTATCATCACATTCTCTTTCCTCTCCAATCCATTTTCATAATTGTGTTTTCAACTTGTAATAACATCATAAATCTTCATTTATTAATTCTTCTGCGATCATCAGAGCTACTAATTACCATAGAGGACACTCAAATAATTCAACAATTTAATTTCTCCATGCTCATGTAAGACTCTCTCGTAGCATTCGAGTATGTTTCTACTTCCTCCTCTTTGAGGTCAAAAGAATTCGAGTTTCTTTTTATAGCATGTTATTTCAAAGTTTATTACAACATAAAATAGAGATATATTGATGGGTATTGATTGGCATTTGATGAAATTGCGAAATGGGCTCCATTTGCCCATACACACACTATAGTTAAAGGCATGGCCAGAGATGAGTTGGTGAAATTAAGATGAAGTTGTGTATGGATATGCAGAGGTTGGGCTACGTTTGTGGTGATTGCCGGTTGGTAAAAGGGAAAATGAGGTTGTCTTTGTATGATATATAAGTGCATACTTATGTTCTTGCTTTAGTGTCCCATGGAAGGTGTCATCTGTGCAAATGACAACCTGCAGGTTCCCCATATGTTACATATTGTATATGAACGCATTTTGGTCCCTAAAGTTCAGTTTGTTGGTGCTACCCGACATGGAGCCACACATATGTGTGAATTCATCTATATTCGTTGCGATTATATTTTTTACGGGTATCTTGCGTTGAATTTATTTCTTTTTAATTTATTTTTGGTGAGCACATTACAATTTGTCACGATCTAATACTATTCCACTATGACGAAAGAAGACTGTGTTACACATGATATTATGTAAGTTAAGTTTAAAAAAAAAATTATAAATAATATATACATATATATATATATATATATATATATATATATATATATATATATATATATATAATTATGTATCATCAATTATAACAAAAGAACAAGTAATACATTAATGGGAAACTAATACCTAACTTAATATCAAAATCTTGTCAACATACTGCAATAATTTTCGTGAACTTTTCATCCTTTTTATCTTTATTTGTGGGACTTAGAAAATTAAAATAGTAATGTTTGCTTTTGTTTAATGGTCTTATTGTTAAATATATAATAGACGTTACATAACTAAATTAGATCATCATTCCAAATAGTCAATTTTAAAGAAAATTTTCATCTCACATAAATTAATCTCAAGTAATACAACATTCATGACCATTTATCTAAACAATTATATTAATCAAATTATCCAAATGGTCATTTAAATTACTTTAAAACGTACATTAAACTATAAAATAATATTATTTAAACAAGATTTGTTCACTTGACATGTATTTTTTAGAGAAGAAAAATGGTTTAACTTTTCTCACGCCCAAATATTAAATTTTTCATTTGAGTGTATAACTTATTACTTGATAATTGAGCCAAAACTAAAATATATTAATCAATTTATTTTGGTCCAATTTGTTTTACATCTACTAAAATATAATATTCATATATCATATTTCAATTCTCACAAACAACCAAACAATTAATAATCAATTTATATTAACATACAATAACTGCGTATGTACAAAATTAATATTCTTCCTCTTATACAATATTTATTGACTCAATAATGGTTATCATTACTGGTATAGTTTAAGGTTTATTCTAATAAATCTCTAATAAGCTCAAGTTAATTAAATAAAAAATAATTTTCCTAATCTTAAAATTATTTAAGTAACTATTTTGAAAAGATAAGAGTCTAACTTGCTGCAAAAAAAAAAGTATTAAAAAAATTAAACACACTGCTTCATACTTAAACCAACACGGCTCCATTTTTTTATATATAAACAACTGTGGCAAAATACGATCCATATAAACAAAACAAAAATACAGAACTTGATTTATAAAGCAAGAAACTTATTCAAAATAGAAATATAACCGTGAAAGATGTTAGTAAAGTAAACGGGGTTGCAGAAACAGTATCACACAGCTAAATATTGAAGAAAGAAAAAAAAAATAATAGGGACTGAATACTATAGTTTTGTGGAAGAATTTCACTAAATGAAATATCAGAAAAATATAACTTCTCTCTACTTCAAAGAAAATTATAACACTCTCTTTTGATAATAGGAGAACACTATTCTTCCTATATAAAATAGGAGAAACTCTCTATATATTTTTCTCTTAACACTATGAGCTATTAGAATGCTCTTGGATGGTTTTGTGCTGTACAGAATGAATGAAGAAAAGCCCTTATTTATAGGGACGAATTCACCTAATACGCGTACAGTTTTTCAAAGCCACTGCATTTCACTGTTTCACAATTGTCAACAATAGTATGCCACCGAAAATTATCTTTGAAAAGCTTGCACCGAAAAAGTAGATCTTGACTTTTCAACAAAAGATTGAGTCAAACTTATTTTCTTTTAGATAGTAGTTTCTTGAATGATAAAAGAAGGAATGATCGCCTTAAAAATCCATAGAAAAATATTTTGAAGTTTAGAAAAAAATTAAAAACCAAAAAGAATTATATATA
>Ga0209700_101716_pt1 | contig 45396 bp, 39 predicted proteins | sample SiratroredBW_FD_187528 | JGI IMG/M metagenome (GOLD analysis project Ga0209700, IMG submission 187528) | Root nodule microbial communities of legume samples collected from California, USA - Siratro red BW (SPAdes) (version 2) | ecosystem: Host-associated > Plants > Roots > Nodule | place: USA... | reverse complement strand
AATCTCATGATTGTCATGTTCTGATGCAAGACCTTCTTCCAGTTGCTATTCGTGGAATTCTACCAAAAAATGTTAGACAAGTCATCACTCGCGTATGCCTATTCTTCAATGCTATTTGTAGGAAAGCAATTGATCCTATTAGGTTGGATGACTTAGAAAATGAAGCTATCATTCTCTTGTGTCAACTAGAGATGTATTTTCCACCATCCTTTTTTGATATCATGGTTAATTTAATTGTTCATCTAGTGAGAGAAATTAGATTATGCGGTCCTGTGTTTTTACGATGGATGTACCCAATTGAGCGATGCATGAAGATATTCAAAGGGTACGTGAAGAATCCATATCGACCTGAAGCATCTATTGTTGAGAGATATATTGCAAAGGAAACAATAGAGTTTTGTACCAATTATATGTCAGAAGTAGATGCTATAGGCGTCCCAAAGACTAGGTATGAAGGAAGGCATGAAGGCAAAGGCACACGAGGTGTGAGGGTAATTCGAAAAGATCAACAACAGGTACTCCAAGCACACTTGTATATTTTGAACAATACTGACGTTGTTTTCCTTTCTTAAATGAACACAAAATGTTGTTGAAGTCATTCAAGGCTGTTTTAATGACTACATACGTATATGGAAAACGCAAGGGACAGTCGCCTTGTCAAAAATATGAAATTGATGAAGACACTTGGAGTCAATTTGTCCAAATTAGAGAGGATCCCTCTTGGTAGGTTTGATTTTTTTTATCTAGACCCAGTTAATTAAATAATATAAATGTGACAAAGGTGAATTTTGTATTTTGTAGGAGAAGAGAAAGAAAGCGCAAGACATTGCAAATAAGAATGTCACCCCCACCGATTGTCTGGGGGGGGTTATGATTTATTAGAAAGGAAGATAATGGAAGAAAAGGCGAAATCCTTACATGATTCATCAACTTCGGAAGATATTTTTTCTCTTCCATCCCCTCCTAGTCGACATGAGAAATGGAAGTTGGCTAGGACTAAACCAGGAGGACAGATGACATCTACACAGTCTGAAGAGATTGCCTATCGGATTGTGAGTTAATGTGATTAAATTGAGTATCATGTAATGTTTTCATTTTTAGTATTTAATTGATGAGCTTTATTATATTATTTTTCATAGGATGACTTGGTGCAACAGAGCTCACAGGGAAGTTTTGTGAGTCAAGGAAGACAAGATATACTGACAGAAGCTATTGGCATCCCAGAACACCCTGGTTGTGTCCGCACTGCTGGGTTTGGTGTAGGGGTAAGACAATTTTTTTGATCAGCTGCCCGGTCTTCCTCTTCTAACACACCAGCCACACCAAACCAACTAGCTAAGATTAGAGAAGATTTAAAAAGAGAAATAAGAGAAGAAATTAGACAGGAAATGGAGCAAGTTAGGTCATCCATGGGCATGACACAACAACACAATCCTATGCAGCAAGATGAAACACTACCTATGCAGCAAGAGGAAGCACGCGGTAGAGTTAGCACAAAGGGTAGTTGTGCTGGTGACGACGAGGATGAGGAGGAGCTACAAACACATATTTTATATCTTTGTAAGTTGTTTGCTAGAGATCCTCCTCGTGTGGTAGCAATTGGAAGAGTGTATGCTACAGGTTCGACAATTCACACATTGTCACTTAGAGAAGATTTAAGTAGAGTGGTCGTTGAAAAAGTTAAAGTTGCTGATGCCGAGGTGCCAGAGCCCACATCAGAGATTAGATTTGTGGGACAGGCACTCGGTACATTTATTGCATGGCCTACACATCTCCTAAAGGTCATTTCTAGAAAACATAAGGTATGATTGTCATCATTTCTCTTCATGTTATTTAAATTAACACTTAATTTTGTTTAAATTAATACATTTAGTTTTGTTATTTTCTATTATAAGACATTGGGAGTAAACAGAAATCACCAAGTCCTGACCTGCAGCCATAGCAACATCAACAGACATTTGTGAATCCAATTCAGGAGTTGTTTAGGCTTTCCCACATCATGTATGATTCACCTTGTCCAATTTCGTGGGATCATAGAGTATTTGGTGTCAACAATGGTGGTATGCCACTTTACGTATACATGAATGATATAATGGAAATCGCCATGGGATCCCAAATGTTAAACATTACAGTTATTCAGTTATGGATGATGTAAGTATATTTTAGAGTTACACATTTTTACATTTCTTAATATGTTTTTACTGATATTCAATATATTAACAATGCAGGTACATAAACAAATTAGCTTATAACTCAGGGTATTCTGATATCTATGGATTTCTTGAGCCACAAAGCATACAAATGACTGGAAATAAAAGGTTAGAATGCTAAAATTATATACAGAATTGGATTGGAGAATCCAGAAAGGGCATTTATTTTGCCCCAATTATTCAATCGTAAGTTACTAATCTTGATATTTTTTATTTGAAGTAATTTTGAGAACATCAATAATGGATTCATTATTTTAGGAGCCATTGGCAACTAATGGTTGTTTGTCCTGTGTATAAAACTATGATCTGGTTCTGTTCACTGCATAAGAAGCCAAGTAATGACATCAAACAAGTAGTACAAGGGTACGATTTAATTTACCTTATAAAATATTGATATTGTTTCTATAAAATGTAAGTTATTATTAATCATCTTTGATTTTAGTGCAATTAATGTTATTAATGTACTTGGCAGTAGATCTATATCCTCATCTCATACCCTACATTGGGTGCAGCCTAAGGTATTTTTATTCTTAATTAAACCTATTAAATTCGTTGTAGACTTGTTTAATGAATTAACTTTGATGAAATTGTAGTGTAACAAACAAAAAGGAAGTTGGGAATGTGGCTACTACGTCATGCATTGGATAAAGACCATAGTCCAAGCCCATATCACCGACTCTTGGGACCATGTATGAAAATGTTCAAAATAAATAAAATTATGATGAGCATATGTTGATAATATCTAACACAATTATTCTATTTCAGATGTTTATAGATGCAGATCCAATTGAACACAAGTACATAGAAGATATTCGGACAGAATGGGCAACTTACTTCATTGAGAATAGAAATGAAATCTTATAGTAAACTTGGAGTAAGTTGTAGTATATTGTAATAACTTTCTAGTATAATGTATAGTAATATTTGTCTAAGTTGTAGTATATTGTAACAACTTTCTACTTTATGTTTATAATGTTTGTGTCATTACTTAGAATTCTTGTGTTTGTGGAAACTTGAAATTTGAATATAGTATGTGTTGTATTGGAGATATTAGATTTTGAATTTTGAATTGAGTATGTGTTGAATTGGAAATCTTGGATTTTAGTTTTGGTAGCATTTTGGCATTGGGCAGCAGCTATTCGCTGCTGCCATTTTTAAAAAAAAACTGGCACATACCAGCGCAGTTGTAAAGGGAACCGCGCTGGTATGTGCAGTTTCTGTATATTTTTAAACCTTCTGTGCCATTTTTCAACGCGGTTTCTGAAGAACCGCGATGGTAGGTTATACTTTCCATCGCGGTTGTACAACCGCGTTTGTATCATCAGTACTTTTTATCGCGGTTGAATCAAATGCGGTTGTACAACCGCGCTTGTAAGCCTTATACATCCGCGATTAAATATCTTTTTTCTACTAGTGTTTATAGCATTTTTTTGCACTGCCAGAAAAGCAAACTGTAACAAAAAAATTGTGCATATAAGAATTAAAATAGAGTTTTTAGATATAAACTATGAAGCACAAGCATCTATCTTATTTGAAGTATTCTTCTGACATTTGTTCCACCTATTTTTGACACAAGCTAACACCTTCACAAAACTGAAAGACTTCCACAAATTTGGACATGATTTAATATTCATTAAGTCTACTCAATCAACTTGAATATTTTTGTTTCATTACTTATTTCATTATTCTTTCTCTTTCTGTCTTTATGTGGTGTCTCGAATTCTTTTATTTTATGTCAGTGTTTGTATCATGGCCGGTTTGATACGTCTTTCATATGGTATAACTAAAAAAATTAGGACTAAAATATTAATTAGTTTTTTTTCACTTGAAATTTGAGTCACCTCTACACACTCTTGTAATAGAGAGAGTGAAAGTTATGTGAAATGAAAATAAAAAATGGGATCCTTTAGTATTTTGGTGGAATGAAAATGAAGTTGGAATAGGATGAGATTCACTTATTTCTATTCTTTTATCGATTCTTTTTCTTCTTCCTACCAATGCAACCAAAGGAAATAAATATAGCTGTATAGTTTCAAATGCACCATTTGGCAATGAAGTGATGAAGGTTGTATGTGATCAGGCAACGAAGTTGCACAAGCGATCTCCCATTTTCCTTAGTAGCTATGATGATGTTGAGGAAATCAAAGCTCTTAATGCTGCTGAGGCTAAAGAAGAATGATCCTGAAAGACATGCATATTAGAATAAATAAATAAATTATTATATAATGTGACTCATTTGAAATATTATTATGGGCCTGTATGTGATTTAATAAAACTAAGAGGACATTTTGGTAATTATGAAGTGGTTTATTTAATAAATAACTGATAGGTAACTAATTTGATGGACATTGATTTTATAACAAAAGGTTTTGTCTCTGCAGTATGAGCGTTCTTCACAGTTAACCATTAATAAACGCATGGAGATTACAGTGACTAAAAGAGATAGATTGGGTGAAAGGAGAATAAAGAGAAGAGATAAATTAAAGAAAGAAGATCTCTTATGATCAAGGTAAGTCCCTCTTATTATCCTATATATGAGAATTATAGATTCTAATGATCTTATAGAATATTAAATGTTTGATTATTCTTATTTATGTTTTAATTTACATGTGGTATCAGAGCTCATGGTTGATTGAATTTATGATTTTCCAATTATGGCTTTTCTCAATTTTGATAAACCCTAAATTCAAATTAGGGATTTATAATTGAATGGGTGTACTGTTTTCTTTTGAATCTTTTTTTTAATGTATCGCGTGTGATTTTGCAAAAGAAAATTTGAATCCACGAACAGGTGTGGTACGTACATTGATTGAGTTTTAAGAAATTGTGTTGTGGACTCACCACTAACATTGGTAATTTCAATTTGATAAACCTTATGCGAATTTTGGATAATTGATGTATAGAAATTGCAAATTTTATTTTCCACTCAATTTTTGTTCACAGCTGGGAATCTTGTTTTCTACAAAATTCATTTTCCAATTTATTTGCGCACCAGCAGCCGTGTGGTATATGAAATGTTGTTGTGGTGCTACATTTGCATGCATTAAAGATTGCATTAAAGGCAATATGGACCCACTGAAAATTTCAAGATTTGGAAAACAAATTATATGAATGTGGAACCATTAATGTAATTCAATTGGCTGCACCTTCATCCAAATTATAACAGCCAGGGTGCAGTTCTTTATGGGGTTGGTATAATGATGTTTTTCAATGATTTTTCCGCTGTATTAATTGATTGATTTGTTGAAATTAATTTTATGATAGATTTGTAATCAATATCAAATCTTTATGTTTTGATTAATTTCAAATTAATGATAAGTTTATTGGAATTAATTGTATGATAGATTTGTAATCACCAAAGTGGTCAAATCTTTATGTTTTATTTTAATTCCAAATTAATGATAGTTTTATTTCAATTACCCATAGAATGGATGCTAAATTATAAATAATTAATGTATGGGTTAATTGAAGTTCATTATTATAAGACATTAATGGATCGCCCAAAGGTTGATTATTTGTTCTTATAATTAATGGACATGATTGTTGGTAGTTAGTATGCATTATTAGTTTTATTTATATATCCAAAGATAATAAGTTTTTCTAATTAGTGCATATGTCTTACCAAATAATGTTAATATTATAGCATCATTATGTTTTGTGTATTGATGTATCACCCAAAGGAGAACCTTAGTATGCATATTATGTCTATTTGTTGATTGGAATTTGTTTAATGTATGACTCAAAGTATTAATGTTAAGTATGTGTTATTGCAGTATCTGTTCCTTTGTCTTTACATTCGCAAGCTATGTCTGTTCCAGTATTCAATGGGTTGAATTTCTCTTATTGGAGTGAACAAGTCCAATTTGACTTAGGTGTGTTGGATCTTGATATGGTTTTTCATGTTGAGAAACCTGCTGCTATTACTGATGCAAGCAGCACTAAAGAGAAAACCCATTATAAAGTCTGGGAAAGGTCAAGCAGACTTAGTCTGATGTTTATGCGAATGAGTATAGCAAATAACATCAAGTCAGCTCTTCCCAAAACTGAAAGTGCAACAGAATTTATGAAATTTGTGAAAGAGCACTCCCAAACTGTTGATAAGTCTCTTGCTGGGACATTAATGAGTACTTTAACCACCATGAAATTTGATGGTTCTCGTACTATGCATGGACATGTCATTGAGATGAAAAATATTGCAGCAAGACTTAAGTCTCTCAGAATGGCAGTGGATGAGAGTTTTCTTGTGCAGTTCATTTTGAACTCATTATCGTCTGAGTATGGTCCTTTTCAGATGAAATATAATACCATGAAAGATAAATCGAATGTGCATTGCACAGTATGTTAGTTCAAGAGGAGACCAGACTTAAGAATCACGGAAACCACTCCGTTTATTATGTGAATAATTAGGGAGCTAGAAAGAAAGCTTATAAGAAACATGGAAAGGGTAAAGGACCATTAAAGAATACAGAGTCCTCTACAAAAATCCAGACGAAAAATGACAAATGTCATTTTTGTAATAAGCAAGGACATTTCCAGAAAGATTGCTTAAAACGTAAAGCTTAGTTCAAAAAGAAAGGTGAGTATTATGCTCATGTATGTTTTGAATCAAATTTAACTGAAGTTCTCCATAATACTTGATGGATTGATTCTGGATGTACGACTCATGTTTCTAATATGATGCAGGGATTCCTTACAACCCGGACCATAAAACCAAATGAAAAGTTTGTGTTCATGGGGAATAGAGAAGGTTCCAGTGGAAGCTATCGGGACTTATCGTTTAATCCTTGACATTGGATTTTATTTAGACTTGTTGGATACTTTTTATGTACCTAGTATCTCTAGAAATTTAATTTCTTTGTCAAAACTTGATGTTGTTGGATACTCTTTTAAGTTTGGGAATAGTTATTTCAGTTTATATAAGAGTACTTGTATGATTGGATCTGGTACACTTTCTGATGGTTTATATAAATTGAATATTGATAATTTATATGTTGAAACTCTTATGACTATGCATCATAATGTTGTCACTAAACGTGGTTTAGTGAATGAGTTTTCTGCTTACTTGTGGCATAAGCGTTTAGGACATATTTCCAAAGAAAGGTTGAAAAGATTAGTAAAGAATGAAATTCTTCCGAATTTAGATTTTACTGATCTGAATGTATGTGTGGATTGTATTAAAGGCAAACAAACAAAACACACAAAGAAAGGAGCCACAAGAAGTAACCAACTTCTTGAAATTATACACACCGATATATGTGGTCCTTTTGATGTAAGTTATTTCAATAAAGTACTTTATTACTTTTACTGATGATTTTTCATGTTATGGACATGTCTATTTACTGCATGAGAAATCTCAAGCAGTGAATGCCTTGAAAATTTATATAAATAAAGTGGAAAGACAATTAGACAGAAAGGTGAAAGTCGTCAGATCAGATAGAGGTGGTGAGTATTATGGAAGATATAAGAAAGTGGTTAACATCCTGGTCTGTTTGCTAAGTTCCTAGAGCAATGTGGTATTTGTGCTCAATACACAATGTCGGGTACACCACAACAAAATGGTGTATCAGAAAGGCGTAATCGAAATGGATATGGTTAGGAACATGTTAAGCAATTCATCTTCACCTGTATCGTTGTGGATGTATGCTTTAAAAATTGCTATGTATCTGTTGAATAGGGTTCCTAGTAAGGTAGTTCAAAAGACACCTTTTGAATTGTTGACGGGAAGGAAACCCAGTGTAAGACACTTGCATGTTTGGGGTTGTCAAGCAAAAATTAGAATATATAATCCGCATGAAAAGAAACTGGATGCAAGAACAATCAATGAATATTTTATTGGTTATCTAGAAAAGTCAAAAAGGTATAGATTTTACTATCCTACCCATAGCACACGGATTGTTGAAATTGGAAATGTTCGGTTCATTGAGAATGGTGAAACTAGTGGGAGTGAAGCTTCACAAAATGTGGAGATTAAGGAAGTTAGAGTACAAGTCCTTTAACTAGTACTTCTACTTCAAGAATTGTTGTTCCTCTTGTTGATGAACAACACAATGATCAAGAAGAACAAATTAATGATCCCGAAGTTAACAATGAACCTGTAGTAGAACAACCACAAGAAATAGTATTAAGAAGATCTCAAAGAGAAAAGAGATCTGCTATTTCGAATGATTATATGGTTTATTTACAAGAGTCAGAAAATGACTTAAGTATTGATAATGATCCAATTTCATTTTCAGAAGCCATGAATAGTGATAATTCTAATAAATTGTTAGATGCCATGAAAGATGAGCTTAAGTCAATGGCGCAAAATTGTGTATGAGATCTTGTAGAATTCCTGAAGAATGTAAAAGAGTTGGTAGTAAATGGGTCTTTAAGACTAAACATGACTCTCATGGCAATATTGAACGTTACAAGGCTCGATTGGTTGCCAAAGGTTTTACTCAAAAGGATGGCATTGATTATAAGGAAATATTTTCGCCTGTTTCTAAGAAAGATTCTTTCATAATCATCGTGGCATTGGTAGCTCATTATGATCTTGAGTTGCACCAAATGGATGTTAAAACCGCTTTTCTGAATGGGAATTCAGAAGAGGATGTTTATATGGACCAACCCGTAGGGTTCATTGAAGAAGGAAAGGAACACATGGTATGTAAACTTAAGAAGTCAATATACAAACTTAAACAGGCTTCCAGGCAATGGTATCTTAAGTTCAATGATACTATTACGTCCTTTGGATTTAAGAAAAACATTGTTGATCGATGTGTATATCTGAAGGTCAGTAGGAGCATGTTTATATTTCTGATTCTGTATGTTGATGATATCTTGCTTTCAACTAATGATTTTGGTCTATTAAGTGAGACTAAGAATTTCTCTCTAATAACTTTGAAATGAGAGATATGGGCGAGGGATACTATGTGATAGGAATAGAAATATTCCGCGATAGATCGCAAGGATTGTTGGGTTTGTCTCAGAAAGCATATATTAATAAAGTTTTAGAGAGGTTCAGAATGGATAAATGTTCAACATCTTCCGTTCCAATATAGAAAGGAGATAAATTTAGTCTCATGCAATGTCCAAAGAATGAGTTGGAACGGAAACAAATGGAGAATATTTCTTATGCATCTATTGTTGGGAGTTTGATGTATGCTCAAACATGTACGAGGCCAGATATTAGTTTTGCAGTTGGTATGCTTGGTAGATACCAGAGTAATCCAGTATTGGATCATTGGAAAGCTGTAAAGAAAGTCTTAAGATACTTACAGAAAACAAAGAATCACATGCTTACTTATAAGAGGCCTGATCACCTTGAGGTGATTGGATATATAGATTCAGATTTTGCCGATTGTATAGATACCAGAAAGTCTACATTTGGCTATGTGTATTTTTTACCCAGAGGAGCGATTTCATGGAAAGTGTGAAGCAGTCAATCATTGTTGCATCCACAATGGAAGCTGAATTTGTGGCATGCTTTGAGGCCACAGTTCAGGCTAATTGGCTACGGAATTTTATTTCAGGACTTGGAGTTGTTGACAGTGCCAAGCCACTGAAAATTTATTGTGATAATTCCGCAACAGTCTTCTTTTTCTAAAAACGACAAGTATTCCAAAGGTGTTAAACATATGGAATTGAAATACTTTGCCGTTAAAGAAGAAGTTCAGAAATATAGAGTGTTGATAGAACATGTTAGCACCGAGCTTACGATTGCTGACCCTTTAACAAAAGGGTTGTCGCCCAAAGTATTTACTGGCCATGTAAAGAATATGAGCATTATGTGTACTAGTGAATGTTAAATGTTTATTAATGCTATTTAACACTCCGAGCTCATTGTTGTTCAAGTTTCTGAAATATATGTTTTCTACTTTATGAATGTGCATGTAAATTATGATAATGATGTAGAAAACAGATTATGTTATTATTGATGATGAAAGATGACATTATGTTTGAACCTTATGAGGTCATATTAAATAGAAAAATGATACAGTAGTACATGGAAATGTGTCGATTGAATGACATGTAACCACCATGACTCTTATTAAATGTCCTTTAATGGGCATTATGACTTATGTAATTTATTAAATCATGAAGTCAAGTAGGAGAATGTTAGAATAAATAAATAAATTATTCTATAATGTGACTCATGTGAAATATTATTATGGGCCTGTATGTGATTTAATAAAATTAAGAGGACATTTTGGTAATTATGAGAAGTGATTTATTTAATAAATAACTGATAGGTAACCAATTTGATGGGCATTGGTTTTATAAAGAACAAAAGGTTTTGTCTATGCAATATGAATGTTCTTCATAGTTAACCATTAACCATCAAAAAACGTGTGAAGATTATGTAAAGATTACAATGACTGAAAGAGATAGATTGAATAAAAGAAAAATAAAGAGAAGAGATAAATTAAAGATAAAAGATCTCTCATAAATGTAAGTCCCTCTTATTATCCTATATATAGAATTATATATTCTAATGATGTTGTAGAATATTAAATATTTGATTATTCCTATTTATGTTTTAATTTACAATGCATCCTTGTATTTTTATTTACTCACTTGCACTTCTTTTCCCATTGTTATTAGCAGTTTCTTATTGAAAACTTCTTAGCTGCTCTCTATTAATGCTAATAAAAGTGATTAACGTGCCTGCCATGATTATAAAATTTATGTAGATAAAATTATTTAGAATAAAGTAGTAATTTAGCATGTTAATGGAGAAGAATTACTGCTTAATTTGCCTTCAAAAGCATTTCAATGTTAAATCCTTAACACATTTTTCATTTCCTTCATTTCAAATGACTATAATAAAAGTACACATTTCAAAGCATTCGTCAGCTCTAATGTATAACAAAATTGAGTCAATTCGTCCTAAAATAAATAATAACAAATAATATCCGGAAAAGGACTAAAAGTGGTCAACAACAAACAAAAAATCAGTCGCACATTAACTAATTGTGAACAATATAAGCTCAACCTAAAATTACTAGACATTTTTTTCTTTAGAAAAACTTTAACTCAATCTGAAAATTGATAGAGGATTAAAAATTTATTTATTTCTGTACATACTAATAAATCTTAAGCTTTTGGTTAAGCTTGTATGTGATAAAGGCTTCAACTACCTTCCTTGTCTCGCCAAATAATGCTCAACAATATAGATTCGAAAATGAGTAAAGCATGACCCTAATTTCTCACAATTTCAAGACATCTAAAACTTTGCTTGCATTTCTTTGAGTGTTCTAAACTCACTAAAACATAAATTCAGTTTTGTGACACATTTGATCGCCCCTGAAAATATCTTTTCAATATTAAAATTGTCTAAAAACTCAATCTTATAGAAGACTTAGTTATGATTTAACTAAATCTATCTTCTATTGTAACTAAAAGTAAACAAGGACATGAATGAGAGATATCAAATCAGGAATCATGGCTACTCTTTTTATGGAGTCACTGATATAATGGAAGCTCCACACAACAGTAAAAATCCTTGTATATTATGTGCATGCCATAATTCTTTTAAGCTTTAAAGATGATTGAAAACTGACTGTCTAACATAAATCTCTAGCACACAAGCCAATTAAGTAGCTAATCTAATCATAAGAAATGAGATCACTACTTAACCAATATCACCCCATCTCCCCTAACATACAGGAAAGGAACTGTCCGCTTAGTAGTCTGCAATCAGAAAGGAAAAGAAAAAAAAAAAAAAAAGAACATCCAATGAAATTTATTTTGATATAATATAGCATACATTTGCCTTTATAGAAGCAATTTGAAGGTTGATGCAGATTGAAGTTTGTAAATATATGCATTTGGCAAAATCTCAAAGGTTCTTTGGTTGTCCATAGTGCATTAATGTTTATAAAAGACATGTCTCTTTCTTTTCCCAGTAGAAAGTGAGTCAAGTAAAGAGCTCTACACAAGCTATGCAAATTATTATGTGGAGAAAAGACGTATTCTGGACATTATATGAAAACACAGTGTGCACAAAATGGTGTATCTCTTTCATGTTACAGTCGCTAGTCATTCTAGCGTACATCATGCTTGTGAACTTGGTTTGCACTTTAAAATGTCAGAGCCTAAACTGAAATTACCTCTGCAATGGCTCCAAGAAACTGCCATCACTATCCGCTAAACATGTACAAGCTCTTATATTCTTACAAAAAGAGTTTCTTGTGGGTGCATATCATTCTTTCAGGGAGGGTTCAACAGCCGGTTCAAGCACAACAGGCTCCAATTTCTCTGCTTCACCATCACCCTTGGGTATAATGAGTCCATATCCACCTTCTTTTCTTTTATACACAATATTAATTTCCCCTGAAGCAAACGAAAAGCATTTTCCCAGGATATCAAAACATAAATTACTCATAGTTAGGGAAGAGGGGCAAGGAAACGATGGGAGAAGCAAATCCAAACAAAAGATACAGATATACACTAATTTCTCACCAGTTTCTTCGTTTCGAAAACCATAAAAGTCATGATCAACATTTACAAGTTGCTCTATTGCTTCAGCCACAGTCAAGGGTGGCATGTCAAAGTACTTTGTACGAACAACCTGTTAAGACAACTCACAATTTGGGTAGGAGCAATGTAAGGAAAGAGAAAGAAAAATCCTGTTTCATGCTAAGCCATAATGCATCTACTAGACTACTAACAACAGATAGCAAAGGAATTTGAGAATTAGGTTTGAATTACTCATTGCAAAACATCATCAAGACTACACCTCCAAACCACTTTCACTTCTATTTCTAGAATATATCACAATCTAGCATCAAGTATTTTTTGGGGAAGGAAAGAGGTGTACGGATGAATATATCAAACTTCTTTTCTAGAAACAGTAATGAACATGTACGAACCCAATGATGTGCAAAATCAGAAAGCAAAGCAAAACTATGACAGAGCATAAGAAGGAAGTAGCAACTACCAACCTCATCAATTGAGTCTTCCTCCTCCTCTGGGGATAATATTTCATCCTCTGCCACGGGTAGTTGCTCCACCGGCTCCCTAACCTTCAACCTATTGAAACCCTTCATGTGGCGACCATGATCAGACTCCTTTTCCTTTATTTTCCTCAACTTTCTCTGAATGATTGATGATACCAAATCTATACTTCCATAGGTGCTTTCAGCGTCCTCCTCAGCCCGTAACACTCCGTGCCTCTTAGTGAACAAAGTCACCTAATACAAACCGGAATCAAAGAATTAAACCCACTTGGTAAATGTGTATAAATCCCGTCCCATGTTACCAAAATTGGTACTTGAAAATGAAAATAGGCTCACCTCACACCTACGAGTTCTGGGTCCTCGCCCAAATTCACCTCCTCCTCTAGTAGAAAGCCTCACATCAACCTCTCTCACTAGGTGACTATGCTTCTGAACCGCCTTTCCCACCTTATCTTCCACATGCTCCTTCACAGCATCATTGAGCTAAAAACCAAGAGAACAGCCGACCAGGTTAATTTCAATAAAGCTGAATTTGGTGTTGCAAAAACCGTTGCTTTTTAGAGAAAAAAAATTAGGGGTTCATACCTCGAGATTTTTACCCTGAATGATCAATTTGACGGAAGAGAGAGGACCGTCCCATGACATGCGAGCAGAGAGCGAACGGGCACGGTTGCTTGTGGAAGTGGCAGCATATTTGAGGATTTCAGTGTGGCCGAAGAAAGTTGAGGAGAGGGTCTTGGAGAAGTGGGGTGGAGGTATAGGTGAGGAGGGAAGATAGCAAGAGGGGCGAAGGGTGGCGTGGAAACTAAAGAGAGTGGCCATTGAAAAGAGGGTGGATGAAGGGAAATGAAAATGGAGGATTTTTGGTTGGGGGTGTTGGGGAAGGTGAATGAAGGGGATGATTGTGTAGAGTGAGAGAGTGAGAGTGAGAGTGACAGTATTGGATATGGGGCGTCTCTTTCCTCTGGTCGGATGACGATGAATATTCAAGTCTTACACGTGGCCATTTTATCTGTAACAAAACAAATCTACTAAATTTCAGACATTAGGTTTTTTTAATGTTACTTGTACAACAAAAAAACGGTTATAACAGATTTTCTTAGCAGTTTATCACTCTTTATTATTAAGTAAAATTTATTAAAATTTCTTATTTTAATAAATTTTACATTAAATGGCTCCCTTTCTTGTAATTTTGTAATCAATAATAAAAGGTAGGTTAGAGAATTATCTTCTACCATAGTATATTCTATGAGTTTGTAAGAGTGAGATTTTGAGCCAAAATAGCACACTGTAGTAAGTAATTACACGGATAGCACAGACAATTCGGCATTCTGGAAACCAAATTCTAACATTTGATTGGATAGGTGGCTCCTCAAAAAACTGAGTTCTAAACTGATTTTTGCATTTTTTTTTCTTTTAAAAAGTAATAGAATAGAGAAAAAAATTAAGGAAAAACATTAAAATATTAATGATTTTTAAATGGAATATAATTTGAGAAAAGAATTTGAAACAAAAGTATAAAGATTAAAAAAATTAAAAACAATTGAGAAAAATAGTTATATTTAGTGAATATGTAGGATATAATTATTTAGATAAGTAAAAAGTTAGATAAATAAATATTTATAAATAGATATATTTTAAAGAAATGTATATTAATAATATCTGTAAAAATTTTGGGTGATCTTAGCTTAACATGTTGGAACTGTGTGGTTAAAATTGGGTGACCTAATTCGCTATGGTTTGGATGCAATAAATTTTGGAATCGGGGATGCCAGAAGCCTAGCGCGTAACATAAGAATTGTTGCACTTGACCTAAAAATGTGCTTTGTTATGAATTTATCTAGAAAAACTCGTTGCTTCGTTTGACATGAAATTTTGTGTATAAGTTATATAATGTGTTGAGGGTTGGTGGTAAAATTTTCATGTGCAAAGACGTTATGCTTTGGTCGACATAAATAAATCACATATTGCTGCCAGAACTCAAAACTCTAGTTTTATTTTTTTTTTGTTTTAAATCTACTCTAGAGCCATTCTTAGATATTCTTTTTGTGTGTATTGCCTTCGTTCTTGTGCTTCAATTTCTTGCTTGTTACTTTCATTCCAATTCTTTGAGTTTGTCAATTAAAAATCCATTTGAGATGTGTTTTTCCAAATTGCTTTATATTTTTATGAACTCTTGGTGAACTAGTATATTAATGAGGAAATTTGGGTTGAGTTGGTATCTAATGCATCAAGAGTTAATTTGAGAGCAATATTGGAGGAGAATTCACAAACAGAAAACGCGACTTTTGCAGCTCGATTTTTGAGTGACAAATTGATCCAAGTAGGAGTGATACACTTATGAGGAAATACTACAAACACTTGGAGTGCATAGTATAAGATTTAAATTTTCAGCAAATCTTTCATTGTATTAATTTGAGTTGTAATTGCAAAATACTTTCATTAGTGAATTAGTCTAAATGCCATACACGGTGAAGTGTTTCTAAGGTCCTTGGTGCCAAAAAAACTTCACCACTAGGAATTGTGTAGCTTTAAATTCTTAAGCTTTGATACCAAATGATAGAGGAGCTCCTTTTTTCTAGTGTCTTCTTGTTTGTTCTACGCTGAATTGTGATGTAGAATGAAGTGTTTGCACTGATCAAAACCAAGGGAAGAGCTCCTCAAGCATGCAGAAGCAATGGACATGGAAAAGAAACCGTGGAAAGGAAGCTTACGGTGGAAACTTCAAAGGATGATGAACTAGGTGATGAAAGGGAACTTGAAGGAGGTTTGGCCAACCTTCAAGAGAGAGTCTCAAGCTTTTTGGAAAAGAAACTCAATTGGAAACTTGATAGTGTTCTGAAAATTCTGCAACATTCTATTAAGGTAAATCAAGCTTAGTTTACACTTTGTCTACACTTCTATTTATAGAAGGAAGTAGAGGGAGAAGCTTGTAGGATAAGCTCTCCAATCTAATCTTCTATGACAAGATTCTACTCCTAGCTTCTATGATAAGCTTCTAATCCTAGCTTCTATGATAAGCTTCTCAAACCTAGCTTTTACTCCAAGTCTCTCACAAGGTGATGATAAGTGACACAAGGAGAGAGCTTCTCCCATATTCTAACTTGGACTCCTTGGTCATGCCCAACATTCTTTAGAGCCTCAAGGCCCAACACTTACACTACTTGGCCCAACTTGATCATGCCCAACATTATTTAGGGCCTCAAGGCCCAACACTTACACTATTTGGCCCAAAAATACAAAGTCCAAATATATTCTACTCGGCCCAAATTATTCTAAAATATTATAAACAATTTATACAATTTAGAGGACTTCTCCTTTATGTTTCATATTCTCCAAAGTGATCTCTCCATGATTGCATTCGGGCCCGAGCAAGTGATTGAAAGCCCAAACAGTCTCAAATGGGCCCAATCTTCTAGAAAGCTCTTAATCTACCCTGTGACACTTTGCCCGTTTTATTCTTTAACTAAGGTGGCTGGGGCGTATTCCATTAAATTCTATTTATTTTATTTAATTTATTTGGATTTATGCACTAGTCTTTTTTATTTTATTTATTTTATCTTCAGTCTCGTACTAGTCCTATTTATTTTATTTACTTTATTTTCAATTACGCATTGGTCCTATTTATTTTATCTCCAATTACGCTCTAATCCTATTTATTTCATTTATTTTATCTCCAGTCATGCACTGGTCCTACTTATTTTTTTTATTTCATTTATTTTATCTATAGTTAAAAATTGGCCTTAATTATTTTATTTTCAGTTTCGTACTGGTGTTGTTATTTTATTTATTTTATCTCCAGTTATGCACGGGTCCTGTTTATTTTATTTTATCTCCAATTATGCGTTGATCCTGTTTATTTTATTTAAGTCATCTTCAATTTTATAAAGTTATATTTATTTAAAGTTATGGCTTTAATTTTTACTTTATTTATTTTGTAATAATTTAAATATTATTCTTTTATATAAATACTTATAAAGTAAAAGTAAGTATTTTGATGAGTTTGGATAAAAGAAAGTTATTTGTATGCTATGTTATTAATTACTAGTTGTATTTGTTTGATTGTTGTGTACAATTGATGAATTGAGGAGATATATAAGTCATAACCTGATGGTCATTATGTTATGTGATTAATGTAAATGTCATGAGTATGTTTATTGTGAAAGAATTTTAGGTTTCAGAGTTGAAACCAGATTAATATACGAGTGTTCATTGTTGGGAAGTCATAGTTTGGTACATTGCGGGATGAAAGACAGGGACGTGGTGGGGTCTATGGAAGTATTTCAAGTAGGTGAATATATGGATAGTTCATAATAACTTCTTGGACTAAGATATTTCACATGCCAAACTTGGTACTATCTGATACCTGCTCAACATCACCAAGGTTAGGTAGTGAGTATATATATCTCTTTTATTGGCAGATGGCCAAAATTATCGAGAAAGTAAATATAATTGTACTGATGTTTTGATGAGTTATACTCAACTACCTAATCACTTTCCAAAAAACTTTTGATGTTCAGGTTGGGTCATCAAAAGTGGTATATGGATCCATATGTCTTATAAAGTGAGAGTAATTCTTTTGATTTTAGGTCAAGTCATAGGCCCTCATTATTTGTATTGTTTTTTAAGTTTATTAAAATTAATATTTAAGGCTTATAAAGACCTCATTCTTTTCATGTTTCTCTTTCATATATGTTTGTTGTACAAGTAGAAGTAGAACTTGCTCAGTAGGAGTTGTCAGGAAATAATCTTTGGAAGATCTTTTGGATGATTGACTTATGAATAACCTAATTCTAATGTCTTAGAATATATAGAATATACAATTTTATATTCTGATGAAGAACTCCTATTTTTGTAAACTTATATGTCACTTGTAATATATTATGAATATTTACAAAAGATGTGAAATGTCTAGATACATTTATATTTTTGAAATTATATCATGAGTTATATTTTCTCTATGAAAAGTTTATTTTACAAAAAAAAATCTTACAAATTCTAATTAAATAACAAATAATTAAATAGTAGTCGGGGTTGTTACACCTTTCCTCCATCACCAAAGGTAACTCTAATGTCTGTTACTATTTGTGCTCTATTCGCTTCATAGTTGATGAGCTTGCACTTGTTGGCTATTTTGTTGATGATCTTGATCTTGTCATTGTGGCCCTAAATGGTCTTGGCCTGCTTATCTTGATTTTTGTGCAGGAGTCCGCACTCATGATACTCCGCTACTATTTGATGAACTTTTTGACAAACTTGTTGACTATAAAATTTTCCTCAATAGGAGGAGCGACAACAATCGTCCTTCCCTATTACTGCCAACCATGTTTCTTGTTATCTTTCTCTCATGGCCGCTAAAAACATTCAATGTCATCCCCTAATGGAGCATCTCCTGCTCGGGGCAACCCTTCTAGCTCTTATCCACGTAACGTTTCCTCTGGATCTCACCTTATTTGTCAATATTATGATCGTCGTGATCACACTATCAAGACTTGCTACAAATTACATGGTTATCCTTCTAATCATTCTCGTTGTCAAGCAAATACGGTTAACAAGGATTTTGGCTTCGAACCATCTTGACTTTTGGATTCTGGCTCATCTCACCATGTCATTAGAGATCTTGTTAATCTCATTTTAGCCCATGATTATACTGGAAATGATAAACTTGTGGTTATGAATGGTAAGGGACTCACCATCACTCATAGCGGTTCAACTTCTTTTCCACTTCCTCATCCCCGCTTCACTTGAATAATGTTCTTTATGTTCCTGACATATCTCAAAATCTTCTTTCTGTTTCCTAATTATTTCAAAGCAACTTTGTATCCATTGAGTTTTTCCCATGGAATTTTCAAGTCAAGGATTTGAGCACAGGGGCGATCCTACTATGCAAAAAGAATGAAAATAATGTGTACAAGATTTCTTGCCTCTCTCCTCATCCTCAATCCCATATATCCACTGTCACACCTCCCTCTCCACCTGACATAGTTGCTTAGGGCATCCCGCTTATCACATCCTTCATCATGCACTTAACGTTAATGCCTTCCATTTTATTCATCATTTGTTCAGTGTTCAAATTGTTTAACGAATAAAAGTCACAAATTGTCATTTTCTAAGTCCACTTTGTCTAAGTCAAGCTTTATAATTGATTTATTCAGATGACTGGGATCTTGCACCTTCATCTTCAATAAATGGTCATTTTTGTTACGTCATTTCCATTGATCATTTTTTAAAATATGTGTGGCTTTATCCGATTAAATACAAATCTAATGTTTCTCGTATTTTTCTAATTTTCAAATCACTTGTTGAAAATAAATTAAATACAAAAATTAAAACATTTTACACAGACAATGGTGGTGAATATTTTAAATTGAGGTTTTTCTTTCAAACTCATGGAATAACACACTTAACAACTCCCCTTTATACCCCATAACACAACGGGTTTTCTAAAAGAAAACACCACCATTTGGTTGAAACTGCTTGTTGTCTTCTCCACCATGCTTCCTTACCCATCTCATTTTGGTCTTATGCTCTTGAAACTGTAGCTTATCTTATAAATCACATGCTCACACATGGTTTAAACATGAAGTCACCTTTTGAGTCCTTATTTCACTACTCACCAAATTACTCTAAGTTACGTACCTTTGGATGTCTCTGTTTTCCTTGGTTGGTCTTATACGTTCACAACAAACTTCTCCCAAAATCCCAACCATGCATCTTCTTAGGCTACAACTCATCTCAAAGTGCCTACTTGTGTTACAATTTTAAAACTGAAAAACTATATACCTCAAGACATGTGCACTTTGTAGAAAATGTTTTTCCATATTCTTCTGCACTTACAACCACATCTTCTCTCTCTCCAACATCCATCCCTACATGCATGCAACCATCTGACCCCACACCTCAAACCACATACAAATCATTCTAACACCCATATCTCAAAATTCAAATTCCACCTCCATTGCCTCCTTTTTATCTACCGTATCTCAAAACTTATCTTCTCCTATGTCTATGTCAACATCACTGCATACCTCATCTCCTCCTCATGTATTACCAAATTCCACTTAATACTCTCCTACAATCATGATATCTTGTACACTTTGGTTCATCTCCTTCAACGCACATAGACTCATCTGGACCAAAACAATTGTCACACCCAATGGTCATAAGATCTAAAAATTGCATCTTTAAACCCAAACAACTTCACCTAGCTACCAAATTTCCTTTATCCGACCAAATTGAACCTTCTTTTCTTTTCCAGGCTTTGAAACATTCTAAGTGGGGGCAAGTAATTAGAAGAATGCATTACTTGCCAATGGTACATGGTCCCTTGTCTCTAAGCAACCACAATTCAACATTATTGGTAATAAGTGGCTTTTTCATCTCAAGTGGAATCTTGATGGCTCTATAGCTCGATTTAAAGCTCGCTTTGTTGCCAAAGGGTTTCATCAACGTCCTAGTATTGACTATACTGAAACCTATAGTGCAGTCATTAAGCCTCAGACTATCAAGTTGGTTCTCTGCATTGCTCTCTAATGGTTGACCTTTATGTCAAATGGATGTTAATAATGCATTTTTTCATGGTAGTATCTCAGAGGATATTTACATGTCTTAACCACCAAGTTTTGTCAACTCTCACTTTTCATATTATGTCTGCAAGCTTCACAAAACGTTGTACAGTTTCATACAAGCACCTCGTGCTTGGTATAATGCTCTAAAGGATTTTCTTCATACATATGAATTTCTTGACTCTCAATCTGACACTTCTTTATTTGTGTACAATCAAGATGATGTTGTTGCATATTTTCTTGTTTATGTTGATGATTTAGTACTCACAGGCAATAACAACCCATTTCTGAATGCATTCAAGATTGCCCTTGCATTGAAGTTCTATTTCAAGGATCTCGGGTCCCCTCATCATTTCCTTGGCATGGAAATCTTTCCTACATCTCACGGTTTGTTTCTTTCACAACAACACTATATATGTGAGATATTGTTTTCTACCAACATACAAGATGCAAAGTCTGTCTCCATCCCTTTTTCTACTTCATGCGATTTGACTCCAACATCTAACGCTCCCTCATGTGATATCCAGGAGTTTCATCATATTATTGGTTCCCTACAATATTTGTATCTCAGTCGTCCAGATGTTTCTTTTTCAATTAATAAACTATCATAGTACATGCAAGCTCCCACTGAAATTCATATGAAATTTGTTACTCCGCTATCTCAAGGGGACACTTGACCATGGTCTTTATCTATCCTGCATCACAGGTCTCTCTCTCACTGTATTTTGTGACTAATTGGGCAGGAGATACTCATGATCGCAAGTCTACTACTACCTATCTTATTTATATGGGGCCCAATGCCATCTCTTGGTCCTCTAAGAAGCAACCCACTGTTGCTAAATCTTTAATGAAGGCTGAATATTAGACTATAACAACTACCACCACTGAATTGATGTGGTTACGGGAACCACTAAAGGCACTTGGTCATCCAATCATCAAGACACCGCAGTTGTTTTCTGATAATATTGGAGCTACCTACCTCTGTGTCAATCTTGTGTTTCATACTCTCATGAAACATCTTGCCATTGATTATCATTTTGTTCGCGACTTGGTTACTTTTAAGGAACTTCAAGTGTCTTGTGTGTACAAGTCATTAATTAGTTGATCTACTTACCAAGCCCCTATCCTACATGTCTTCTAGAGAAGATTGGCTTTCAGTCTCTCTCCTCCATCTTCTGGGAGAATGTAGACTCTTTCTCAATTCATCAGAAATAATCAGCCACAGATCATGCACATGCATCATAACATATCCTTAATTATAGCTTATGTTATCCCTTAATTATTTTTCATCATGTACACATCTTTTTGTTACAATTATTCAGGAACAAATTCTTATGTAATTTATATATATATATATATATATATAATCAATTTAGATTATATGATAAATCTTTTAATTACTAGCTTATCCTTTTTTGTTTGTTTTTGTATGTTTATTTTTTATATGTGATGATCGTATTATATATACATGAGAGCATGTAATGTTACAGATAAACTAGTCGATGATGCTCTTGATTGAGCCTATTGTACAGTTTTTTTATATTTTGAAAAACTCTTCATTATGTTTATATGCAAATAAATCTTGTTTTAAAATTCCTATAAAGAGAGATGAATTTTAATGTAAATTTTTATTCCATAGACTGTAAGATATGAATGTATTCATGTTTAAATAACTTGTTAGAATAAAGTAGTATTAAATTGGGGTGTTGCACTTTTCATTACTTTGATATAATTCTTTCTATCTTGATTTATCAAAATTTTATCTTATTACATTTTTTAATTTAAATTTCTTTAAAATATTTATTTACATAACTTTTGACTAGTATAAACGATTATATTCTACACATTTACTAAATGTAATTACCTCTCTTCATTTTATTTTTTTATTTTTTATATTTCTACCTTTTTATTTCAAATTTTTGCTTCAGATTATTTAATTTCAAATCATTAATCTTTTATTTTTCCCCCTAATTTTCTCCCCTTTCATTATTTTTAAAATGAAAAACAAAAAAAAAATACAAAAACCATATTGGAATTCACTTTCTTGGAAACAATTTCGATTGGTATATCAGCCAAAAATACCCAATCAAAAGATCAAAATTTGGCTCTTAGAAGATCCAATTCTGACCTATAAAACTGTACTATCTTAGTAAATATTTGCTACAATATGGCATGAAAAAAAACAAAACTAATTACGTTATTTTAGTGAAAATTTCGAGTAAGAATATGTTTGATAGAAAAAAAAAATGAAGAAACAGCGAGATGAAAATAACAAAAATGTACTGAAATAATATATAATGACAATGTGAAAGTGAACTAAATAATAATGCATGTTTTTTAATGATTTTATATTTGAAAAATAATGTTTGAATAAATATTAGAATATTTATCGGATAACAAAAGAGTATTTCGATTGTTATAATAGGTAAAGATAATTCATGTCTACAAAAAAGCATTTGATTTGAATTCATGGTATATATACTCTAATCATTATAAATATATATTAACATAACTATTTGTACTAATTTCTTTAAATTTGTGTGGTATAAATCCATTTTTAAAATGAAATTATAGAATTACTAAATATGTTAAATTGATTTGATGGTCATTTGTTATTATTATTTTCCTTAATCTTTCATGTTGAATAAAACAATTATATTAATAATAAACATAAAAGCTATTTGTTTTAAATTTATTATTGATATCAGAGTCGATGTCTAAGTTTAATTCAAGTAAAAAATGAAAAAATTAGATAATATATAAAAAATTTATAAATTTATTCTAGGATTTTGAATTAAAAGTATTGAGAGTTTTTTTTTCTTTTTGATTTTTTCAGTCTATAATTTTAGTTAAATAAATTAATATTGAGATTTTATATTTTATATATTCACATTGTATTTCTCAAACTAAAAGTATAAATATTAAATATGAATTTTTTATTAATTTATTTTAAGTATTATTTTATATATATAATAAATTAACAAAAATTATGCTCTGATATTATTTTTTTGACCTCAAGAATATAATGTAAATATATGAAATACAAAATCATTTGATGGACATTTGTCATTATTATTTTCCTTTATCATGTAACGATCTTTCATGTGGAATAAAAAAATTATATTAATAATAAATACAAAAATTATTTATTTTAAATTTTTTATTATTAATATCGGAGTGATGTCTAAGTTTTATTTAAGTAGGAATGAAAAAAATTAGATAATATATAAAAAAAATACATAAATTTATTATTTTAAGATTTTAAATTAAAGATAATATTAATTTATTATATAAGTTATTTTTTTCGATTTTTCCAATATGCATATAATCTAGTCTATAATTTTAGTTAAATGAATTAATATTGAGATTTTGTATTTTATATCTTCAGATGATATTCAGCAAATAAATTCAATCCTTACAAAATTAATTAACTTTAAACCCTCAACTCAAATTCTCTCACACACCTAATACAATGATAAATCCTAAATCCAAAACATTAACCTCAACCTCTAGCTAATAAAAATCAAATCAAATCACAAATAAAACATCAGATTCAAACATTAAACTCACATTAATCAAATTAAATACAACTTCAAAATTCAACCATATACATGTGGACAACCCATAACATTAGTTTTAGCATCTTACAAGCGAAAACCACAACTCACAGATTTTTCAGATTATGATGAGAACCTTAAAAATCCGTTGTTGCAGTGTTTTTCGTATTTTAGGAGAATCCTGAGATGTACATGAAGAAAGATTAATAGAAGTTATAAAAAGAGAAATATTATACATATTTTTCTCACAAAGTTCATTTTGAAACTCATATGATTTTCTTTAAAAAAGCACGAACTCTATCTCCCTGTGAAAAAAAAAATCTATGAATTATAGTAAAGATAAAATTGAATAAATATATTTAAGAAAAGATGTCAATTTATGAGTAGTGTAAAACAAAAGCTACAAAAAGAAAAGTATATAATTTTTTGTGAAATAAGATATGAACTAAAGGCCCATGAATCTAGTCATGATATTCCAATGTTCTTTTAAAACACAAATTTTATAAATATAGTGCAAGTGTTATTTTCTTAACAAACATTTCTATTGCATTCTAAATAGTTTGTGCAGTGGGTATGTTGACTAGGCTTAGATATTTTTCGCAAACAAGACATACAAGAAAAGTTAAGTCTTCGTTATTTCATGTGTCATTGTTGCAAGGGCCCAATCAAAGAGAGAAATCCTCTTTTATCACACCAGATCTGTGAAAACGGATTAAAAAGTAATAAAAAAGAAAAATAATCGATTCAATTATATTTATTATATAATTAATTTTCATTACTAATTTATCCATATTTATATTTATATTAAAATAAAATAAATATAATTAATTATATAATATAAAATAATTAATAAAAATAATAATAATAATAATAATAATAATAATAAAATAATATTCATAATAAATTTATATAATAATAATAATAAAAACAAGATAATTAAGAAAATCCTCATAATATTAATATTAAAACCTAAAAATAATAATAAATATCATCAATAATAATTTTAATAATAATAATAATAAAATTAATAATAATAATAATCAAAATAAATTTCTAAAATAATAATAATTATATTACTAATAATAATTATTTTATTATTAATCAAATCTATCACATCACAAATTTTCATAAACTTTTTTTTCATTTTTTACTTTTTTTCTTTTAATTCAAACACATATCTTTTTTATTATTTTCATCTCAAACCCACTCTTTTATATTCTTTCAAATCCATCTTCAAATACAAAGTCTTAAAACTCTTTTTTCAACTTATTATCTTCCTTTTATCGAACCATGTACTTGACAACATTTGAGGATGCATTTTCAAATTGAACTTTCATGAAGTATGCATTTGTTTATGCTTTGCCTCTTTTTTTTACCTTTGATACTTGTCTCAAGCAAAAGAGCTGACCACATTGGAGTACTTAGCATGTTCATTGATTATTTTGTTGAACTCTACTCTTCTTGTTAATCTGGTATAAGTTCAAGACTAACATTCTCATAGTTAAAGTGGACTCCAATAAATGGGTTGATAGCATCTTGGTCACATGGAACCCGCTTCCTCTTGACCCAGCTTCTATCGTCAGTTAAGCTTACTTGAGTTGGGTAGGTACTTGCACAATTCTTTTACCACTTGTGGACTAAAATTTCCAAAGGATAATTTGTCCAGGTAATCATTGCATTGAATTTAATATATTTATCTTCCTTGAGGAAAACCCAACATTCTGGAATGAACTTTCAATCTTTTGATGATCTTTGCTTGCTATTCTCGGTCTTGATCCCTGTAAGTTGGTCCAAAAGATCTTCAGTGTTTTGGTCTTAGTCTTTTATCCTTTCGGAACCTAGAAGGTGGAATTGTGGTCTTTCTTTTATTTGGAGTTATATATAATAGTCAATCACATAAGAAATGTAAGGCAAAATAAATTATAAGAATTTTTAGATTTACTAATATGTATTTGTTAATAAAATATTATCACTAACACAAAGTTATCATTGAACAAACATTAATTTTTTACTATGTATATTTATTTGGTGATAATTAACAATAACATCTTATTCATCGGTAAGACTTATCAGTAATTCACATGTATTATTTGTCGGCAGAATTCGTTAGTAATTGAAATCTCTTATTTGTTAATAAAATTTATGGATAATTAACAATATTATATAATCTACGGTAATTTATAACAATAACATTTATCTGTTAATAAAATTTATTAATAATAGACAATATCATATTATTAGTTGATAAAATCTTTCAGTAAATTAAATACCAAATGCTTTAGGGACTTATCTGTCTATAAATTGATCCTTAAGTTATTCATAGATAATAATAATTATAATAATAAAAACAAAAATAATTGTGATAATAATAATAATAATAATTATTATTACTATTTTAATAAAAGTAATTATGATAATAATCATTATATCATTATTAACATTCTAATATTATTATTACTATTAGTATATTAATAGTAATAGTAAGAATAATAATAAAAACAAAAAAAACAGTTATAATAATAATAATAATAAAATAAAAATAATAATAAAGCTAATAATAATAATTATTATAATAATAATAATTATTATTATTATTATTTTTATTATTGTTATTATAATAATAAGATTAATTATGATAATAATCATTATATTATTATTAACATTCTAATATTATTATTACTATTAATATATTAATAGTAATAGTAAGAATATAATAATTATAATAATTATAATAATAATAATAATATAATCATAGAATTTAATGGTTATAAATTTTATTTATACTTATAGAATTTAAGTTTAATTTCTTTTTCCAGAAAATTGTTAATAATAAAGGTAAAAATAACAATATTAAAACAATAATATTTATGATAATTATCAACATATTAAATATTTTATGTTGATAAATTTATCAACAAGTGGTAAGTTGGTCAAGTTTTATTTTAGTATCACTTAATAAGATAAAAAAATATATATTTACATTTATAAGGACTAAACTAAAGCAATTTTTTAAGGATTTTTATAATTATGCTATTTTAGTAGGTACCCAAAGCATAATATGTCCTAATTATTATCAAATATTTGTAAATAATAATTATAATTCTAAATATCTTATATCTATTTTTAATAATTTTTAAAAATTATTTTTATAATAAAATTATTTTTATATAATTTAATTAAGTTCTATTTTTTATACTTCATTGTTGTGCTTAAAGTTGGAAAAACGAAAGTCAGACTTTTGTATGAACTAGTAAACTTTTAAGGTTATAGATGATATTTCTTCTTCTTTTTTTTTCTCTTTTTATATTTGAACATGCCTGGAAAAATTCCTTGTTAAAATTTTACATAAAGTTAGAAAGATTAATAGGTGTAGAATTATTAAAGTTAACTAACTTAGGTTTTAGTATATTAAATGCAATTTATTTTAAATTTATTGATTGATCTTTCGCTTAATCCTAAAACTTATTTGAAAAACATTGTTTAAGTGAAAAACAAAGATTTTACCTTTTAAAAAGAATTGAAAAATATACTAAATATAGTTTTTAAATGTTATCATTCATACTGTAATGATGGACATATATACGTGAATGAACAAATCCTCTATAAATAGAATTTTTTTTTTAAAAAAAATATTAATTTGTACAATAATCAAAAAGAAAGAAACAAAGATAAGAGTTGAAGAAACTGGACTACAGGAGATTATATATATATATATATATATATATATATATATATATATATATATATATATATATATATATATATATATATATATATATATATATATATATATATATACATATATATATATATACATATATGTATATATATGTATATATCAAGTATTGTTTATAAGAATATAAGAATAAATAATAAACTGTCTATATATATTAATAGAAAAATGTTAAATTTGTTAAGACAGAATATTGTTTACAAGAATACAAGGATAAATAATAAACTTTTTATCTAAATTTAATATTATTTGACATTCTTTAATAGATGGTACTATATATATTCTTTATAATACAATCATCAAAAACATTACAAATATGGAAAAAATTACAAAGATAAAAATAAACAAAAACAAGAACAAAATAAGAAATAATAAAAAAATATTAAAATTTTTTATCAACTTTTAAATACAATTTGAAGTCTAAGCAACATTCTTTAAAATTACTAACACACTATCAAAATGGAAAATCTTACTAAATAAATATTTTATGTACAAATTTCAAATAGAAAATATGTTAAATATAAAGATTATATACTTATTAATAATCTTATTTAAATGTAATTTTTTAAATTTGGAGTGTCTTATATGTCAAAGACAAAAAAAAAAAAAAAAAAAAAATGATATTTTTAATTTTATTGATCATTTGAGTCTTTATGTAGATGATATGTTTATCTCACTTATTATCATATGGACACATTCTTGTTGTATGAAAATAACTTTTATATTGATCTTTCATAATTTGAAAGGGTTCTCAAATTTGATTACCATATTTTTAACTTTTGTCTTTTTTATTGTTCTCTTGAATGATGTTTGTTAGAAAAGAGAGACTAAGTTCAAAAGAAAGGTAAATTGAACTATCACAAATTTTTAAAAAATAAAATAAAATGAAATTTTATTTGTTTAAGTAATTTTAAAATTCAATTGTTTTGACAAAATTATTCAGAACCAAAAACAACACAAGAACACAGTTGATTCACAAAAGTAATAATATAGAGAGAAGAAGAATTGCACAAGGATTTATATTGGTTTACTCTTTCTCATAGCTATATTCAATTGCTTAGCCTCACCATCCAAGCTCCATACTATAACAATGTTATTACAAACATTCATCCAATACAAACAACACAATAAATCAACTCTTAACTCTACAAAAGTGAATTTCTAATTCAGTAACACCTTGTTACTACATTGTGATTAAAAATCCTAAACCCAAAAACAACAAAACCACATAAAAATTAAAAAATACAATTAATGGAACGTGTTTTTCGAAAACACAATAACAAAAGAAAATACAAGTGAAACTTTATATTTTTCTCTTATACCAAGAGAGTGAACTTGAAATCACATCAATAAAACTCTAAAAAACTCGTATTAATTTATAAATAACACTCTCTCAATAATGAAAATATATTACAAATATAATTAAAAAATTGGGTTGAAAAGTTTCAAAATGAAAAAGTCGTATAAATTTGAAATTGGGAATTTTGACGTTAATAGATTAAATTAAGTATTAATAATTCAAAATCTTTTGAAAGCATAAAAAAGATTAATCTATTAAAATATTTCCACAAACCCACTCAAGACTCTAATTTTAATTAAAATAAATATATAATGAATTAATATGCTCTTTAACAGTCATTCCAGACTCATAAGAACCCTTTTAATCAATTAAAAATTCATATCACCAAGATAAGTTTAAAAACAAATTGAATAACTTTCTAATAGTAATTATAAGACCAAACTCCTCGAGAGAAACTTATATTTAATCTTACTTAATATAACATATTTTCTAAATATATCTGTCTTAAATATTTATATCTAAGTCTTAAAATTAATCAGTCAAATATTCCACAACACCAATTGCTTGAGTTCTTACATAAAAAAAATTAAATAAAAGAATCTACACTTGGGTAATTTTTTTACACATACATAAAACTTCGTAGATTTCTCTATAAAAGTAAAATAATAAAAAAAAGAAATAACCAAAAAAATAATATTATAATTGTATATTACTCTTTAAATGTCATTTGAAGTCTAAAAATGATGAGACATTCTTCGAAATTAACCAACACGTCCAAACAAAATAAAAAATCAATAAATAAATATTTCATGAACAAATTTTAAATAAAAAATGGCAAAAATAAAAATTATATAGTTATTAATAATCTTATTTAAACATAAAATCTTAAATAAAAGACCCACATTTACCTGGTCTCCACTTAGAAAAGCCCGAAGTTCATATGGGCTGTGGGATAAATGAGCCTTTGGCAGGCCTTAAACTATTCTTAACTAACATTCCTTTGAGAAGTTGGGAAGAAAAAAGAATTTGCCATGCTAACGTCTCATCCATACCTAAGCTGTGCAAGTTAATTGACCACGAATGCATTGGTGTTCTGTTGCTTTCATTGTAGCTTGCAAAAACAGAAAATGAGAGCAAGTTTAAATGGTTCCTCGCCCTTTGCACATGCTACATTCACGTGCTTTCCACATGTTTTGCCTCATACATATCGCAATAACTAACCTTTCTTTTTCACCCTCCCTTCTCTTAGGCCACTCATCAATCAATACTCACCACACTGTTAAAACAAATTTACATTATCACTTTTATCAGGGAACTTTTAATCTCTTCAGCTTGAATATCAACTGCATATGTGTTGCTGTTCAATTTAAATTTATGAATATTTTTCATTTCTCTTAAAAATAAAATATCTTCTCCCGTGTAACATCCAGGACCATTAATGTGTTTGTAGATATTTTATGTCCAAAGAGACACATCTGCACAAATACAGCTGCCGGAACAGTTTTTCCATCAAACAAGACTTCAAACCAATCACATGCCATTAAAACATGTGCATGTTTTTAGGAGTGAGATTTTGAATTTAAACGTTATTAATAACAATATCAAATAGCTGGAATGGCAATACATGTCTGTATAACTTTGTTATCTGCTAATATACTATTTCTAATTTTAGTTATTAGAATTTTAAGCTCTATTATGGCAGTACTCAACACTCACTAATTAGAGCAAGCAGTTATAAATCAACACTAAATAATTGTTCACGTGTTTTAAAAAAATAATACAGATGTGGAAAATAGCATTTTTAGTAAAGCAAAAAATGAAAGAAGTTTTGTCGTTTAGAACTAATAATTAGGAAAGACATGTAAGACTAATGTGGAAAGAGCAAACAGAAAGAAATGAAATAATTCTTGGTTTAAAATCCAAGTTTAGTCCTTGTACAACTTCACTCCTAAAAGAACTGTTTTGAAAAGTACCTTCTATCTCAAGCCAACTGGACCGTAGCCTTGATTTATGTTCGTAGTTCAAGTTGCTCATAAGACCTTAAACTGAGAATATTGACGTTATTAATTTTTTTTTTCTGGTTAAATCGAGCTCGTGATTTAAGTTTTGTAAATATATTTATCAATAATATAATTACTTAATAAAAATATTCATCAAGATAATTAGTATAATTGAAAGAATTGGTAAATATAAGTTTTAATGAACAGTATTTTATAGTGACCCAATATCTTAAAAGTTCATTCTCATAATAATAAAAGTTAATTCCACAAACTACTATTTTTTATTTTTTTTAAATATTTATTGATTTAATCATCATAATGTATTTTTAGATATCTCCAATTAAGTATAACAAAATATTTTAAGTAGTAAATATATCTAATTAAGTATAAAATATTTTAAGTACTCAAAATCGATCTACACTAAAGAACTTACAATTTCTAGTTTTAATTATCAACTTAATATCTGTATTAGGAACACCAACTAAATTAATTTAGCTAAATTTGATCATAAGTTTCAACTGATATATATCTTTTGATTAAAAAAAAACATTTTAGTTATTAAACTGCTATTGAATTATCAAGAATATAACCATAATATCTGATTGGTTAATACTGTAAGTGTTTCTAGCAAGCAGATAGGGTAAACAAATTATTGAAAAACCTAAAAATAATTTACAATATTTACTATTGTTTGAATCAAATCAATAGAGAATAAATAGTGGTTGGCAAGAAATAAAATAGTGGGAGAGATTGGAATTAGTGCGAAAGCAATAATTTAATATTTAAGGTAGTTAGGGAATTTGGAGATAGAAAAAGGAGTAATTAAATAGTTAATGAGGAGATAAGAAGGATTTGTAATTTTGTAATCGGAGCCAATAGGATATCGAAAAGTGTCCTGGGTTGATTTGAGAGTCACCCCTCCACCACACCAACGCTCATCAACACAAAGTCAAACAAGGACGAGGACCCACGCTCTGGGACATTCTAGCATCCAACGGAAGAGCGAGTATCGAACAGGGCAGAGGTTTGGCGCGTGAGGATTTGCGGGTGTCGCAGATAGCGTTTGACAACTTCAAAGCCACAAAACGAGACTATCCCCTAGGACAGAGCCACGTGTCTCGGTGTCGACCATGTGATATATTGGCAGGCTCAAAGCACTGAAAAATATCTCTGAGAGTGGGTTTATCTTAATATCTTCGTGGCGGCGGGGCCCACCGGCGCGAACTGTCCCACAGGAAAAATATCCAAATGCCGCACATACATAATAAATTCTGATATTTTGGATTTGGATGGTAACGGAAGGAGCGAAATAATAAGGACCAAAAGAAAACTAAATAAAATAAAGGAGGGTGAAAAAATATCCACCACCAGCACCAACCACGAGAACCCAATGGCTTTTTGGCTTTAGATCTTTGGTCGAAAATCAGATCTGATTGATGACGTGGAGCTTGTGGGCCACTGCCTCTAAGTGTCTAGATATTTTGGGAAACAAGGATATTTTCACTGGCCGTTGGATCATAGGGCGGTTAATGTATGTGTCTAGTCCCACGCCGTTCGATCAACTCGCTGTTAAACTTAACGGTGTCTCCCCATCCACCTTGCTTCCACACATCGCCTTTTTCTTTGTTGGCTTTTTATTTTTTTACCCTCCAAAATTAGATACAAGATATGAGATTGTTGCTCTCTCTGTGTGCTTGGTGAGAGAGGTTTTGGTTCCGCCAAGATTCTGAATTCTGATGCTGTAGTGCGATTCCGGTTGCTTGGTTCATTCGTTTGGAATATGGGGGAGGTGGTTATGAGTGGAGAGAAGTCAGTGAGAATGGAGAAGGAAGAGAGTGGGAGTGGGAGCAAGGGCGAATTGAAGGGCTTGATGAGGTGGGAGAAGTTTCTGCCCAGGATGATTCTGAGGGTGTTATTGGTTGAAGCCGATGACTCCACAAGGCAGATTATAACTGCGCTTCTCAGAAAATGCAGCTACAGAGGTTAGAAAACCTTATTCTATCGCTTCTGTCTTTAATTTCACGAGGGTGATTTTCTTCTTTTCTTTTTTGTGTATTTGGGTTTGTGTTTGTTTAAATTTTTTTCTTTGATTGACTCGACCTGGATTTGGGAACTCGTTTGCTTCTTTTATGGTCAATATTATAATTTGCATTTTTTTTAAGTTTTACTGTTTGTTTTTCCTTTTGCATTATGTTAGCTTCTGTTCTGTCTCCTATTCTGTGGCTTGCATGTTCAATGGTTTGTTGTGAAATAAGCATGTGAGTTGGTTTGTTCTACTTTTTTCTCTGTCTCGTTCCCTTTTTCAGGGATGAAACCGTGAATTTGATTGACTGTAAACATTGGGTTCTTTTCTGGGGCCTGAGTCATTAGGGATTTTATTGACCAAACTCAATGAAGGGAGGGGGGAGGGTGTGAGGAAGAGGAAGAAGATATAGCTAATCAAAGTCTCTGGAGTCCCAATATCAGAAAGGATTGACATGTGATCTTTGGTAATATAAACCGTAGCAGCAGTCGGAAAGCTTATAAGGATTTAATACAGAAAATAAGTTAGAGAGAGAAATGAAAAACTGTGTACATAAAAATGGGCCTTTTATTTCTTTTATAACGTTTTAATAATTTTTCCTTTTAAAAGAAATTATCTATTTTCTGACAGGTTATATGATTGGGATCTGGGTTCAATGAAAGTCTAAAGAACTAATGGCTCCTTTCAACTAGCTTTAAGAGTCTTGGGAGTTTGGAAACTACAGGCTTACATTATTCACTTATTTTCTTACATGATATAATTATTTTAGCTGTCAATTTGCATAAAGAATTTCTATTATGGACCTTTTCTTCTTGTTTAATGCTTTGATGTGAGAAAAGTAAGTACTTGAAACTAATTACACACTCTTAGAAATTCAAAATAACTTTGTCCATCTGTTGAGCAGTGGCTGCTGTTCCTGATGGGTTGAAGGCGTGGGAATTACTCAAGGGAAGACCGGACAATGTTGATCTAATACTGACGGAAGTGGATTTGCCATCCATATCTGGCTATGCACTTCTCACGTTAATTATGGAGCATGATATTTGCAAAAACATCCCTGTCATAAGTATGATATCACTGCCAAATGTTTTAGCTGTTACTAATTTTCCAACTTTGTTAACACCTGCAGTATTTGATCTGAATTTCTTAATGCTTTTCCAGTGATGTCTTCCCAAGATTCAATTAGCACGGTATACAAATGCATGCTGAGGGGTGCTGCCGATTATCTTGTAAAGCCAATAAGAAAAAATGAACTGAGAAATTTGTGGCAACATGTTTGGAGAAGACAATCAGTAGGACTATTCACTCATTTTCAGTTCCTTTTTCCTTACTTAAAAATGTCACATGTTATTGACAACGGATTGAAATTTTAATTTATTATATTTTCCCTGTCAGTCAGCCACTGGCACAAATGGTCCCCAAGATGAGAGTGTTGCACAGCAGAAGGTTGAAGCCACTGCTGAAAATAATGCTGCTAGTAATCGTTCAAGTGGTGATGCTGCATGCATTCAGAGAAATATGGAATTAATTGAGAAAGGAAGTGATGCACAGGTTAGTTTTCCAAACCTAGAAGTTATTATTTGTGGCATTTAAATGAAGACATTTGTGCTAAGGACAACGAACAACACAAGACATCCAGGGGATGCAGAATTTCAACAGAACCATCTAATTATCAATGTAACTTTTTTTTCTGGTTAATTCATTGCGAATGAGAATGTTTCTTATAAGGTGATAGGATAATGTGATACTACACTCATTACAGTCTCCACTGTTGTCTCTTCTGCATGCCAATCTGTAATCAGCTTGGAAATTCAATCATATTTGTCTGAAATTGCCCAGCAGTTATTTCTTAAGTAAATTGTCTTTTCAACTTCTTTGGAACACTACCAAACCATATCACCTTTTGGTATGGAAACAGTCCTCCAAAATTTACATTTCCTTGGTGTACTTCAAATTCATTATATTTTCAACTGGATATTTGTGTATTTCTATAAACCTCTTGTAGTTCAAAGAAAAATTTGCTTTCAGTTTGGGTTGTCTGGATGAAGTTTTCATATAGATTCTGTATGTTTGCTTTCTGTTGCAGAGCTCTTGTACTAAGCCTGACTTGGAAGCTGAGAGTGGCCCTGTTGATAACATGCAGGAATTTTCTCCAGTGCAACGTGGAGAAGAATATCCAAGTGGAGCAGAGACACAAGAGGTTGAAACATGCATTCGTTTAGGACGGACATTGATGACGAATGACAGTCATGCTGGAGGTAGGTTTCTGCCACTTTACTGTAAATCTTCTGTTATACAGTTACTTGAAAGGGAACATTATGTCTAAAGTTGAACCAAACTTGTATTTTTTTTTAGGATTAACTATGCACAGAAATGGTGAGGCAAGCACCGCTAATGTCAAGGATGCTGATCCAGAGCATTTGGGGAATGCTAGCATCAGTGGTGAGGCTCATGACAATCACTATGTTCAAATTAACTCTTCAAAGGAAGCTATTGACTTGATAGGAGCATTTCATACTCATCCCAGCTGCATGGTAAAAGGTCCCACAGTTGATTGCACAGGCAAGGTTGACCTTTGTCCTCAATTAGATCTTTCTCTGAGAAGATCTCGTCCCAGCAGCTTTGAGAATGAACTCAACGAAGAAAGGCACACCCTGATGCATTCTAATGCTTCAGCCTTCAAGCGGTAACTGCTAAAATCTCTTGTTATCCTCATCTTAAATTATGTTGAAGTTCCTTCTAGTTCTCTTTAACTGGTAGAAATCAGTTGGTTGCTATATGTCTGCATATCTTTCTTAATTAATATACTATAAAGGAGTTCCAGGGATGAAAACTAACTGGTGTGGAAATAACAAGTCTCCAGTCTAAATTATGTATTAAAAGGTTTAATTTTATTAAAATTACCTGCTGAAATATATTAAAGGATGGTGATTATCGAGTAATAATTTTGAGAAACTTCTGATTTTAAAAAAAGGGCTTAATTCTTGGAACTGAAGACCATTTTAAATTTTGATAACTGAACTTTACATATTTCGGGTTGTTTCTTCTTTAGGATGGGGAAGAAGTTAGCAAGTTTATGAATTTTGTCAATTGGCCTCGTAAAAATTCATTGCCCTGTTGAATTGCTATATGCTTATCATTGAAACGGATGCAGGTATACTAACAGGCAACTGCAAGTATTGACGCCCGCAGCGCTAATTAACTTCTCTGATCAACAAAGAGATCAGAGAGCGAATGGTGAGAAAAGCATCTCACACATTGTTACTGGCTGCAACTCCGATAGTTCAGCACCAGGTATGCAAAGATGTACCGTCTCTCCAACTACAGTCCAATCAAAAGAGACTGAACTTGCAACCTCACACTCTCAGCAAGTGCATGCTCTCCCAATTCCAGTAAAGGGTGTAAGGTTCAATGATCTATGCACAGCCTATGGTTCTGTACTTCCTCCAATGTTCCGTACACAGTCAGGTCCACTACCAATGCCAAGTCCAAGTTCAGTTGTGCTTCTTGAACCAAACTTTCAAAATGCATTTTATCAGTCAAATGTGAAAGAGAGTAGTTCGGAGCAGCTTTTCGAACCTCTTGGTCCAAATGGAAACATTTCCCAGAACCACATTGTGTACACACAGGAGCACAAATCAGAACATGCAGAGGATCGAGGGCATATCTCTCCTACAACTGATCAAAGTGTGTCAAGTAGTTTCTGTAATGGAAACTCAAGCCATCTTAACAGCATCGGTTATGGAAGCAACTGTGGAAGTAGCAGCAATGTTGATCAAGTTACCACTGTCAGGGTAGCCTCAGAGAGCAAGAATGAGGACCTCACAAACATTGCTAACTCTCATCGATCCATCCAAAGAGAAGCAGCACTAAACAAATTCCGGTTGAAAAGAAAAGAGAGATGCTATGAGAAGAAGGTTCACCACTATCTGCTTAACATTATTATAGGAAGACTACCATTGTTTATCAAAGATGCTAACTTTTTCTTATACTTTTAAACAGGTTCGATATGAGAGCAGAAAGAAACTAGCAGAGCAGCGTCCCAGAGTGAAAGGACAGTTTGTTCGTCAAGTTCATCCTGATTCTCTTGTTGCAGAACAAGATGGTAAAGAATATGATCATTCACAGATTTCTGACTCACTGGAGAGGAGAGCATGAATTCGTAGTATATAGTTTTTTCAAAATTTTGTTTTCCTGAATCCTTAAATACCAGATTTCTGTATATGCTTTCTAAAACCATTGTTCTCATTTTCCCTCGCTGTAGATCGTGAATAATATACCTGATGTATTATTATCATTGTAATTTTATAAAGTTTTATAGAGATATTTGCGCCACATTATCTACTTACTTTTAGGAAGTTGTTTCTTACAAGAACTCGCTACTGATTGTAATATAATATTTTATTAAGAAAAATAGTTGTAAAATAAATATTTTTTATGAACAGGAGCGTCAATTTCCAATGTCATAATTTATTTACTTTTTAATAACTACCATATAACTTTTTATGTTTTGTTCAAGACTTGAACCTTTTTTTAAAAAAATTAATAATATTTGGTTTACCTAAGGTGGTTGCAGGTTTAGCAAGCAAACTTTTCTTAAAGAGTGCATATGAAAGAGTTTGGAAAGTGATTCCCGTCCCACCACCACTACTAATATTCCTTCCCCACAAAAGGAGAATTGAAAAATAGAAGAAAAGTTAGATTGATTTCCATTGGAAGCTGCATGATATCAGGACGCCTTCTACCTTTCTAATGGCTTTACCATGTTATTTCGTAGTTTGTGACGAACTTTTCAATGTAATTCAAAATACTGTTTTATTTACATTTTTATGATGCATTTTCTTTCTTTTTTCTCAAATCTCTATGTTATTGAGAGTTATTTTGTCCACTATTATTAATTTTATTTTTAAGAGATAAAATCAAATAGTAAGCTTTCTTATTATTAGTTTTGAATCTTTGCTTACAATATTTATTTAATTTTTTGAAGTCACCAAATTGATAATAAAGGTTTAAAATTAGTTGTACGGGAGTTTACTGAGAGAAAAAAGCATTACTGTAAAATTTTGTTTTGATTAAAATGTTTCATTTACGATAAAGGAAGGCGTAACTTTATAATTAGAGGGAAAACTAATTCGATCATATATTTTAAAGCAGGCATTTTTTAACAAAAACAAAAAAATAAAAAACAAAAAACTTGTTTGAAGAATTTTCAGACGAGTTCTTTTTTAAAAGAACAAAAAGCTCAATACTATTTTGTTTTTCAAGACCTTTCTAATTTTCTTAGATGTTACATCATGATTTTTCTTTTCAAAATTTTGTCCGCACACTTTCAATGCATACAAAGAAGTAAAACAAAAGGTAGAGCTTAAAACAATTCCTCTTCACATGCTAATATCAGAGTTCGGATCCTTATCACCTGAATTTTTGAATTGCGTAATTGAAAATTCTGCATTCGTATTTGCGTTCAAGAATTGCGGGTAGCAATAAAGCATATGCACTCTTTATTAAGTTTGTGGATAAAATTTAAGAAGAAATAGGTGCAGACAGAAACAGAATACATAGTTTAGAAATGGACAAATGCTAGTAGCCAAAATGCATATACTCCATCAGGTGACCCTTTGGCATTCTGGAAATAATAATGCCAAAGGTTGTCTAAAGTTTAAACAAGTCAGTCCCCCACCATTCTCTTTCCTTGCTTGTACTTCCCAACAACCAAATTTGAAGATGATTCACTTTACTTCATGCTTTAAATACAGTTAGCCTATTTCATTGATTTTTTTATTGCAACCGAATATACAGCAATTCATAGAACGAACATAATCACCAATCTTCGTTAGCAATTTATATAGTTCCCTATAGGCTGTTGAGGTCTTTAGTTTATGTTTTGTCCTTTAAGTTTATTCATCCAATTTAACTCAATTTATTTATCAGCAACTTAATTCAAATTAGAGTAAAGATCCAAAATAACTTCTAAATACAGAAAATGAAAGAAAAAAGAGAGAAAAGAAACCAATATAACAAAAGGTGTGCAAATTTTATCTCCCAAAACTAAGCAAAAAGTTTCCCCTTAAATACTCTGCACACAATGGGAGTCTTTACCATCCATGAGCAAATATATAAACAAAAGAAATTGAGAAGCAAAGCTGAGAAGAGGACAAACCACTTGATCATGGGGTCATCAACTTCTCTTCATTGAAGGGATCAATACCCAATAATAACAGAAAAAAGGAACTTTTATAATGTCAATAAATCTAAGCAAAATATTGTGTAACATGATGGGGGTCTTTATGGTCCGGATTATTCAAGGGTTATGAATAGAAATTGTAACAAATGATAAGAGGAGAAACCACTAGGATATGGGGTCATTAACTTCTCTTGATTGAAGGGATCAATATTTAAAAACTGAAAAAGGTACTTTTAATGTCAAACGTCTCCGCTATGGGGGTATCTAAATTTCTAACTAGAAGGGTCCTATGTGGGCAAATGACCCAAAGTTAAAGCAATCAAATGGTCCCCCATTACCATCATGTGTTGATATGCATGATGGAACTTCACTTGGTAATCCTGTACTTAACTACAACTAATATTATTATTTAATTGGTTAATCGACTGCTTAAAAGTTCATCAAGACCAATCATACCAATCTAACCACGAAACTGAGGCTAGCCCCTTAACTAGAAAATAATCAGAACCACAAGTCTCAGCAATTTTCTGAATAACACATCGCACTATGCCGCTAGGATATAGTTTCCAATGGGCACAAGCGAGATGGCACGCCACTAGGCCATTTGTGCCATATCTCCAATCATGAAAAAAGGTTTAGTCTATTTCCTCTACGTCTCTTTTTACAAAAGAAGCTTTGTTTTTGCCTTTCTTTTCTAATCACCCCATTATTGCTTAAAGAGCTATCACGTATAACCGTATCCTCTTCCTTCAATCATCGTGGCACTATCATATTGTATATACTTATGTATACTATCATTTTAATTTGCAATTCCCAAAAATTATCGTTATCTGAGTTATCTTAGGGCAATAGGGCAACAGGGCATCCAACTCAGGGCCCACTGAATTATGGTGTACCCTCTTGTGTCTTACGTGTCGTACTTCTGTGATTACAGTTGGTAATAACCACTAGTGCCGTGCACTTCATGGGGCTATTTGGCTTGTTCTCTTCACCATGTTATTATTGCTTGTTCCTTTGTCTTCAAACTACATACATAACTTTTCAATGTCTAAGAATTGAAGCAGTATACGAAGAACACATTAAAGATATTTCCTTTACTTGGAGGTTTTAGTACACTTTTCATTTGGTGCTAATTTAAGTAACGTCCTTTTATTATCGAATGCTTGAGAGTATTAAATATATAAGTTCTTATGAAATATTACAGGAGGTTGGATGTTCAATTCAGCTTGCACTTTTTTTTTGTGTGTTGCTTAAATTGCTCAAACAAAGTTTTGTCTGAAATAATATCTTTTGAAAAAGTAAGCTACTGCAGACCCAATTGCGCCAAAAAGAACAGGTTGGATAGGGGACAGTTATTGCCACATATTTGGTTCTTAGCGTTGTGTGGCAGTTTCAATCATCTCATTACAGAAAGGGTGAAAACGACCGTAGCGGTTTACGGCATAAAGAAAAGAAGTAGAAAGTACCTGGAAACAACGTAAATACCTATTACATTAACACAACTCGGTTACATTCTAGGATTTCTACAGTGTATCTCTGTGAACTTTATGGTGCTTTTAACATTTGAACTATGAAGGTGCAAATTTTTGTTTTCAAGGGAAAAAGGTTAAAACTTCCCCTGTACCACTGAAACATCGCTAATATTTCTTTGCAAAAGATTTTGAAAAAATGAATAGTTTGATAAGAAAAAGTGCTGGAAATGATGCAGTGACATTCGGATGCACCAAACTACACGATTCAAAATATTTCATTCTGTGTGTCCAAAGTGCATACATACAAGGAGCTTTTTCCTCGTCTTTCATGGGTTACCAAACTCTCTCTCCGATATTCTAGTTTTAAACGTTGAAGGATAACTTTAGAACAGCAGACAAATTTATTGTTTTTAATTTTTTTAAATGTATAAATTGCTTAAAAGTATTGTGAATAAGGTTGAAGAAAGTATATACTTCTTTTAATAGTCATTTCTATTGGAAAAGGCAAAGTGAAAAAGTAATGTAGAATGTGTTTTTTACTTTTTCCTATAGTTTTACTTCCAAAGTAAATAGTAATATATTATGTGAATTGATGCACTGAAAATAATCATACTTAAATAACAGTTGTTCTTTTAAAAAGAAGGTGAACAAGTTATGTAAATTTTGAGCAAAGTTCAGCTGAATTTACCCATGCCAGTAAGACGCGTAGGCGTGTGTGGCATGCCAGAATTTCCTTACAACATAGGAAGCAATTTTCCAGAAGCTTACGGCTTAACATCTGATAATAATAATAATAATAATTTACACTAATGACCACGAGGGGAAGCCTGGTGCTACCAGTCAAAAGCATGCTAGCAGACATAATAATTGTGGCTTTCTTCTCTCTTTATAAACCACCCGACCCCCTCTTCCTTAACGTTGTAAGCATCCCTTCTTTCACCTTTCTCCCTCCCTCCCTCCCTCTCTTCCTCTTTCTCTCACAAATGTCTAAAATCACAATAACCTCTCCAGAACACTGTGCTGCCAAGGAAGGATTGAAAATTAAGAGCAACTACAAGAAGCTCTACTTCACTTTGTCAGCATTTTTTACCTCAATCCTACTACTAATACTTCTTATTTGGCTCATCCTCCACCCTGCCAAGCCTCAATTCTCCCTCAAAGAAGTTGACATCTACCAGCTCAGTCTCTCAGGCCCCAACCTCAACTCCTCCATCCAACTCACCCTCCTCTCCAAGAACCCAAACCAGAAAGTTGGCATTTACTACGACGAGATTCAAGTCTATGCAACCTACAAGGGGCAGCAAATTACCGGTGACACCCCTGTGCCACCCTTCTACCAAGGCCAAGAGGAGACCAATCTCATAACAGCCTCTTTGGTGGGAAACATTTTACCTGTGGCTCCCTCTCTTGGCTATGAACTGGGTCGTGATCAAACTGTTGGAAGACTAGTTTTGAATCTCAAAGCCAATGGAAAGCTTCGTTGGAAGGTCGGAACATGGGTATCTGGACGTTACAGGTTCAATGTTAATTGTGTTGCTATCAATGCCTTTGGACCCTCTATTCCTGCGCGTCCTCTCACTTCCAAGCAAGGGGCACAGTGCTCTACCACAATTTAAAATTATCACCATCTTGCTAGCTTCAACATATAAATGATAATGATATAGTCCAGTACTCATCTCAAGGCCAGTTATTCAAGCTTTCTTGTTTTGCAGATTTTGGTTGGCCTTGTGTTGAAACTTGTTGCTGCCACTATTTGTAAATAAAATATATGTTAATGATATAGGACAAAAGGTTACACTTTGTGAGTGAAAATGAAAAGAGGATGCATGTTATAGATGGTTCATCTTATCTCTTTAATTTGCCTTTTAGTTTCATCTCTTTCTCTTTCTCTTTCTCTCTTTTTTCCTCGCACTATCTATTGAAATTTGTTTTGCTCGGCCCGTGATGGTAGAAATAGAAGTGAAAAGGATTTCATGGTATCTCACTAGTGCCCTTTGGAAGTGCATGCATGAGTAGATGTTGGGTCACCTTTGTTTCTTTGGTTTATTTTGTGAATGCGAAGGAAAAAAACTTTGATTGAAGAATCCGTAGATGTGATTCGTAGAAGGGAGAGTGAAAGAAAAGAGAGAAAATTGGTAGCTTTCTTTGAAGAATCTGCAGATTTTACATGTCAATTCTATGCCTTTAAGAATCATGTATGGTTTACTTTAATCAAACTTTTGGTAACTATGAATCAGCTTACATTTTTCTGTCTTTTTTGAACAATAAGAGATGATACTGGCCATGCATGTCTAAAACGAATATACCAGGGGACGGTAACTGTGATATTCATAGTTAAAAACTTAATTACTTTTTTATGTTCTGCATTTTTGTCTCACCCATTCATTGTCAAGAGCTACTCCATCAATGCAACCATAACCATGCCAGCATTTTTAATTACATGCATATGCTGAAGCTGCCAGATGAAAACTTTTACTTTGATATATTTATTTAACTAAGGTCAAAAGGTCTGAGTGGTTGTTGTTAGGCATTATATAAGTATTTTAAAAAATTTACGTGAAGATTCCACGTTTGATTAATTAGAACTTCTGAAAATAAAAACCAAATTAATTTTCTATTTCTGCTGATTCTGTGTTCATCTTATATAGGCTGTAGTAGTTTGAGATATTTTTACAATCTACAAAGATTGTATGATGAATTATGAAGGGAACAATTCTTTGAAAATTGCATCATTACACTTTTATTCTGCAGTGTTGCTATTGAAAGCTAATGGCTCACCAAACAGATGCGTAAAACGTAATCCTACAAAAGTTAAAGCAGCAAGTTTGGTTATTAGTTTTAAGATCAGATGAGATTATCCTATTACTCTTCTAATATAAAATTATAGTGGCTCAAATAATGTAAAGTCAGATAACTTTTTCAGCAGTATAAAAACCAAAAATCTCTACCTACCGGTCCCTACAATTGGAACTGATATTAACGTGAAAATGGCAAGGAAAAAACAAAGGAAATTGACAATAGCAAACACTTTCACACCATTAACAAATTCCAGTCCCAAAAGATGTATGCATATAAAGTAATTTCAATTGGTCTAACAAGGAGGTTGGTACAAAATACAGATACCAGTCTTCAAAACGAGAACCCTCTTCCACATTGAATAGAATTGTAGAAGGAAGCATTATGACAAATACTTGTTTCACTTAGGATTTTGATAAACAAAGTCAGCCAACAAGGAAACCTACCTCAACAGAAATTCTTTACAAAAAGTAACTTTAAACTCGTCTACTTTCAGAAATTACAATGTCTTCAAGTAACATTACTTAGACCATGAATATAACACAAGTCATTACTATATTATTTGTTTGAGTGGAAAAAGAGAGAAAATATATAATCATTCATATTTTTCCTTTGCTTTTTCTCTTTTCATCTAAAAGATCATTAGTGCATCACTTTTAACACCAACTCTTTGATATATTATACAAACAATTGGCGTAAAATGAAAGTAATGCGCGACTAATGTTACACTTTACAAAACACAATTCTTTAAAGCATGAAGAATATAGTCCTTGAGACTTTGCGGGTGGACAAGAATATATAATGTTTAGTCAATCAACGTTTTAAACCTTTAATTGTATCTAGAAGGATTAAATGAACATTATTTCTGAAAATATCTCAGAAAAATATATAAGAATTTGTGTTTTTTTTTAAGGAAATAGGAAAACTTTCTTGTATCAATAAAATAACTTTGGTTTAGATATTAATTACAAATGAGCCTAACTTCTATATAACTTAACCGGAAAGAGTTTACCTTCAAGGTGATCCAAAATTGATGTTATTCATTTTATAAATCATAGTTCTTTTACACAAAAGTCAAGCAAGGCGAACAGTCTCATTGACAATTAGCAATACCAATGTTACACCAGTCTCATCTCAGTACTCATCCTTATATATATGATGTCATGGATGTCAGAGCCAATATCATTGTGGTTATGATTTATAGTTGTATGGTCAAGAATGGAAAAAGATTTGTCCACTTGTTATAATGAATTTATTTAAATAAATTGGATAGTGATGAGATGAATATGCTACACTGTTGGATGGTTATACGAATAAACCAACTAAAAAGGTCATTACTTGTGGAAGGGATGTCAACCGTAAGTTATGACAAATCTAACACTTTTTTTCAACTTTTACACTACAATGATGACTCTCTGATTACCATTATAGACATTATTGTCTTTGCAAAAGTATAGACAAATGGATGACTATGCCCGATATGGATATGCGATTGTTAGTAGCTACAATGTTGTTTTAGTGTGGTTATCATTGATCCAAAATATCACTATATTTCCATTACGAAGTAAACCTCCAATATATGTCACTATGCATTGACTTATATATATATATATATA
>Ga0209700_101715_pt1 | contig 45405 bp, 21 predicted proteins | sample SiratroredBW_FD_187528 | JGI IMG/M metagenome (GOLD analysis project Ga0209700, IMG submission 187528) | Root nodule microbial communities of legume samples collected from California, USA - Siratro red BW (SPAdes) (version 2) | ecosystem: Host-associated > Plants > Roots > Nodule | place: USA... | reverse complement strand
CGATCATGAATTCTTGGGAGCATGTAAGTTATTCTTTTATAAGTTTATAATATATGTCAAATGTTTGTTAATTTTGAAATTCTAAGACTAAACTTTGCACATTTATTTCAGGTTTTTATAGATACAAAACCATTGGCAAGGTCTGACATATAAGAAGTTCAACAAGAATGGGCAAAGTTCTTTCTTAAAGTTAGAAGTACATATTAGAAGTTTTCTTAATGTATTACAAGACCATTTTAGTGTACATTGCTATGTATATTATTTGTTGGACTGTTTCTGAATTAAATTATGTGAACTGAAAATGAATTAAATCTGGTTTCTGGAACTGTTTGCAGGGTGGGTAGTAGCTAATTTAATCTGTTTATTTAAAAAAAAAACACACACACAACGTCGGTTAAGGTCAAAAACGACGTTGTGAAGGACTCACCACGTCGTTTTTGACCATAACCGACGTGGTGATTAATATAGTAATTATTTTCAGAAGTTGCAACACGTCGGTTCTGTCCCAAAAACGACGTGGTGAAGAGCACACCCACATGGGTTGGGTGCCCAAAACCGACATAGGTGTTCTCTTCACCACGTCGTTTTTGGGACAAAACCGACGTGGTGCAACTTCTGAAAATAATTACTATATTAATCACCACGTCGGTTTAGTTTTCTTAACCGACGTAGTGAGTCCAATCACCACGTCGGCTATTAAACCGACGTCTGATTCAACGTCTCCTGGGTCAACGTCGGGTCGAAAACCGACGAAAAAAGCCTCTCAGAACCGACGACGAAGGCTATTTTTCTATTAGTGACACTTATTTATAACTTGTAAGGTGGCACAAAGAGTGTGGAACGAGTGTGACAAATGGATAGGCATTATAATAGTTAGACATGTAAGGCTGGACGTAAATATGCACATTTCTCATTGAATTTGGTTGAATTCAAAATAGAACATAGTTTGGAAAGGGGTGTGGATTGCTGTAGGAACAAAATTGTGTTTAGGAATAGGATAGTGGACAGTAGTGAAATTTACACCATAGCACAATGGAGGAGTTGGACTTGGTTAAATCATAAATATCAAAAAATATCTTTCACGTACCCTCAATGGTGCATATGTCCGTGTGCATGTCTTAAGTCGTTGGGTTAAGAATTATAATTAGTGTAGATGGAGGTTGAGAATATAAATGACTGTGTTTGGGTTTTTGTGGGTAGGAAACATATCAGAATTGTGTAGTTTAAGGAGTTTAGATTTTGTTAACTGGATTTAGGTGTGGGAAGATTGCTTTTTGTTTCTACAGGTAGGAATAATTACACTAGAGAAGGCGGAAGACAATGGATAACATCGAAAGGGAGCAGGGACTAAGAAGGAGGCTATACTTCAAGAAGGAACTGTTGACATCAGAAAAATGATAAATATTCACCTGATGAAGATTGGTTAGCAAAAACTATATTGTGGAGCAGATTAGGGGAATAGTTGATACACGGGGATGAATAACTGTATGGTAGGGTAGTCATTGGTTATATCATTTGTTGGAAAGTTATTAGATGTTGGTATGGTATAGAAAAAATAGTTGATGGATCATTAGTGATGAGCTATGTAACTTTCTGTACTTGTATAAGGGTTAGCTCATTCTTGAAGTGCTCATCTTTAATTCTTTTTTATATTATTATTGGCTGTTAAAAGAAATCTTAAAACATTGAATTTAAAATTTATACACAATTCTTTTTATCGTAAAACTTGTTGCAAATAATCATCGTGGGATATTTAAAAATAATAAGAGTTACTATCAATAATTATTAAAAAAGCATTGGAAAAAAAGATTTTCTTGAATATAAATTGTCTACAAAATTTAATTTTAAATTTAAGAGCGAATTACCTATAAGATATATAATACTACCCTATCACATTTGTTATGAAGTACCTCTAATTAGCTGAGCTAATTATTTTTTTTTAATTTTAAAATATATCTCACATGAAATAATCAAAAAGTTAATTAAATTAACTAAATGAACTTTTTAAAGAAGCAAAGCAAAGTGGATTATAATGAATATAAGATAAAAAGATTTTTTTTTAGATTATAAAGAATTCATTAGTATTAAAATATTTTTTATAGGTAAGAAATTGTTACTGAATCAAGTAATACTAAAATAAAAGAAGAATAAAATTGTGTGTTCACAATTGGCTCTCTTTACTTAATTTTTATTAAGTAATATGAGTAATTGAATGTTTTTATATCATCATAGTGTATAAGGATTACGGATCCAAAGCATATAAGGAATGAAAATATAGGGACTTTGAAGACAAAAAAAAAAGTGGGTGTAGGGCTTAAAGCATAAAAATAGTGGAAGCCGGAACTCGAAGAATACAAGTAAAGAACATGGAGACTCGAAACGTAAAAAGAGTAGATTCAGGACTCAAAACATAAAAAGCACTAAGCACAGAAAATTGAAACATAGGAAAGTGCTCAAAGCATAAAAGAATGGACATTGGGACCTAAAATGTAAAAGTTCAAGCATCATGTTGGTATCTCACTTTGCCAAAAAAAGGTTAAGATTGATAATATGCAATGTAAGATGATGAAATTTTTGCATGATATAAAACCTTAATATTTTGATGATCTTTGACACCTTTACAATTCAAATGCTTGAAAGCATAAATTTTTTCTTGAGTTTCTTTATTCTCTCTCTTTTTTTAAAAAAAAAAAACACTCTGGAGACAGTTACAGTAGACTATGACCCTATTAGTTAAGATTTTGGACAACTAGAACAACATAGTAATACTAGGGGATTCTTGTGCATAAAAGTTTCTATGAATATATAAATATTCAATCAATATTTATATATGAACACACAATTAGACAGCTTAATGATTAATTATAATCTAATTAATAAAGGAAACATTTTTTTATGTGATTTTATTTTTACTTGTAAAATAAATTGAATGTTAAATATGATTGTAATTTCCAAAGCACAATTCTTTTGTAAATTAATTAATTATATTTAAATAAATATTTGTAACAATTATATTTATATATTTATAGAAAGAACAAATCTCAATAAAATCAATTGCTTAATCAATAAAAAAAACATCATTTTTTATATTATGTGTTGCATCTTGTTTCAGTACTTGATGAAAGAGACAAAAGAAAGTTACTATAATTTTTATACTTATTTTCAAAATTTACATGTTTCATTCTTATAATCTCAATTGACATGGTTTAATTAGTTTTGCAACATGGCTCTAATTAATTATTATTTTTAATGACAATACTTATTGTAAATCTTACATATATTGACTTTGAAATATATTGAGAAAGAGTATTGAAATGTTATGGGTTCATATGGGCACAATGGAAAAGAGTATTTCAAATTGGTGTGCCTTGGGTCATGTGTCCACAAAATCATGATGCAGTGATGACAAAAGTAACAATTTTTGTAATCATAGTTTTGAATTTTTGGTTTATTATGATTACTAATTACTTTCTTTTTCTGGAATTAGATTAACACGTGTAATGGTTGGTACCGTAACCAAATGCATCCCAACTTGGTCCTCTTTATTGGATATTTAAAGAATTTTTTTAAATTTAGTTTTTATTTTTTAATGGTAATGTTTGTGATTAGGTTTAAGAACTAGTGAGCATGGTGGTTAAAATTGAGAGTCCAATTTTATTCAAAATTAATGTAATTAAATTCTGACATTGTGATACTAGTTGTCACTTAACACCACTTAATCAAAATTAATGCAATTAAAATTTTAAAAAAAGATAAAGAATCTCTCTCTATATCTTTACTCTCATTCCAACTCCATTTCAAATCAAAGTCTTTTTAGCTTCACCTGTTTCAAATGAAGAGTCTCATCTCATTTCAAATGAAGAGTCTCTTATGTTATTTTGAATTGTTGTTTTGCACAGTTCACTTCTCTTGATTAAGACAAATGAAGCGTATATGGAGTCTGGAGTTTACTCTTGTGCTTATTTCTTGGGTTTTATTTCAAATTTAATTAAAATAAAACTAAATTTAATTTCTTCTCATTTCAAATGAAGAGTATCTAATTTCTTCTCATTTCAAATGAAGAGTATCTAATTTCTTCTCATTTCAAATGAAGAGTATCTTATGTTGTTGATTTGCACGTTCACTTCTCGTGAGATTGGATTTTATTTCAAATTCAATTAAAATAAAAATAAATTAATTTAATTAAGACAAATGAAGAGTCTTTGCAGTTTACTCCTTCTTGGTTTTATTTCAAATCTAATTAAAATAAAACTAAATTAATTTAATTAAGGCAAATGAAGAGTCTCTGTTCACTCTTTCTTCTTGATTGGGTTTCATTTCAATTTTAATTAAAATAAAACTAAATTAATTTAATTAAGTTCTCTTCATTCTAAAACCTCAGTCACACTCACACATCCAAAGTCATTAGAGCATACACTAACAAGATCTTATTGGACTTCTCCTTATTAGCCAGAAAAAAATCACACTCCACAACTCACACACTTGGGCAATATAGATTAAATGATACTTTTAATTCAAATGAAGATGATGAACATTTAAATGATACTTTTAATTCAAATGAAGATGATGAACACTTGGTTGAAGGTCAAGTCCAAGGTGGCATGGAAGATGATGATGTTCTTGTCATCCCAACTTTAGAGGAGGAGAATGTTCTTATTGACGTGTTTTATGAAGGAGATAAAACTAATGAAGATTTCTTTAATTTTTATTTTAATCTGAGTGATTTATATTAGATGAACTTAAGTTTTATTAAGTATTGCCGAAGTAGTTGATTTTGTAGACTTAAGTTTGATGAAGTATTAACAAATTGATTAGTTATGTGTGTATATTTGGTTTGTTTTTATAGGATTGGTGACTTTAATTTGGATCTGATTTGGGCACTAGATATTTTTACATAGATTTTACATTGGTATTACTCCTTCATAATATATCCAACACATCAATTAATCTTTTCAATTACTTAATTACTTTTCATGTAACACATTAAGTAAAATAGAAAAAATGTGACTATATAAAATTAAATAATTTTGTATTAAGGTTGAATCATCCCTCAAATACTTTTTTTAATTTCTCTTATTTATTTATTTTTTTACAAAAAATATTATTATATATATATATATATATATATATATTTTATTTTACTTTTAAAAAAAGTAAAATCTATTATTCGTGTTACGATTTCACAATTTTAAATGCCTCGCTGGAGGACCAATTCCACACAACTGTTGAGATCCTGCTTTTTTTCATTTGCACAATTTTCTAATATGGTGGAAAATGACAAAATTACTACATGGTAATTACTATGTCATTGACTTGCTTTTGTGTATTAAAAGTACAAATTATACTTATAACTAAAATTGTGAAAAACATTGTCCTAACTTTATTCACAATATTACCATGGAGGAACCAATCTGAATCAACTTCAAGAGTTTCATATATCACATCAAAGCATTATATGTTCCTTTAGACAATTTTCTCTGTTTTTTAATCAAATATTTACATTTTTTTTAACTTTCAAATAAATATTTATTTTTCTCATATTTTATAGATGACGTTGACTTTCTTTATTATTTTAATAAAATGTTGTTTACCTCGTTTATTTTATTTAAAAAATATCGTTTTCTTTATAATTTTTTTTAAATTTTAACTTTTAATTTTCATAATTATTTATTTAATTTTTAGTCGATATAATATTTTTAAATGAAATAAAGAAAGATAATGTACTTTATTAAAAGTGTAAGAAATGTAATTCTCTATTTAAAAACGAAAGAGAATATAGATATTGATTTATAAATTATAAGAAATGTGAATGTTTATCTAAATTTTCAATATCAATTTATAAAAAAAAAGTAAATTTATATTTTAAAATTGAAGATAGCCTGAATGTGGAAAGGCAAGTATAATTTTTTCATTAATTAAAATTTTAAGTTTAAACTCTATTTTGTTGGATGAAATCTTGATTGACCTGACTTAATTTATTTTCTCTAAATACATTAAATAAGAAAGAATGCATAGTTTCTGGACTAGCATACTAACTAATAATTTAGATATAAATGCTCAAACATCAATAATGGTGACTAACAATGATGAACCAAACCCATCGAAATGGCAATGAATGTGTGAGACGTATTCCCATAAGATGAATATTGGCAAAGCCCTTAGATCTGTCGTTGCTACTGCTCCTATTTGGATCAAAAGGTGTCAAATGACACAAGTGATTACTTGTGGTACAATAATAGTTTATTTATTTTATTTTAAGATTTTGCATTGAAGTGTATGTGTATTAGTTATAGCTCACTGTATGATGATCAAATTAAACCTTAGTGTTGTTATGAAAAAGGAGACCCTTTGTCCCATGATCCAACCCGAGAGTGAACATGAAAGGCATGTACTTTATGTAAGGTTTCATGTGTAGTGTAACAGGGAGATAACTTGTTAATTAAAGAGATTAATAAATTAAGTAATAGTAAAGGATAACATAGTAATTAAATTAATAAAAAGTAATTTCGTGATGATGACTGAAATTTGATTGTCTGTCGACCAGAATAATAATGTTTTATATTTATGTAATTACCAAACACATAACATTTAAATATATCATTCATTAAGAAAGAAAGATTGTAAATAGAGAGTAAAAGAAAATAAGTTGCTATTCATTTAATTGAATCTTTAAAGTACTGAAAATTCAATACACATGATTTTAAGATCTTGTATGTTGTATACTTATCACAAAAATTCTATATTTTTACACCTTATACATTTGTTAACGGGGGCACATATTAGTTAATTAGTTAGTGTATAGGGGATAAATTTTCAATTTTGAATCCTCAATATTGCCAATTTTTTATAATTTAAAACATTTATTAAGTTATGTATAATGTTCTTTCTTTTGTTGATTTACCTCATAAGTTTCCAATGTGTTAAATATGGAAATACTCATTCACTTTTGAGGGAGACATCAAATTAAACCTTGAAAAAATTAGCTATCTCTAGTTAGTGTTGTTGCATAAACAAATTAATTGTGTAATTATTGTGTAATTATTAATGAGAAACATATTTATGTTGTTTAATTGGTGTAGCAAAGAGATGATATTGAGATCATTAAGGATATCTACACTAATGTGTGGCGTTACAAGATTGAAATACATGAATTGGAAGAAACATTTTCCTAACAACACGAAAATATGGTTCACAAATGGTCTTCCAACAAAGAGAATATTTATGTTGTACAAGGTATGATGGAAACCATCTTCCTTTAAGAGAAAAGAAAAAGATAAAGCTTCATGGATGAAGACTCTACACTTGAAAAGTTTAAATAATATGATTTTTTTTTACTTTCTTTTTAGTCTTGTAGATAACTTGTATATGTCTAGACTTGTATATAAATGTATAGGTGTAAGTAGGTTTCTTTGTATTTTTTTAGAGACATAAGTTGACCCTAATTGACCTCAATTAGACCTTGTTGGATGGTCAAAGTCAATGACCGACTACACACATGGGAGTACCTAGAAGTCCCACTTCGGGAGAACATAGCCAAATTAGGACAAAATATGCACTAGCTACATGGAGAGCATAGGTACTCTGATTTTTCTGAAAAAAAGTTTAGGCTGGGTTCAAGAGGGGGGTGAATTGACATTCAAGAATTTTCGCAAAACAGTAAGAAAGAATTGATAAAAAGAATGAGAGTCTTTTATTAAAACAATTTATAGTGGGAAATTTGGTTGCACAGAACATAATCAATCAATTAAAACACTGAAACAACCAATTAAAAGATCTCACAGTACAGTACAACACAAAATTAATCAATTGAAACACTAAAATAGTCAATTGAAATAACTCGCAGTAGAGTTCAACACAGAATCAATTAATTAAATCCAAGATTCAATCAATTCACAAATACTTGTCAGAGTCAATACTAGACATTGCAAACAATTAAAGATGAAAAACAGTGAATGTAAAATCTTGAAATTCTTGACCCAAAAAAAGTAATCATCAAGAAAACAATCGCTTAAGTGATTTAGTTTGAAAAATCCAACACCAGACATAAATCAATTAGACTCAATATACAATTAGTTAACATTCTCACAGATTGTAAAAGACAGATCATAATCAATTCATTTGATAAAATAATTATTCATAATTTTTTAAAAGATTACAATAACAATAAACACAATTGATTAAAATTGAGAAATAGTCAATTGATTATTCAAGAATAAATTTTTAAGAAAAATCCAATCAATATGTTCACAAAAAAAAAATAGTATGATTGAGAATTATCTAAATTGCAGAAAGCTTGTACGAATCACAAAACAACAAAGAACAGAGATGACAAAGTTGCAGTACAAAAAAAATTAACTAATTGAATTACGAAACAATTAGTTTAAAATATGCAGCAGTAAAGAGAATTATGTAGAATCAAATAACAAATCAAGAAAGGGATAGGAGGGATCAAGAACACTAAGAAATATACTAGTTCACTCTTCTTCAAGAGCTACATCCAGTCTCTTTGTCAACAAGCAAAGAAATCCCACTGAAGAACCATCTAGTTTAATTAATACAATCAACACACACTTTTGCACCTTACAAGAACATATTCTTGCACCCTGCAATAACACACTCTTGCATCCTACAAGAACACTCACAAATAGTGCAAAACCATACTGCACTTCTACAAGCATAAACCATATACACTTGTAGAAAAAACAACACACTAATACAATGTTTAATAAAAAACGAAACCAACATTGTAATTACAGATCAAAATCAGTGAAGGAAATTAACTACAACAACTTCCATGTGATGCAGAACCAGAACACACTATCTTTCACCAAGGATGAGCTTAAAGATTTGCTATCTTGATTCTTCTTGAATCAACCCACATCAAAGCTAATTGTTTCTCAAAGTATTCACTATAATTCTCTAATGATTCGCGCAATATTTCTCTTTCTCTGTGTATGTTCAATGTGAATACCAAGTCTGTTTTATATAACTAAAATAGTTTTAAAATCAGTTTTACTGTTACGAAACAATCAATTGAAAACAAAATTGAATCAATTGAATTTTTGTTAACAGGATTTCTCAGCAAACTGTATTTCAAAAACAAGCATTTTTAACTACTTTGATGCAATGATTTTTGAACTGAGTAAGTCCCACTTAATTCCAGTTTTATGTGTTGAGTTATTAAAAGATCTTTTAAGCGCATTCCAATGATGTAAGGTGCATGTTCATGGTTTGGGTCACACTCACACACACACACACACATTAAGGCTAGACCAACTCCAAGTGATCTCCATTCTTAGTTTGAGTTGACTTCATCAAATACAAAAGCAACATCAATGCTAACATTTTCTTCTTTGTGCAACTTGGTTTTGCATTTAGTCCCACATCTTTGGTAGCAAAGAGTGCAAGAGAGCTAGACATCTATATATAAAGCGCCTCGCCTCTTGCAAAATCACCTTTGAATTGATTCTTGTTTTCTTCTTGTTCTTCTAAGGTCTCTAAAATGGAAGTATTCGCTTGGGTTCTTCACCAAGGAAATCCTTCTTTGGAAGAGGAACCAAGTGTCAAGTTTGCTTTCAAACATGGGAAAAGTTTAAAAATTCTTTTGTCTTTTGCTTCTGTAGAGATGTTTCCATCAAGGTATACATAATTTAATTATACCATGATAACACATATTTTGTGTACAAAATTATAATTTTATTGTACATTGAAAAACATTAAGGTAAAATTTCAACATCCTACAATTTTGATTAAGTGCTTAAACCTAAAAAGTATGTAGCTGCGTCTGATAAGATGAAGTTCAAATCATATAAGCACATCATACATCAGACAATAAGAAATTGTTGATCAATAACAACATTTGTCCGTTGAAGAATGAAGAATAGGACAAAAGAACATTAAGAAGATCTTTCACTTCACCTAATAAGCATTGATGAATTTCATATGAAATGTGCCTTACAAAGATCAACCAAACGTTTGATAAAGAAGTGAAAAAACATCATATGATAAGCTCAATGCAAACATCAACCTAACACAAGATCAAAGAATATTTCTGAAGCTTGAGTCTACTTTACAAAGCTAGCATGTTACCAATATCCTCAATAACAATCATGTCAAACATCAACATTAAAATATTTCTTGGTATATGAGTTAAAACTGCAAGGACTGCCAACTTTCATGACACAACTACTTTCAAATTCTAGCTCAACTACTTATCATGCACGATGTGCACTTTTACCATGCGATGGTACAAAAGGTTTCGCTATCGAGGGAAGTATACAATGTCAGTCATCTAGGAGTTTTATGTAAAGAAGAGTAGTATTTAAAGATGCATAAGATGCATTAAATGCAATGGTCAAGTTAAAGCTCATTAGACTGAAAGAATGCATGAAGGAAGAATTGTTTAATGGATATAAATTACCTCTTAATGACTACCTTCTTCCAGCGACTATATAAAGCCTACCATCAAGAAGAACATAGAGGATGCACTATGCAAAAATGTTGTAAAGATGATATATGTTAAGTCACTAGACGAAATAATCGCTCAGATGATATTATACGAGTAATATGAGTTTTGATGATAACAAACACTATAAGAAAAGTAAAACGATATATTAAGCTCATGTGCGTAAAGAAAAAAAAAACACAAATAGGAAGCGTAGTTGATCAAACAATACACACTGAAAGATACAATATGTAACATCGTAAAAAATTTGAACAAATATTATTATTTTTGTAAATTATTTTATATTTGAATGATACAATTTCCGTATCCATGAGCTTCTCGCCAATACGGTTTCTGCATCTCCTCTCGGAGTCGTATCCGCATCGCTTCTCCATAACTGCATCACTCTTGGTACCACATCAATAAGCCTTTTCAGCTATTGATATTTGTATCACTTCTCAATACCGTATGACTCTTGATACTGCATCAATGAGCCTTTTCGGATATTAATTTTGTATGCCTTCTCGATACCATATCCACATGACCTTTGGTATCATATCAATAAGGCTTTTGACTATTGAGTTACTTCATCCATTTCACCTCATGGTTGTACTACAATACGACTCTCGGCCTTACAGCCATTCGGCCACTCGACACCGTATCGGTTACACTCTCGAATTTGGCTTACATCACTCTCGACCTTGACTTGCATAACTCTCAGTGTTGACTTGCATCTTCCACATCACTCACGGATGTTGTATCCGTAAGCCTTTCGACTTTGACATGCGTCTCACACATCACTCTCGAGTGTTGCATCAGTAAGCCTTGCGACTCCACATTACTCTCGGATGTCGCATCCGTATGACTGGACCCTAAGGGGACCCACAGTGAATTAAATTTCGTTTAAATTTTTACAAATTGCATTTGAGATAAATCTAGAGTTATTGTGGATTATTTAATGCTCAGATAAGAATGGGTCATTTCTCATTTAATTCCCTTTGCCAACTCAGCATGGCTGACGTCGTCATTACCATGATGTTAACCAGATTCTTTCATTGAACTTAACCAAGTTCCAACTAAATTGGGAATATTCAAATGTCTTTATAAAAGGTAACGAAATTGGACCCCTCAGGATCACACAATAAACGAAATTTACTTTCACCAAACACTGTTTATCTTCTTCTCTAGCTCCCGCTATTCTCTATCAACCTTACACAGGTTTTCACCAAAATTTAAGTAGCTCTTCGTTAACTAAAATCAAAGGTAAGGGAAAGGAGATATGCATGTTGCCTTTATTTTTAAACGTTTTTCCAGTGAGGTACCCCTAAGCCTCACGTCTTTTCTTCTTCATTATCAAATTCATTTTTATGTATGCATATTAGTTTTAACATATGATTTTTTGTACTGGAATGGTTTGTTTGTTTACACTCATGATCATGATGTGATTGTTAGATGTGGTTTGCGGCTGGAGGAAATGTTCCTTGAGGTTTCAAATTAGCCGAAATGATATATTGATTGGTTGATTGTTCATTTATGTTGACTATTCACTGTTGTTATTTATCCTATGTTGTTATCCATTGATTTATATAATGCTTTGCTATGATTTTTCCACTGTTCATTACGGTGAAATTGATATTGATAACAAATTTAAGATTTTATGTTTAAAATTTCTTCAAGGCAATTCTTTAAAACGTATGTATATCTCACTTTTTTCTTTCTATTTTTACTGTTAATTATGAATGAATGAAAGATCAAGAGTGATGGATGAACCAAACGTTCTACTTTCTTTCAATATTATTGCCTTTTTCTAGGAAAGATTGGAGAACTAATGTACTGGAAGGATCTTCATGTTTACAAATTTTGAAGATGTGCCCTTGGCACTTGACGGAAGATCTGTAATGGTTACGTTCTGCATGCCACCTGTGATCCACAATAATCCAATAATAAAATTGTTTGTACCACCCATGTGGTGAGACTACGTATGTTTAATAACTTATATGAATATGTAAATTTTTTGTAACATAAATATATATAAATATATATATATATATATATATATATATATATATATATATATATATATATATATAATATATATATATATATATATATATATATATATATATATATATATATATATATATATATATATATATATGGACTGTATATATGTATAATTATGTATGATGTAATTATTTTGTACAAATATTATATGAATTTAAAGTAATAAAATAAGAATTTTGCCTTAGCTCAAATGATGCAGATTAATAACTTTCACCGATTCTGATTGAATTGAATTTATACGAGTCTAAGTTAACTTTTATTAATAATGCTAAGTTAATTTATGATACATCCTGAATTGGAATAACACTGAGGAGTTCTCGTTATTATTTTCAAAAACGTAATTTATAATAGCCAATTGGCTTGATTTCATGCAAACAGTGATGTAACTTGCTTCTTCAATACAGGAATGGTTTACAAAGTAAAGTAAACTGATTAATTTAATTATTCAAAAATTTTCAGAAATTTCCATAATATTTAAATGTTTTATTCAAGTTAAAATTTTCTATGCATGAATCACTTTCCGTTGCATATTTTTGTAAAAGCATATAATTTCTTGGATTGAATTTGATTAGAAACTGCTTTTATATATATATATATATATATATATATATATATATATATATATATATATATATATATATATATATTAATACGTAAATTGGATTAGAAAAGATCTACACTTCACGTAAAGATAAATGATTAATTTTAAAAAAATATTATTATTACGTTTCAGAAATCCTTGACTATCCAATTTCTATGTAAGCTTTCGCCAAAAATGCTATAGTGAAGAAATAGATTCCTTACATTCAATTAATTTTAATTGAAAATTCTTAAATAATAATTTGGGATATCACACAATATATAGACTATCGCACCAAATTGAAGAGATCAAATGATACACTTGTACGATGGTTAGACAATAGTACAAAAGATAATGCATCAGATGTTAAGCTGATAAACGATCTTGCAAGGATCAATGTCAATGTACTGATTAGACAATCAAAATCAAGTGGTTGAAGCAACAACATGAAGACATTGCTAAACAAAAGCATCAGATGATGCAAATTCTACAAAAAGCATGAGACGGACGAACCAACACGTATATTAGAAGGAATGATCAAAAGCATACCAAACAAAGCAGTTCCTTACGATAGACGATCTATAACCACAAGGAGTATCTTTATAATTTCAAATATGCGATTTATAAATTTATTGAAATATATTTAAATATAAATTCCTTCAATGATCAACATTAAGCAAGATTTAGAAAGTTTTTGAAAATGAATTAATGTTGGAAGTTCCGAGATAAGAAAGTCTAAATTTATACATTAATTGAAATTCATCCTAATTGAATTTGTTTGATCACTTTTATTGAAAATTATATTTACAGTGGAAGAATGGTGTAGATATTTCCAAATTGAACAAGAGAAAGACGAATATGCACCTACACGAGTGATGAAAAATTAAGAGAAGAAATTATGAAGCATACAACGTTCAAATGACAACGAGAAAAGAGATAAATAAAAAAGGTGACTTATGAAGAACACTATCATAAGTTTACATCTAAATGTTTAAAATGCTGCAGAAATGGAAAGTTTTCAAATGAATTGAAAAATTAATAAACGCTTTAAAGGGAAAATATTCAACAGCGTATAGAATTTTATTCATGGAAGAGGCATATAGTCATCAAGCGAAGGCTATATAAAGACCTGAAGATGAAGAAGAAAAAGAAAAGCATAAAATGAAAAGGTGTAGAGTTTTAGAGTTTAATATTGATTCACATTTTTTATCTACTTTTTGATAAGCAAACTATTGTACATACTTCACTTTGTGAAGAGTACTTATGAGCTTTGATTGTTCTCTCTAATTGAGATTTTTTTCTCGTTGCAGAGAGGCCTTGATCTCAAGAAGAGATTAAATTGGGTTACTTGGAGAGGTTAGAATACTTATTTTGTGGAGAGTTGTTAAAACTCGTTGCTTAGAGAGGTGTAGAATATTTGTTTACTAGAGAGTTGTATAATACTAGTTTTCAGTGAAAGTTTTTAAGAAAATTTTCTTAAGGGGACTGGATGTAGCCCTATTGGTAGGGTAAACCAATACAAATATTTGTTTACTTCTCTCTATGTCTTATACTGTGTTTATATCTTTTGAATATCTAAGGAGTTGAGTTCAAACTCTATTCTAAACCCACCCCCCTTTTTAGAGACAACTACACCTAGAATATGCAATCCTCAAAAGTTTCAAAAAAGGATCCTAGTGCTTGGAGTAGGAGTACTGCCAAAAGTGTATGGATTTGTGAGAGCTTAGAAGAGAATACAAGATGTGTCTATTTAGTCACCTAGGAGATTGAACTCTCACCTTGTATTCATCGAAAGATGTAACCTCTCCTTAGAGTGAGAAATGATTTGAACTATGAGAGAAATTCCAAACCTTGTATTCTTTGAAAGACACAAACACTCTCTCTTAGTCATACAAAATGTTCAAATGATCATTTAAACCCTCAACATTTCCTATGTTCGCCAAGAGTGGCTAAAGAGTATAAAAAATACTTGGTTTTAACCAGGAGTTTCTAGAGTAAAGAATACTTTGTGCTAGCTAAGAGTGACTTAAGTAAACAATACTCATGTTAGTTAGGAGTGACTTGAGTAAAGAATACTCTGCGTCAGTCATGAATGGCTTGAGAAAAGGAATTAGCCAAGAGTGGATACTAGCCCAAAGAATAGTCGACATGTACTTCACAAAATTAGTCTTAGTTGAACTTGACTAATTTAGTCAAGAATTGGATGTACTCTATGTTGCAATAGATGAACCAGTATAGATTACTGTGTGTATTTTTTCTCTCCTTTACTTCCTTTTATATTGCATCTTATTGTCATTTGTACTAACCAAAGAAGGAAAGTTGATGTAAGAGAACTAACTAAAATGTTTTATTGAACATTTTTTAACTAAGCGTCTGATCTACACCTACATCGATCAGTTAAACACTATAAATGTGATCTTATCACTTGTTAAAGTAAACATGAACATATGATCACTCAAGTGATTTAGTTGAGCTGGAAATCTGTGTCTAACATGACCCTAGTGAGTTTGAAGAGCTAAACATAAAATAAGCTTTTGACTATATTAATCTGATTATATTTATTGTATTTTATTAAAGAAATGTTTTACTTCATCAAACAAAACCTGTTAAAATACATTCGTAAAAGATTTCACTTCAAGTCTTTCTTTCTCATAGTACCATCTTGAGCCAAGTATGCAATAAGTGTTATCTGTCAATGAATTACAATATGATCTTTAGTCTGAAAAATAAGAAAATATATAGAGGATGTGTCTAAGATGACACATATAAGGAAATAATTTGAGTTTTATTTTTTTTCACAAACCAATTTGTCTTCTTATAATTTTTAATTAAATGATAATTTTTTAAAATATTTTAAAAATTAATTAAATCACAATTCAACCTTCATTTATTGTAATTTTCCTATTTTTCAAAAAAAATACTTTTCATATACTTTATTTTTAGTTCTTTTAATAATTTATTTAGACAGTAATAAATTACTCGATCTACATAATTACTTTAATTTCCAACTAATATAACATATGCTTACTCTTTTGGCCTTACATTTTTCTGCAGATAACTTTTTTATCGATTTTAGTTGCATTGGATTTTAATTTTAATTTCTAGGGCTTCAAAATGAACGAACATATGTTTTGCTGTCTTACATGCTATTTCCTATTATTTGCGGAAGTTGAGGCAAATTTATTCTATTTTTGTATAGAAACCTTTTTTCTTGTTTTATCTTAAATTTTAGTAATTGAACTTATGAAACTAATTAGAACTCGCATTTAGACTTATGCTTGTAACTTATTAGAGCTTATATGTAGCCTAAATGTGCTCTAATTAAGAGGATTAAATTCAGTTTTTTAGATTTTTTTTTCAGTTTTAGAAATTGTCTATAACTATCTTTTTTTTCTCATTTTTCAAATTGTCTCTTCATCTTCTTATCTTCTTCTCTTTTTATGTGTTTCATTTTTCATCCATAGATAATTAATTCTTGAAGTTCAAATTGCACTTTATAATATTAAATTATGTTTTGATTTTATAATTAAAATTACTTAATTTTGATTTGATAATTTTAATACAAATTAGATTTAATAATATTTTGATTTGATTCATATTTCTTATTTAATGACATTTTTAATTAAATTTATTAATTAAACTGATTAATTGATCAAACTTACATATGAATATTTAGAAATCTAAGAACATTTGTACTAATTTTAAATTTGTGAATTGACCTTTTTTATTTTTGTGAGTTTAGTTTTCCAAATTTGTTATGTCACCGAATTACTGTTTTTTAAATCTTACATTTCAAATTTAGTGTGTTTTAAATCTTTCGCATTTTCAATCAAAATTCCTAAACTATTTTATATAAAAAATTAAAGATTAAATACAATAAATAGGTGTCCTTGTCAATAGGTTTAGGTTATACATATTATTGTACATTTCAAAAAGGTTGGAATTTAAAAAAACAATCTAATATTGTTATGTTTTTTCTTTATTTTAATTACAGTTTTAAGAATTTATTATAATTGTAATTATTGTCTTATGTTGCACAGTTCCTTTAAGAAGAATGATATTTTATTACTTTGTACATTGTGACTGGTGCACTTGTCATCATAACAAAATAAGCTAACAATTAACAATTTCTACAACCTTACACATATACTAATTAATTAGGGTTTCTCAAGACTCCCAAGATGCCAAGAAAAGTTCATTCCAATATCTCAAAATCCAAAGACACAAAGAAGAGAAACAAGGTTCCAAGAAGGTGAATCTTGGAAGATGATTATATCTTTTTGGGATTCTCTTGCTAGGGGTTGTTAAGACCCAAATGATCTAAAAACCTGTAGACGGTCTACACCCTATAGATGATCTACACCTGATGAAGTACGCCCTAGCCACTTCAGTCACAGAAAAAAGAATACATAAAACTAAAGGGTGGATCAAGAACTTATCAGACAATTGACCCATTTGAGCTTGTTAGGGCATCCAACCAGTTGTTCGAACCCGAATCCTACCCAGAAGAGATCACTCTAGAGAAATAGAGCCCAAGGAGAAGTCTTCTATTTGTACAAATATTTTAGAGTAGCTTGTAATAATTTAGGTCTCGTAGTTGGGCCAAGTAGAATAGGGTTTGGACCTTGTATTATGGTCTTGAAAAGAGTAAGGTTAAAACTAGTGTTTGGAGTGGTTTATAGCATTAAGTGGGTTTGGATAAAGCCCAAATGAAACCCTAATTCATTTAGGGTTAAGTGAAGTGTTGCACATGGAGCAAAGGACCTCACAAAACACATTAAACGTGTGTGTGATAAGTGAAGGAGGTGTGGGATGCATGCATGACAAGTGGCACTCTCCTATTGGCTAGATTGGATCCAGGTTTTTGAATTTGAATTTAATTTTCAGATTTGGCTTCACTCTTGGTCAACCACATGCAATATAAATAAGTGTGCAACCCCATGTAAAATTCAGCTTTGAATGAAATAGAGTGTTGCTGCCAATTTTCAGCCTCTTTTATTCAACTAGCTCCCTCTAGGTTAGCCCTTCTAGAAAGTCTAGCCTAGGAAACTACTTGAGAGTTGGTAGAACCTCTCTCATCCTCAATTTCTTCATCTAAATCACACTACACCACCATGAGGATCCTCTTGAATTTTTCCAGCTTTCGCGGCCATTCAATCTGTTTCTTTCATTCAAAGTCATCAAACTAACAAAGAGAGGATCTGGACTTCATCATTTGGTATTCAAAGCACGGTTCTTGCCCAAGCTAAATGTTCTTCATTTTAATTTTTGTATTTCTGTGTTGTATTCATCTTGTTTTATATGTTTACTTCAAGTTTAACCATTTATTTTCATTGTTCTTCCGTTTAATCAATTCAAATTCATCTAATCTTCTTGAACCATCCATATAATTGTCATTAGGTGCTCTAATAAACTTCATACTGTTAGAATATTATTATGGAAACAAATCAAATCAGTAGGATATCAGATATAATCAAGAGAATATCAGAGAATATCGGTAAAAATATCAGAGAGATAATCAAGGGAGTATCAAAGAAACAAATCAGTAGAATATCAAAGATAATCAAGGGAGTATTAGAGAATATCAGTAGAATATCAGAGAATATCAAATGTATTTATTTAGAATAATTTCCATATTTAGTTTCCTAGAATTTTATATTAAGTGAGCTATTGTAAACAAAGAGATACACATTCAATAAAAAAACATTCTTCTACGTTATCATATTTTTTGTTCTTTTTTGTTCATAATTATCATATCCTTGTCCAACCTTTCTTAACCCTCGATACCATCGCAAGATGGTATCAGAGCGGTGTTAGATCCTGGAAACTTAAAAACCAACATCATTGTTCCATTATCCCTCACAGCCGAAAAACACCAAAAAACCAAAAATGTCATTTTCAGATGATGAAATTGGCAATAACACGAATCAAAACCAGAATAACTCCTCAACCATTTTTGATGAGCTAACTTTGCAAATTGCAAATATGCTTCGTAATGACCTAGGGATTCAACAAACACAATCCAATCTTGACAATTTGTCAATTAGTTTCAAATTAAATGGAGACAATTATCCATTGTGGGCAACACTCATGAAGAAAGCTATCGGCGACAGAGGAAAGAAGAGTCATCTGACAGGTATACCTCTGGCACTAGAAGAGATAGAACCAGCATATGAAAAATGGGAACAGGCAGACCAAATTGTCTTCACCTGGATAATTTAGAATATTGAGATTAGTTTGATAAACAATGTTTCCCAGTTTCCAACCGCCAAGGCTTTATGGGAGGGATTGGCTACTACCTATGGAAGTGGCACAGACCCGATGCAAATCTATGATTTACATCGAAAAGCAAACACCCAGAAACAAGGAAAGGATACCTTAGAGGATTTTTGGAACAAATTACAAGTTATATGGATGGCGATTGACAGAAAGCAACCGAATCCTATGAAATGCTCAGATGATATTGCAACCTTCAACAAAATTAAACAAGAACATAGACTATATCAGTTCCTAACAGGGATAGATGAAAAATTTGCAGTCATCAGAAGAGATCTTTTGATGCAAGAGAAGACCCCTTCAGTAGAGTCCGCCTATGCTGTTGTTCGAAGGGAGGTGGCCCGACTCCAAATTCTAAAGCCTACCACCAGTAGTGAAGAAAACACGTTATTAGGAGAGGTCGGAATTGGCTTAACCACAAGAAATAGACCACCGGAACAGGGACAGGGATTGAGTTGCCCAGAAACTGTCAGATGGCGTCTATCACAACGAGACAAGGAAGGCAAAAGCCACCTCCACTGTACTCATTGCAGAATGAAGAAACACACCAAGGAAACTTGCTTCAAAATCGTAGGTTATCCCGAATGGTGGGAAGATTTTAAACAAAAAAAACACAAGGCTGCCACCGTCGTGGGCATCCTGTAAACCACTAGTAACTGTAATGGTGACACCAGAAGAGAGGAAGAAGTAAAACTGCAAGTCGTTCATGGAAGAGCCGCAGTCACTCATGGAGGTAAAAAAAGAGAGGAGAATACTAGTCTAGGAAAATTTGATCAATGGATTTTTGATTGTGGGGCAACTGACACCATAACCCATGATCCTCATGATTTTAACAATCTCTCCACACCTGTTAAAACTCATATTGAGACAACCAGTGAAGAATTAGTTGCGGTCCAAGGAGAGGGCTCAATTGTTTCTTCAAAAGAATTAAAATTAGAAAATTGTCTCTATGTTTCTGCATTATCATCAAAATTATTTTCAATAAGCCAAGTTACAAAGGAGTTGAATTGTGTGGTTCTCATGTTTCCTACTTTTTGCCTTTTACAGGACATTCTTACGAAGGAGATCATTGGGCGTGGTACTGAACGTGGAGGTCTTTACTACGTTGATGAAGTTGCTCACATGGGACATGCTATGCTTGCTCACGGAACGGTTACAAGGCAACTCTGGTTATGGCATAGGCGTTTGGGTCATCCTTCATTTGGGTACCTTAAGATTTTATTTCCTAGTTTATTTACTAGTAACACTGAGCCCATCAAATGTGAAACTTGTACACGGACAAAGAATCATAGAGTTACTTTTCCTCCCAATAACAATAGAGTCAATTCTGCTTTTTCATTAGTACATTCTGATGTGTGGGGTCCAACTCCTAATTCCCATAATAATCAATTTCAATATTTTTTGTTATTTGTGGATGATTTCTCTCACATGACATGGGTATATTTTCTTAAACACAAATCTAAAGTACCCGATAAGTTCTATGCATTCTATCAAATGATTCACACTCAGTTTGGCAAGAAAAACCAAGTACTTAGATTAGATAATGGTGGAGAATTTGTTAACAAATCAATGCAAGAGTTTTTCAGAGAAAATGATTTAATTCATCAAACTTCCTGTCCAAACACACCCCAACAGAATGGTGTAGCATAATGGAAAAATCGTAAGCTACTAGAGATGACTCGGGCCATGATTTTTGATGCACAGGTTCCAACACGGTTTTGACCCGAATATATTGCTATCTCGACCTATCTTTTGAACATGTTACCCTCCTAGACCCTTAACCACATAACATCCCTACAGATCCTAGCTACTCAGACTAATATCCCTCCTATCCAAATGTTACCACCACGAGTTTTTGGGTGCTCTGTGTTCGTTCATATTCTTAAAGCTAACAGAACCAAATTTGATCCATGTGCTGAGAAATGTGTCTTTGTTGGATATGCTACACATCAAAAGTGGTATCGATGTTACAACCCAATCACTCACTGTGTATATGTGACTATGGATTGTGATTTTTTAGAATCAGAATATTTTTTTAGTAGCCAACTTGATGTTCAGGGGGAGAAAACTAGTGAACCACCAAGTTGGTTAAGTAACCTTAGTTTCCAAGAAACTGTTCCAAAAGAACAAGTAGATGGAGCCAACGAGCATGTCTCTGTCAACGTAAGAGGGACCAACACAACCAATGAGGATCCTTCTAAGAATGTCCAACAAGAGGTAAGTGATCTTCACTCTACTGAGTTGTCTCCTGTTATGAATGAAGTCACTAATAATGACAGGTTAGCACCAAAGTAAGAGCCTTTCACACTTCCTACTGAGCTATCTCCTGTTATGAATGAAGTCACGAACAGTGACAGGTTAGCACCAGAACCAAAGCCTTTCACTAGAACCAAGAAGAAACAGAGGGATACCACCTGATTGATATTCTCCAGAACATGTTTCTTGGATTCCAGGTATCCTATGAAGATAACTAGAGAATGAGTGATAGACATTGCAAGAGCTTTTGTTATTCCCAAAACAGTTCATGAAGCCAGTAAGAAGGGCGAATGGCAAGAAGTTATGAAAACAAAGAATCCTGTACAACATGACAAAACCAAGCACGTTGAAGTGGACAGAGATTCCATCAAGGAGAAGATTGAGAATAACAGTATTGAGCTTCCGTTTGTAAAGTCAGAAGACAAGTTGACAGACATTTTCACCAAAGCTGTTACAGGTAAAACATTTACCCGTGTCCTCAGCAAGCTAAGCATTGGTGATCCCACTGCTCACCTTGAGGGGGAGTGTTAGAATATTATTATGGAAACAAATCAAATCAGTAGAATATCAGATATAATCAAGAGAATATCGATAAGAATATCAAAGAGATAGTCAAGGAAGTATCAAAGAAACAAATCAGTAGAATATCCAAGATAATCAAGGGAGTATCAGATAATATCAAATGTATTTATTTAGAATAATTTTCATATTTAGTTTCCTAGAATTTTATATTAAGTGAGCTATTGTAAACAAAGAGATACACATTCAATAAAAAACCTTCTTCCATGTTATCATATTATTTGTTCTTTTTTGTTCATAGTTATCATATCCTTGTCCAACCTTTCTTAACCCTCGATACCATCGCAAGACATACTGCTTGTGTTTTGAATTTTTTTGAGTCTTGATTCAAATTTGTTTGGTGAATTTAATATTTTTAGTGTTAATTTTGTTTTTAAATCTAAGTACATGTTGTCATAAGTCTTGTAATTCCATACATGTCATAGATTCAAGTAGTACGTTGATTCAATTTTATTTTCTTGCTTTATAGTCATTGCCGCAAATTGTTCATGTAATTGATGTATTGTGTCATTGCATGTACCTTTTGGTGATTTTTAATTTTCATATTTGAATTCAATAACTTGTTAGTAAATCATTAACAAGTTTCTTAGAGGTAGGACTCTATTGTGTCTAGAGTAATCAGTTCACCTTTTCAACTTCCTTAGGTTTCTTCTCATTCAAAATTTCTAGAAAATTGTGCTAGCTGGATTAATTTACTGCACTTTGATTACTGTGAATTTGATTGTGAGAAGATTTGAGAACTTTAATGTGTTGAGAGTAACATACTAAAAAGGAACATCAAAATTCAAAAAGAAGCAAAAAGACAGATGCATTGAGCTTAAGTTATAGGATTTTTGCTTAGCAAGTTGAATAAAACATACTTTCATATTTGATTTATCATTTTTCCATCTAGATTCCGATTGTCCTGAAATTTGCACAACAATTTTCTAGACACTTTGAACTATTAATAGTTAAAAATTCATATCCAAAGGATAAATTTATAAACAAAAATAAATCCAACAATATATGCTAAAACACTCTAGTTTTAATTTTTGATTTTGAAATCTAATCGTGTGCTTTATGGTAGGATTTTCGTATTTGAGTGTCAAACCTTTATTGTGTGCCTTTATTTTAGCTTGTAATTTCTTACAACTTCTTTGAGTTTAGCTCTTCAAGTTACACCTTTATTGATTTCTCTTTTTGGCCTCTTAAATGATTTAGATATGAAGAATTGGATATAAGTTGAGGTCAAAACTTCTCTTTGGTATGCTAAAGACCCAGAATCAAAGAAGTGCTCACAAAGAGGGCTACCAAAGGAGGTTGATTTGAGACATAAACACTTGGGATTGGAGAGACAAATAAGAGCTGCAAAATTAGCATAGCTTTACATTTTTGTACAAAGAGTGATTGTATTTCCTTTAATTTATATTTGCATCAACTTCATTACTGGATTAATAACTCAATTAGTTGGTGAGTGTGTCTTAAAGGTCCAAAGGTGCCAATGCACCTTAACTTAGGGTACGTCTAATTAACATTCTTACCTTGAATTTCTTTTTTATATTTCATAGTTAAGCGTTGAGTCACCTTTGTTTGTATTTGAGAGAGTTTCATTAAGAAAAAAGATTTGTGAAGTATATTGGGGTAACGTTCTAGCTAAGGAAAGACTTGGTACTTAGTTGCCTTAGTGATGCACCTTTCTTTCTTGGGAATCCCCTCGGTGTACTGAACTTATTTTTTTTCCTTTTGAAAAATCTATTATGTAAAGCTTAAAATGTCTAGGCATTCTTCTCACCACAGTGGAAGTGAATCAAGTGGAAGTAAAGTTGCTTTAAAAGAAATGTTTTCAGACCTTAAGTTACTTAAACTGTGGAGACATCAAGACACTTTAAACAGAGTAAACATTGAAGCTCAACTTGTTATCTTAGAATAGGAGGTCAAGACCTTGAGATAGAAGGAAGAGAAAAGAAAATTAAAAGAAAAAAACAAGTAAATTAGGGTCCTCTGAAGGGTCAGAATCAGGGGAAACAGAACATGAGAGACATAATCTTATGTTAGAAGACTATTACCAACTTAAACTCCACACCAGGCATAAACGAGAGAGAAAAGTTAAAGATTCTAGGGGTGATCTACCTTACTTCTATGGGAAAGAGGAAGTTGATGCCTATCTAGATTGGGAAATGAAGGTAGAGCAATTATTTGCTTGTCATCAAGTGAGTGAAGAGAGGAAGGGACCCTTAGCAACCCTTAGATTTTAAAACCAGACCATGCATTGGTGGTTTTTCCTAGTATGAGAGACGTTCTCACAATGAGCCTCCTATTGAATATTGGAATGATTTTACGGGTGCCTTGAGACGCCGCCACATTCCATCTTATTATCACCGCAAGCTTAAGGATAAGTTGCACAGACTCCACCAAAAAAATATGAGCATAGATGAATATAAACAAAAAAATAGAGCTTTACATGATGAGAGTGTGTATAAGAGATGAGGAACCTGTAACCATCGCTAGGTTCTTGAGTGGATTGAGTTTAGAGATAAGAAAATTTGTTTATAAAGATATTAATGATTTAGTTCAATTATGCATTAATGTAGAACAACAAATTTTGAGAAAATATTTTAAGAAAGAAAAAGTTCAACCTAAAGAAAATTCATAGGCGGTGATTGAAACTGTACAAAAACAAAAACAAGAGCCTCCTAAAAACTTGGAGAAAAATAAAATGAAAGAAAAATAACATAGCAAACCTTCTACCTCAATTAAAATAAGAGGCATTCATTGCTTCAAATGTTTAGGTAGAGGCCACAGGTCTTTTGAGCGCCTAAAAAAAAGTCATAATTGTAAGGGGTAAAGACCTGAATAGCTGTTTAGAAGAGTCTAACTCTTTCTCTGCTTCCTCTAAGGAAGAAGAGCCCAGATCTCGTACTTCTCACTTTTTTTATGCTTATCCACGCTCTGCAGAACTTCTTCTAATGAGAAGTTCTAATCAATCTGGTATTACCCATAGGAAAATGTTTGTCAAATACATGTAAATGACATTATTTTTTGTGCAACTAATGAGCTACTTTGTCAATAATTCTTAAGTATTATGCAGACTGAGTTTGAAATGAGTATGATGGGAGAACTTAAGTTCTTCTTACGATTGCAGAACAAGGAAGTAGACAAACTCATATACATACATCAGATGTAGTATGTTAGAGAGTTGCTAAAAAAATTCAAGCTAGACGATGCCCAAGACATGAGCCCTCTAATACATCTTATAGTATCTCTTAGTCTAGAGAAAAAGTCAAATCTAATGGATTACACTCATTACAGGAAGATAATTGGATCCTTACTATATCTTGCATTGTATAGACCTGACATCATGTACAACATCTACTTGAATGCTTGTTTTCAATTTGAGCCAAGGGAAATTCATTTAGTGATGTTAAAAGAATTTTTAGATAGTTCAAAGGTACTACTAACCTTGATCTATGTTATACAGGAAGTGAAAATTTCCACTTATACAATTTCTATGATGTAGATTTTGCAGGTGATAGAGTAAAAAGAAAAAAGCACAAGTGGAGGGTGCTAGTTCATAGGATGAAACCTAGTATCTTGGATGAGCAAGAAGTAAAACAAGATAACAATATCAGCTACTCATTGTTGAACATAACTATTATGAATGAAGAATTGACTAGAGGACTACGATGTAGAAGAAAGTAAAATCCCTATCTTTGTGATAACAATGTTGTAATTATTTTATCGAAAACCCCAATTTTCACTCCAAGGAAAAACACATTGAAATCAAGCGTAATTTCATAAGAGATCATGTTCAAAAGGGCACTATAGATTTATAATATGTTCCAATAGAAGATCAACATGTTGATGTATTTAGAAAACTTGTAGTTGAAGAGAGATTCATTTTTTTGGAGACTCTTTTGGGCATGACCTTGGTGGAAGAATGATTCATGTAGTGTGACATGCATTAGAAAATCAAATTCGTTTATGCATCAGATGATCTAGAATTTACGTTGCACGTTTTTAAAATGTTTTAAGCTTATAATTTGTGTTGGGTTATCGGACTCACTATTGTTCTTAAAAATAGCCCATACACAAAACATTTAAACCTTAACCTAAACAATTTGAAAAGAGCCCTTCATTTACTTAGATGATCTTATAGTTGTTCTATTTATCTTTCTTAGTTGACTTTTACAAGAATTTCTTAAAATGAGTACCCCCTACATCTTTCTTTCTAAAATACTCCTATATTTGCTAAATCCTACAAAGGTATCCACATGTAAAATAAATATAATGTTACTTTTTGTCCAACCACCTCACTTGGAACCTTAGTTGTCCACTACAATAATGATGATTTTTATTTCTTACATCCCTTTTTCATTATGTCAAAAAAGGGGGAGAAGTGTCAAAAATAAGCCAATAAGTGTTTTTGTAAAATCCCTCATGCATCATGGTTCAATACATAGTATGCTAATGCATCATATCTAATATATAGTATGCTTTGTCACATATCATATTTATAGCCTCAAATGTCTAATCAATGAAGATATATAAAGTGATCAAAGACGAAGAAGGTTACAATCTACATTACAATTAGAAAGATACAAGTGTCACGAGTGTTAAACAATTATAAACCTTGTAAATTCTTCACTTTGTGGAGTTATACTATTGTGAGCTTAAATTGTGCTCTGTATGAAAGTGTTCACTTTGCTTTAAGAGGTCTCAGTCTTAGCAGGAGACTAAAAAGGACAATCTGGAGATGTTTGTGTATTTACTATAACTTAGAAAGGTTTATCTACTTGAGATAACCTGGAGACATTGGTGTACTCTATGTACTTTCTTAATTAGTGGAATCTGTTAAGTAGTCTGCTTAAGAGAGACTAGACGTAGCCCGAGTTTTGGAAAATCTAGTATAAAGGCTCGTGTTGTCTTTTTCTATTCTTATTAGACAACCTTGCTTGCTTGACTAGACAATTTTCAAAAAGATTATTGTTTTTCTACTACAAATAGAATCTAAAGTCTCATTTTAAATCCCCCCAATATGGGTAGGTTGCAAAATGGTGGGGGAGGGTTATTGTAAAGGTTAAGTGGAAACAAATAAGTGTTTTGGTGGTGGTAAAATGGAAAGGCCAAATGGTGTGGTGGTGGTGTTTGTAGGGTATTTCTTGGAGGGTTTCTTTGATGCTTTTGGTGTGAGTGGTGAGTTGTTTGTGTTCGCTGAATAAGGGTTTTTGTTTTGGGATGATCTTTGATAGCTTTTAAGGATGGAGGGGATAAAAGGTGGGAATCTTGACAAGATCACAATATAGATGTAAGACATTGAATGGAAAAGAAAGATAATAAATGATAATGCAAGTGGAAAATGAAAATGGAAAAGGAGTAAGGAAGAGTGGAGTATTTCCTTACTAAGGTAGACACACCCTAAGAGTAAGGCAGGTATGACCCTTGAGGGTCTCTTGAGACTCTTCTTGGAGGCTCCAAGAAAACAAAACGAGAGAAGGCTCTTAAAAAAACTCAATAAGTCTCACTCTTCTGACAAAAGAACTTCACTCATAAGCTTTCAAGCTAAAGTGTGATTTACATGACAGAGTGGTGTTTCTTTTATAACACTAAAGGCTGCACCATCTAAACCGGAAGGGAGACTGTGGAACTTCTCCTAACATATAGTCTCTTTGGGGTTTTCTTATTCTACCCTAGGTTAGACTTATCTTAGAAAACCAACACCAAAACTATGAAGGAAATTGCCAAATAAGTCTATTGTAACCTATGCCTCTTTTTAATATTTTTTTTATCAAGTGGGTTACTTTATTCTATATTTATTACATGTTTATATGTTTTAACTAGTCTTCTTGAGATGTCTTCTCCAATTTCTTCTTTGATTGAAGACTTCATTTTCTAGTTCTCATCACTAATCCTAGTTTGAACAATCATCTTTAGAAAAGTTTTTGAGGCAAATGAATATGAATAACATTTTAATCAAAGTATTGAGGATAGCATTAAAACAATAGGGGATCAAATTGGTCAATTAGCTAGTTATATGCATAAAAGGCCATTTCCAACCTTTGAGGAATTATTTATACAAATTCTTAATCTTTCAAGGAATGTATCATGTCATTTGGTATTAATGAAAAGGTCGAAGAACTTGTATTAGTGGAAGATGACGGGCAGGAAAAATAAAAAGAACGTCAAAAGTACATGAGAATAGACTTTGACTTTGATTTATCACAATTTTCAGATACTGCTACAAGTTGCAGTTGTGAAAGGTTAAGAGAAGTACGAACAGACTACTAGATAATATAGCTAGAGCTTTCACAAGGAAAAGTACTACATTGGTCAAAACGGCAAAAATGTTCTAAGGATTATAAACCTACCATTGAGACTTTCCAGAAAGCACTAAGATCCTAAGGTAATAAATAATATTCATTGAGAAGCGGTGATAATCCTTGTATAAATAGCACATGCAGATCTTTATCAATTTTAAATATAAATATCACTTTTCTTTTAGGCTTGCATAAAAAAGTACTGATCTTGATTCAATCTTTTCAAAGGGCTATGCTAGAAAAGTAGTACATTGAGGCTTGCAGTAACGACCTAGAATGATCTTTTGGATGGAGTGAGCAAAATTTTAAACTGGCCATGTATAATCATTCGACTCCACAATTGTCTTAACAGTCTTCTCTAAGGATTTAAGAAAACAGCTAGTGCAATCAATTAATCATATACATCAACAAATTTTCAATTACATTTCATTTCAGTTACCCAACACAGTCATCATACTTCCGACATATATACATATCAATATACAGTATGGCCAGAGTTAAAAAGAATCGAACAAAATCTGAATTGGGGTAGCAATTTCTGGGACCCTTTCAAGTTTTGGACATTTAAAGATCCTAAAGTTTTGGAGACACTTGTGCTCTTGAGTTCTAGTAGGTGCTTCAATGATAATGACACTTACTTTGAATGTGTGACTATAATAGTATCTCTATTAGTTACATAACATTTTTTTTTTACTCCCATAGCTTTAATAATCTATTCCATCAACTGAAATAAAGATTGCGAGAAGGATTTTGAGAGTTGAAGATAATGAAGAGAATTAAGATCAAACTACAAGATGATAGCTAGAGCTTTGACAAGGAAAAGTGCTACATATTGGTCAAAACGGCAAAATGTTCCAAGCATTATGAACTTACCATTGAGACTTTCCAGAAAGCACTTATAGAGAACCGCAACGCAGACACCTTTAAGAGCCCACGGGAAGGTTAAGGATGAGAATATTGTAGATGAGACCATAATATTTCAGTCCAAATAACTCCGAGGTTGTTTGGACTGTAATTATCTCTTTTGAATATTCTTGATCGCTATATGTTTCTTATTTCTCTGTTGAAAATATTAACTAATTTATGTATATTAACATTGAAATGCGGGAAATGAATTATCCGTGCAGCAAAAGTATTTTGAGGCTATAAAGCTTTATACAAAAGGAATAAAAAGGTACCCAAAAGATCCTAAATAATATTCTTTGAGAAGAGGTGATAATCCTAGTATATAATAGAACATGCAGATCTTGATTAATTTTAAATATCCCTGTATATAATAGGGTTTAGGCTTGCAGTAACAAAGCTGCATGTTGTACAGTGCCTGAAGGTTCGAAAGATGCGGAGAAAAGTATTGAGCTTGATTCAATCTTTTCAAAGGGCTGTGCAAGAAAAGATGTAGTACAATTTTTCATGAAATAATATGACAAAGATATGGAAGCATACATTCTATAGACGAGTTAAAGGAGAGATAGGTTTGGAATCTATTGATTAGATCACCTTCATTGGGCAATTCATGTGTGCATGTATTTAATTTTATGTTTTTGCAGACCAAGGTAATGCTGACTTACAGAATATTCTACAAGACCGTGTTATGAGACAAGTACGCTTCTTTGTCGATTAATATATTGGATAAATGAAACTGATAAAAGAAATGAATACGGAAATAGAGAAGAAACCTAACCTCCTTTATCAAAGCAAAGCAAACCTAAGACCCTTTTCCGAAACTTGAGTCAAACTACGTGACAAGAGACCCTCTAGCAAGCTCCGCGAATTTGAGGCAATAGAATGTGTTGTAGATGATTGTTGTCATTTCGTAAACAGATTAAATATATTCCAAATTAGACTATCTAATATAATATTAGACCGTCTAACAGCAAAGAGATGATAATATAGATAGGAAAAAGTTAATCTCAAATTGTCTCTCACGAATCCAGAAATAAATTCAATCACTAAGTGTTCAAAACTTCTCTCAAGCAATGAAGGTTAATAATAACACTAAAATAAAGAGAGATTTAAGGATTGTTGTGCAGAAAGTAGAGTAGACAATGTAAAACAAAATAAAGAAAAATATGTTACTCTCAACTTCATTCACAATAAATTCTTCATTGGTTATCTTTAGATTACTATTATTCAATTCTCTTTACACAGTTTAATTTAATCAAACAATTGTCAATCAAATTTAATAAAATCTTATCAGTAAATCAAGTGTCTAATGATGTATTCAGTGTCTCATTTTGTCTCCATGTGTCTACTCAATTCAGTATCAAATTTATCTTTTACCTTTTGATTAAGCGTACAAGAAATTGGTTAAGCTAAGAAAATTAACCAAGGATTGTACTTGAAGAAGAACAATTGAATTTCCAACAAGCGCTGAAAAACAATTACTTTTCTAGAAAATAGATTTTAAAAAGACTAACAATAAAGAACAATTGTTACAAAAAAAAACTTAAAGACAAAAATTTATCTAATAGAAACCACAAAACTCATTGTGAAATCACAAGAGAATTAATCCAAAGAAGTTTATCCTTCCATGTGGAAGATGAAAGCAAAAGAATTACAAAGAGGAAATTAAACTAGGTTTAGAGCATGCTATTTGGCGTTCCCTTCTTCTTCTTCTCAAAATTTTATTTGAAATCTCCTTTACTCACCAATTCAGCTCAAATTATATCTGAAATATTATTCTTCAATTATCAGTTGTTTCCTTTTGTCTCAAAAATTAAATCGTAAATTTCATCCTTTTAGTTAAATTACAGATTTTTCACTCTTGTTTTTCTTTCATATATTTTGCTTCCAATTTTTTTTCTAGATACATCCATTGGATTTGTATTCACTCCTCTAGTTTATTACAACTGAATATGTTGCAAGAGATCTTGAAGAATAATTGAAAGAAGATCTTTCTCTATTCAACATGTCAAAAATAGGGTAAAACAAAGGATATTTACTTGCGAAAATTAAGGGAATATCTTTTTGTAGAAAATGTGTGCAGAATTAAAGCTTGCTTCTTTATAAGGTAATCGAGTCATCAAATCATCATCTTTGCTCTTCATAATGGTGTAACCTACTCTAGGTTCCCCAAAGGGAAAGTCTAATGGTATTATTCATAGAGATTGTCTAATGAGATGATCTAGTCTTTGTTAAATGCATCAAACTCTTTCTACATCCTTGTCTTCATTTCACTAGAGGTGTTTTCTTCAGCTAAGTCTTACTAGATGGTTTGCTAGACGGTCTACTCCATGTGACCTCTAGATAGTCAGACGATCAACGTTAGTTTACACAGTGAAACTTCATCAAGTTGATCAAGAACTAATGTAGTCTACATTTACAAACAAACCAATATAAAAGTTTACAACTTGAATTTTCTTTCCTTAGCTTCTTTAAATTGCATGTTATAAAATTTGCCCTAACAAGAGAAGGACAATTTTTAAACGCTAAGTTTTTATAAACGTTTTTATTTTTTATTTTTTTTACAAATAGTCTGTCACATTAAAAATATGTGTTTATCATGACTGTATAAGATGAAACTTTGTAAAAATTATAAAATATTTTAATACACAATTCAACCCTCTCTTCTTGTACATTTGACCTATTTTTCACAATGCTCTTAATACAACATTAAATGCATATATGTGTGTGTGCGTGTATGTGTGTGTGTGTTTTTCCCAACTTTCTGATACCCGACACATGTTATCGTACCTAAGTCAAGTAACTTCTTTCCAAACATGAGTAATGTTCAGGCAAGGTCCAATCACCAGAGCAATGTTCAGACACCTTGAAGCAAACAAAGAGTTAGAAGCACTTGTGCAGATTAAAATGCTGACTATTTTGAGCTTTGAGGATTCTTGTAAAAATTGTGAAAAGTAGAATAGGAAAAATTTGGTTGTTTTGTAAATAATTATAGGTGTCTTGAAAATTATAAAAGACACCTACATTAGGATTTTTGGACGCATAGGATTTGGACATGTGGCGCCTATCCTAGGGCGCCTAGTTTAGGAGAAGGTAGCTCTAACCCTAACGTGTGGTGCAAGTTAGGGTTACAACCCTAGCTTCTTTCATACGCCACTTATGGTAGCTTGCATTGCAAGCTAGGGTTTCTAACCCTAGCTTCTTGTATACTCTACCTTAGCTTGTGATAGAAGCTACTAGCTTGTTCTTTTCCTATAAATAAGAGGTGTAGCAACCTCCATTGTAGACTTGATTGAGAGTAATGATATGCTGTCCAAATTTCAGCACATTGCCCAAGTTTCTCTTTGAGTTTCTTCTCCTAGAAGCTAGGAACTCTCTCTCTTGAAGGTTGGCCCAACCTCCTTCAAGCTTTCACCACCTACTTCACCATAACCACCACACTTCCTCCATACGTTTGCTTCCTCCACGGTTCTTCTTCCATCACACTTTGCTTCCGCATCACAAGAAGCTTCTTTCATGCCATTTATACGGTGCAACAAAGCTTCTACAAGCACTACCTCCATTGGAGCTTGCGCAAGAAGCTAGAGCACCTAGGAGCTTCTCCATCATTTGGTATCACGAGCTTTGGTCTTCAAGAGCTAAGTTCTTGATCTTTTTCATTTTGTTTGTCTTTTTTGTGTTGTATACCACTGTTTTTACATGTTTTGATTGTTTTGTACCGATTAATTGTTGTGTTCTTGAGTTTAAACAGTTCAAATAGCATCAATCTTCTTGAACCTTCCAAAAATACATTGTTCTAGGTGTTCTTGTGTGTGCCGCAAGCTATCTTTTGTTTTGTTGAGTCTTTGTTGATTTTAATCGGTTCAAAGTGTTCAATTGTGTCCTAGCTTTTGTTTTTATGATCCATAGTATATGTCAAGTCATGTATGATTTCATATTGTCATCAAATCCTTAGGTTTATGCTTGTAGAATAGGTTTGAGCAGTTTACATTTGCTGAATTTGTAAACAGAATGTGTTCACTGTTTTTGTGTCATAATGTGCTTTGTGTGCCTTTTAATTTTGCAATCTTGAGTTCCTTTAATTCACTATTAGATAATTAGTGAGTTTCCTTGAGTCATATCATTCCTATATGTCTTGTAGTTTGTTCTAAATTTCGTTGGAATCCATAGGTTTCATCTTCCTGCACTGATTTTTGTTGATTAAGTTCACTGGACTTTGCGAAATTACTGAGAACAGAGTATTGTGAAAGTGTAAGTGAAATTTTGTGTGAGGCTACTTTGGAATGTGTAAAAGATACTGTGAAAAAAGCGCATTCTAATTCATTCTGTAGAAAAAATGATAAATTGTAAAAGTCGAATGCTCACTGCTGGTTAACAAGTGATGATAGTGTAAAAACGCCTCTGTGTTTGAATTACTGCAACCAAACCAATGATCTTTTATTGCTCAAATTTGGAGTGACCATAGCTTGAGATCTTATTAGTGTGTGGTTAAAATTTGGAGCCTTAATTCGCTGTGGTTTAGATATAATAAATTGTTGAATCTGTGTTGCCAGAAATTCAACGACTGACAGCAGAACTGTTGCACTTGACTTAAAGAAAGCACTCTGTTTTCGATTTATCTGGAACGATTCAGTGTTCAGATTGAGTTGAAATTTTGCGTGGACGTTCATTATTGAGTTGTGAGTGCATGATAAAATGTTTGTGACCTAATTCCAAGAATTCGGATCGTGATAAATTTTACATCTACTGCTGCCAGAATATTACTGAAACTGTAACTGAAAATAAGTCTCTGTTCTGGATTTATTGTAAAGGCAGTACTGGTCCTAAATTTCTGAAATTTTGTGTGGATGATCCTTGTGCTGTTTTGGAATTGTGGTCAAAATTTCAAGAAGAAAGGAGAACTATAGAGAAAGTTATAAATCACACAATAGCTGCTGTCAGAACTGGAAATTCTAGTTTTTGTTTGCTGTTTTGCTAATCTACTCTATAGCCATTCTTAGATCATCTTTTTGAGTGCCAAACTTCTTTTTAAAGCTTTAATTTCTTGCTTGTCAATTTTATTTGCATTCTTTGATTTTGTCAATTGTTATAATCCTTTTGAGTGTGTCATTCAAATTAGCTTTTCTTGCTTTATATTTGTGACCTCATGGTGAAATAGTACTTTGGTGAAGCACTTGAGTTGAATTGGCCAATACATCAAGAATGAAGCTCCCAAGCACTATGGGAGAATGATACACAATGAGGAATGAAGGTTATGTGCAGAAAAGCTACTTGAACAAACACACCAAAAGCAAAGAGTGATACACTAGTGAGACAAAGAAACAACACAAGGAGTGCATAGTATAGGAGATTTTTAAAATTTTCAGCAACAATCTTTCATTGTATTCATTTGAGTTGTAATTGGAAAACTCCTTATTATTAGTGGAATAGTTCAAACGTGTAGACGGTGAAGTGTTTCTATGGTCCTTGGTGCCAAAGAACTTCACCTTAGGATTCGGCTAGTGTAACATTACGTGTAGACGGTGGAGTGTTTCTAAGGTCCTTTGTGCCTAAGAACATCACCATAAGACTCGGCTAGTTTAAGTTTTCCTAGCATTGTTTTTATTTCTTTAATTCCTTTTAATTTTGCAAACCGACTAGTTTTGTTTTTTTTTTCTTTGAGTCACCTTCGTTTGTGACTTAGTGACCTCATTGTAAGAATAATTGGAAAGGTACACTGGGTAAGGCTCTAGCTAAGGAAAGTCTTGGTACTTAAGTTGTCCAAGTGACGCACCTCACTTTCTTGGGAGACTCCCTAGTGTGCTAGACTAGTTTGTCTTATCTTGAGAGCACTTCTTCACAAACTTTAAGATGTCTAAACATTCTTTCCACCCTAGTAGCAATGAGTCACAAGACAATACATCAGATTTTCAAAAAATATTGGAAGAACTTCGGGTTATGAAAATCAACACTGATGTACAATTTGCTATTATGGCGGAAGAAATTAAGACCTTAAAGAAGAAGGATCACAAGTATAAATCCGAAGCTAGTTCATCAAAAAAATATTCTAGTAGTGAGGATGAAAGACCAGAGAGGGATAGTTTAAGAGCAAATGAACACTACCAACCTGTCCCTTATCACCACCATAAAAGAGATAGAAAATCCAAGGAGATTAGAGTAGATCTTCCCCATTTCCATGGAACAAATGAAATAGATACATTTTTAGATTGGGAAATGAAGGTGGAACAATTGTTTGAGTGTTATGAAGTGAGTGAGGAAAAGAAAGTTCCACTAGCTACTCTTAGTTTTCAAGGACATGCATTGCATTGGTGGACTGCCTTAGTAAGGAATAGACATCTTCACCATGAACCAACCATAGTGTATTGGAATGATCTTAAAAGTGTACTTAGAAGAAGACATATTCCCTCCTACTATCATAGAGAACTCACGGATAAGCTCCATAGACTTAACCAAAAGAACATGAGTATTGAAGAATATAGACAGAAAATGGAGTTGTACATGATGAGGGCGGGAATTAGGAAAGAAGAAAATGTAACTGTGGCTAGATTCTTGAGTGGATTAAGTCTAGAGATAAGAGATAGAGTAGAACTTCTCCCTTATAGGGATTTCCATGATTTAGTGCAAATTTGTATTAAAGTAGAACAACAAGTTTTGAGGAAAAGCACAAATCGAAGTTCTTATTCTAACTCTTACTCCAAGACCGAACATAAGAGGGAGGGAAAGTTTTTTAGAGAAAAACCAAGAGAGAATCGTCCTAAAGTCATAGTTCAAGAAAATACCAAAAGGAAAGAAGAATTCACACCCTCTGGCCGAACTAGTGATATTAAGTGTTTTAAATGCTTGGGTCGGGGTCATATACAATCCCAATGTCCATCTATGAGAACCATTTTGATGAGAGGCCAAGACCTATATAGTAGTGAAGAGGAAAAGAATGATGAAAACACTAGTGAGGGGTCGGATAATGAAAGAAGGGAGGATGCTTATGCTCATGAGGGAGAATTATTGATGATGAGACGCTCCCTTAACAGCCAACCTAGCCCACAACCCGAGTCACAAAGAGAGAACATCTTCCACACAAAATGTAAAATTTCTGAAAATGTATGTTCTCTCATCATTGACAGCGGGTCGTGTTGTAATTGTTGTAGTGCTAGGATGGTTGATAAATTAAAACTTGAATTATTGCCCCACCCTAAACCTTATAAATTACATTGGATAAATGATGGGGGGACATTAATGTTAAAAATCAGGTAAAGGTCAAGTTTTCCGTGGGAAATTATATTGATAATGTTTTGTGTGATGTAGTACCCATGGAAGCTTGTCATGTTTAATTGGAAAGACCATGGCAATTTGATAAACAAACTATTCATGATGGTCTTACCAACGAAATCACATTTTCTCATAACCACAAGAAGTTTGTACTTCATTCTTTGACACCAACTCAAGTGTTGGAAGATCAAGTACAAATGAAAAATAAATTATACAATGAAAGGAAAAGCAAAATTCCAAGAAATCATAATCTTAGTATTAAAGATACACATGAGGAGTGGGAGCTTGGTGTTCCTTCCCACGAGGTTACTCAAAAGGAGTCTTTATTAACTAAAAATTCTTTAAAAACATGCCTCCTTAATGAGCAACCATCTTATCTCTTGTTATGCAAAGGAACCTCATGCGTGCACATTCTGATAAAACTGGATCTAAGATTCTACCTCCTTCTATTGAAAAACTTTTGAAGGAATTTGATGATGTATTTCCTAGTGATGGTCCTACGAGATTGCCACCTTTTCGGGGAATAGAACATCAAATTGATTTTGTTCCAGGTGCTAGTCTACCAAACAGACCGACATATAGAACAAATCCTGAAGAAACTAAGGAGATAGAATCTCAGGTTTAAGATTTATTAGATAAAGGTTGGGTACAAAGAAGTCTTAGCCCGTGCGCCGTACCAGTTTTGTTGGTACCAAAAAAAGATGGGAAATGGAGAATGTGTTGTGATTGCCGTGCAATTAACAATATCACAGTAAAATATAGGCACCCAATTCCTAGGCTTGATGATATGCTCGATGAATTGCATGGGTCCATTGTATTTTCTAAAATTGATCTCAAAAGCGGATACCACCAAATTAGAATCAAAGAAGGTGATGAATTGAAAACCGCTTTTAAGACCAAATTTGGACTATATGAGTGGTTAGTGATGCCTTTCGGACTCACTAATGCACCTAGCACTTTTATGAGGCTAATGAATCATGTACTTAGGGATTGTATAGGAAAATTTGTAGTAGTTTATTTTGATGATATCCTTGTATATAGCACTAGTGTAGATTCTCATATTCACCATCTTAGGGAAGTTTTAATAGTTCTTAGAAAAAATCAACTTTTTGCCAATGTAGACAAATGTACTTTTTGTGTAGATAGGGTTGTGTTCTTAGGGTTCATTGTAAATAAAAATGGGGTTCATGTGGACCCCTCAAAAATACAAGCTATACAAGATTGGCCTACCCCAAAGAATGTAGTAGAAGTAAGGAGTTTTAATGGATTGGCAAGTTTTTATAGAAGGTTTGTTCCTAACTTCTCTAGTCTAGCTTCACCTCTCAATGAGTTGGTAAAGAAAGACGTTACATTTCATTGGGGCGAAAAACAAGAGAATGCCTTTCAAAAGATAAAGTTCTTACTTACTAATGCACATATTCTAGCTTTACTTGATTTTACTAAACCTTTTGAGCTAGACTGTGATGCATCAAGAGTCGGTATAGGTGTTGTGTTAATTCAAGGTGGTCACCCCATTGCTTATTTTAGTGAAAAATTACATGGTGCCACTTTAAATTATCCCACCTATGACAAAGAACTTTATGCTTTGATAAGGGCCCTTCAAACATGGAAACACCACCTTGTGTTCCAAGAGTTTATTATTCATAGTGATCATGAGTCACTTAAATATTTGAAGGGTCAACATAAATTGAACAAAAGACATGCTAAGTGGGTGGAATTTCTAGAACAATTTCAATATGTGATCAAATAAAAGAAGGGCAAAAGTAATATTGTGGTTGATGCATTATCTCAGAAACAATTGTTGATTTCTACATTAGGAGCCCAAATTCTTGGATTTGATAACATTATTGAATTGTACTCACAAGATCCTGAATTTTCATCTATTTACACCAAAAGTCAACATAAACCGCAAGAAGGATACTATGTCAATCAAGGTTATCTTTTTAGAGAAGGAAAGTTATGCATACCTCATGGTTCACATAGAAAACTTCTTGTAAAAGAATCACATGAAGGGGGACTTATGGGTCATTTTGGGGTAGAAAAGACTTTGAACATATTGAGAGAAAAGTTCTATTGGCCCCATATGAGGCGAGATGTGCAAATGTATTGTTATAAGTGCATTGCTTGTTTACAAGCCAAATCTAGGACTATGCCTCATGGATTATATACCCCATTACCTGTTGCTTGTGCCCCTCGGGAGGATATTAGTATGGATTTTGTCCTTGGACTACCTAGAACTCAAAGGGGTTTTGATTCTATTTTTGTGGTTGTGGATCGATTTAGTAAAATGGCACATTTCATTCCATGTCACAAAATAGATGATGCAAGTAACATTTCTAGGATCTTCTTAAGAGAGGTGGTTAGGCTTCATGGATTACCTAAAACTATAGTGTCCGATAGAGATCCTAAGTTCATTAGTCACTTATGGAGAACTCTTTGGGGAAGGCTAGGAACTAAACTCAATTTTTCTACCTCATGTCATCCCCAAACGGATGGACAAACTGAGGTTGTTAATAGGTCTCTTTCCACTATGTTGAGGGCAATTTTGAAGGGTAATCATAAATCATGGGATGAGTATCTTCCTCATATTGAGTTTGCTTACAATAGAGCAGTTCACAAAACTACCCAACTTTCACCTTTTGAGGTTGTATATGGATTTAACCCTCTCACACCAAAAGATTTTATTCCTTTGCCCAATCCTCTTGAGTTTATTCATAAAGAAGGGGTATCACGGGCTGATTTTGTTAAAAATTTACATGAGAAGGTTAGAATTCAAATACAACAACAAAGTGATAAGTATGCTAAGCAAAACAATAAGGGGAAGAGAGCAATAAGTTTTGAAGAGGGAGATTGGGTTTGGCTTCACTTAAGAAAAGATAGATTTCCAAAACAGAGAAAGTCAAAATTCAGTCCTCGGGTGATGGGCCTTTTCAAATTCTAAAGAAAATAAATAATAATGCTTATCAATTGGATTTACTTGAAGATTATGGAGTACATACTACCTTTAATGTAATTGATCTCATTCTTTTTATAGGTAGCAATGATGATGAGGTAGACGATTCAGATCTGAGGACAGATCCTCTTCAAGAGGGAGGGGATGATGGAGGAGGGCTCAGGCAAGGTCCAATCACCAAAGTAATGTTCAAACACCTTGAAGCAAACAAAGAGTCAGAAGCACTTGTGCAAATTAAAATGCTGACTATTTTGAGCTTTGAGGATTCTTGTAAAAATTGTGAAAAGTAGAATAGGAAAAATTTGGTTGTTTTGTAAATAATTCTAGGTGTCTTGAAAATTATAAAAGACACCTAGATTAGGAATTTTGGATGCATAGGATTTGGACATGTGGCGCCTACCCAAGGCCGCCTAGTTTAAGAGAAGGTAGCTTGCTCCACACGTTAGGTTACTCTAACCCTAACGTGTGGTGTAAGTTAGGGTTACAACCATAGCTTCTTTCATACGCCACTTATGGTAGCTTGCATTGCAAGCTAGGGTTTCTAACCCTAGCTTCTTGTATACTCTACCTTAGCTTATGATAGAAGCTACTAGCTTGTTCTTTTTCTATAAATAAGAGGTATAGCAACCTCCATTGTAGACTTGATTGAGAGTAATGATATGCTGTCCAAATTTCAGCACATTGCCCAAGTTTCTCTTTGAGTTTCTTCTCCTAGAAGCTAGGAACTCTCTCTCTTGAAGGTTGGCCCAACCTCCTTCAAGCTTTCACCACCTACTTCACCATAACCACCACACTTCCTCCATACGTTTGCTTCCTCCACGGTTCTTCTTCCATCACACTTTGCTTCCGCATCACAAGAAGCTTCTTTCATGCCATTTATACGGTGCAACAAAGCTTCTACAAGCACTACCTCCATTGGAGCTTGCGCAAGAAGCTAGAGCACCTAAGAGCTTCTCCATCACACGTTATTGTACCTAAGTCAAGTAACTTCTTTCCAAACATGAGTAAAGCAAGAAGCTTGATGCAATTGAATGACTTTACAAGATTAACATTTTGGCTTTTCAGAAAAATTATTAGCGTGGAGCAGTTTCAAACATGTTTTCTAAGAAATCTTAATTTAAACACTTCAATGCGAGATTGATAACTCTGATTTTGTTCATACTTTTCTATACTAATTGCATATCTTTAAGGTTTCTTATGTTCTTATTTGTTGTTTTTTTTTTGCATAAATTTATATTTTCTGTAAAATGACTTGTAACAAATTCTACATAAAAATTGTATTTTTTCTATGTAATACTGTATTTTCCTGCATTGAACTCATCTGACTACTTGATTTGTGTTTTTTATATAGATGTCTAATTGAGTTGATTTTTGTTGTAGTAGAACCCTAACTCACAAAGCCTCAATTGGAATATTGGAACTATTTGTAATAAATCATGAAAAATTGCAAGAGAGAGAATTAACTTTTAATATATTTGTGTATATAGGTATTTTTGTAATTTTACTGGTTGCATTTAGGTGTGTCCATTTTTGTGTAATTGTTTAGGTCTAAATTTTTCTTGTTTTAACATTTTATAAATATAGTGCAATTGAGCATTATGAACTTGGAATTCATTAGACAGCTTTTGTAGTTTTTAGTTTGTTGGTTAATATAGTTTCAATTTTCTATCTTTTAGAATTCTCTCTTGTTCTTCTCTTTTCCTGTCTTATTCCTCTTCTTCTCTCTTATTATGTTTTTTGAATTTTTACATTTGTTTCTAATGATTTACCATGCACATGCTTTCAGTGAAGATAATTAATCTATATAAGAAGATTATCAAGCCATTCTAGTTTTACTTTTCTTATTCTTAAATTCTTTTAGTATTTAATTCGTGATTAACTAAGATTTTCTTACTTTGATTATATGGACTGGTTGTTTTATTGCTTTCTTCATAAAACAAAGAAATCATTTTGATTTATTTGCATTCAAAGGTTGAAGAGAGTTAACCATGGGTATTATTTGATATTTTCTTACTTCTAGAGTGAAATTCTCTTCGTTGTTGTTAGTTTCTAGTTCTGAATTTTAATTCTAGGTTTACAACTTTGTTCTTACATTTCAAGTTTTAATTTAATCAATGAATCATGTTTCCATTAATATGCTCTAGTAATTCAATTTCAATTGCCATTTACAATTCAGATTTACATTCTTCCCAATTTAGTAGTGAATTAGGTGTTTTGTTGTTACATGTGTTTCCACTTATTTAGCTTTACTATTTCAACCCATTCCAATAGTTTTATGTTCTATTTTAGAATATTGGCATTTATTATTGTTGTTCTGCTATTTCATTTACTATTTTTGTACTTTCTTTTGTTTGCAATTTCTATTTCTTGTTAATTCAGATTATTTTTTAATTTTGTTTAGTGTTTTGAGTTCTTTTACTGCGTTCCATCTTTTATTTTAATCTTTGCTCTCATTTTCAATTTCATTTATAGTTTTCAATTTCATTTACTATTAATTTAATTATGTTGAATTCAATTCCAGCTTTCATTGTCATTTGTAATTTTCTAGTTTCTAGGTTTTGCTGTTTTTAGTTCACCAGTTAATATAATTTAAAATATTGCATTCATTTCTGCATTTATATTTCAGTCAATCCAGTTTTTACAGCTTTCATTTTCTCTTTTGTTTTACAATTATTGTTTCCATTCTACAAATGCAACTTAATTAAACCACCATTTCTAATTTGTCAAAAGAAATGAATTTTTCAATGAACTTGATGCATTATTTTCCTTGGATTAGTCAAGGTTGACTTTATACTACATTAGGAGAAATTTAGTTTTATTTTGAAAATCAAACATGACAAACAGTACATCGAAGATCATCATGAAAGAAATGAAGAGAAGACACTCTATGCAATGATAAAATAAGTATTTATAAGTATTCAACATGTACCATAAATATTTCAGACTATGTGTACTTATTGTATGTTGAAGAAAAGGTTAACCAAACGAAGTAAGCACACTTGCATCTGTCCAAGCAAAATCTTATTAAACAAAATATAAACACTTGTGTTTGTCCAAGCAGGAGTTTATTAGATAAAGCATACAAGCAAAATGTTTGTGATTATTGTATTAGATAAAGTGCTTGCATATGTCGAGACGTGATGCCTATAAAATCATGTTTTATAGTTTGTTGCTAAACACATAATCAAAATGAAAGATAGGTTACATTGAACATTGATATAACAATATGGAATCCATATAGAGACTTAGAGTCATCCACCCAAATCTAAGCCTATACAGGTTTCAAATTGTCGACAACGTGCACCGCCATAATTTGCTTTGTAGTAGTTGAATGTCACCAATTCAATAGAGTTAAGTTATAGTTTGGTTTGATTCAAGTGGTCCCTAACCTCGCCTAACAAATCAGACAAGCTCCTAATAATGTTAATTTTTACCATAAATTTAAGTCAAGGTTTATGACAAAATCAATTCTTTTCAAGCTTGGAACCTATTAAATTCTCTGTTTTGTTAGCTTTTTGTTAATAATTGATTATTGGAATCTAAGTATCAAATTGTACACTAATTCCCATTACTTTGGCCAATAAATGAACAAAAGCATTTGAGTAAAGAAGAGTGAGAACAAAGACGATTTGGAGGAGCGAAGAGAAGAAATCTTAATCAGGACGATTACGCCCAGCGCCAGAGGATTCCGTTGGGTGCCAATCAAGTCGAGAGTAATCAAAGGAATTGTGCCTGACACCACATACTTGCCTTGGGCGGTGGTGAAGTCGAGAGTCACTACGCTAAATTGTGGCCATCGGTTCAAGAATAGCATTAGGCGCCAATTGGGACGAGAGCCAATGAACTTAATTCCACCTGCCGCCATAAAACTTGATCCCAATGCAAATGTCGCTAACTTGGCATTTTTAAATTGTATTTAAAGAGGTTTTTGTCTTAAGGTTAGACATTTATCATCTTGGGAAAGAAAAAGTCAGACTTGGAATGATGCCTAGGGTTTAAGAAATCATCTTCGATATTCTTAGTGTAATCATCTTCTACCATTATTCATTTTGATGTTTGATTTCTTCATGAGAATGAGGAACTAAAGTCATTTTTATTGGGGTTCGATGTAACCAACTGACTCTCATGTAATCGATTTTGGTATTAATATGTATTTCTTTTCAATATTAGTATTTTGATTTTATGCTTAAGGCTTATTGTAGGCTGATTATCAATGGCTTGATATTTCATTCTTAGGGTATTGACAAATATCTTCGTAATCTGAAATTGAATCAAAATACCTTATGAAAGCTTGTCTCTAGGAATAGAACATGCTTCATTTGTTGTTTTAAGACCCTCATGGAAAGAACAAGGTTTTTTTTTTTATTAATTGATTAAGAGGAATTTACTATTAATAGGTAAGCTTAGGCTTATTTACCTAATGGATTAAGGTTTGATTATTATAGTGGGTTGACATTGATATTAGTTTGGAAAGAATATAAATGATTTTATGCATGAGAGTGTGATTTGGTGAAATTTAACCCTAGCAATTGCATTTCATATTATTCTTTTCCGCATTCCAAGTGTTTGACAAAAATATCAAAAATTATTTAATTATTTGTATGCACTTTTATTTTATTGCTCATCAAAACAAATATTCACTACTAGAAAATTGTTGAATAGTGACTAAAATTAGTAACCGAAAAAATTGGTCACTATCGGTGACCTAATTAGTGACAGAAAAATTCGGTCACAAATCCAGTCACTGATTCGATCACTGATTCTGCACAGATTCGATCACTGATTTCAGTCACTGATTTGATCACAAATTCGATCACTGATTTCGATCACTGATTTCGATCACAGATTCAGTCACTAATTCGATCACAAATCATAATAATAGTAATAATAATAATAATAATAATAATAATAGTAATAATAATAATAATTTTAGTAATAATAATAACAATAGTTATTATTATAATCATAATATTAATAATAATAGTAATTGTAATTGTAATAATAAGTATAACAATAATACTAATGTCGCAACCGGGATCATGACGGGGCGGCTCAAAACTAATTTCTTTTTTTTAGAAAAATAATGGAGTCGCTACCATAATTTATTGAAGGAAAAACTATAGAAAACCAAAAAAAGTCAGATAAGGCAAGTTTGCAAAACCGGATTTAGAGTCCGGGAGTCGGTTACGTGTGAAGAAGGTACTAGCACCCCACAACGCCCGCCCTAAGGCGGTACCTTTAATTAAACAAGTAAAATAAAAGAGTGTGATTTTTAGAAATATGTATTTTTCCCAAAAAACAGAAATAGAATGCAAATAACAACAAATAAAAATATATTTTTTTTAATAGGGGAGCCCGACAAGGATTTGACCTCGCTCCTACGTATCTCTATCAAGGATAGAGAATCAGGGTTACGTAGTTCTTTTCTTGGGTATTTGTGAGGGGCGTTTTCGTCGAGATGTGGTGCTTGTAGGGTTCGCTGAAGGGTTTTGAAGCTTGCATTTTTTTTGTGAGTGATATTTGGTTTGTGTATTTAAGAAGTGGGGTTAACATGGCATAGAAGGTGATTTGGTTGATGATTATTGGAATGGAATGGAAAGGTGATGGAGGTTCATGGTGGGATGTACAATGGAGATGCAGGGCAAAAACACAATGCAGAAACATTGTGGAATTATGCGTTCATGGAGATGCATGTTGATGAAATAGGAATAATTGTGAGTGTTTTTTATTTTATGCCATGAATGAATGTACAAGCAAAAAGGAAAAAAACATACCTGGTGCTTAGTCTTTT
>Ga0209700_101714_pt1 | contig 45433 bp, 24 predicted proteins | sample SiratroredBW_FD_187528 | JGI IMG/M metagenome (GOLD analysis project Ga0209700, IMG submission 187528) | Root nodule microbial communities of legume samples collected from California, USA - Siratro red BW (SPAdes) (version 2) | ecosystem: Host-associated > Plants > Roots > Nodule | place: USA... | reverse complement strand
CAAATGCTTCTACGGTTTCTACAAACCGTAGAACATTTTTTTTGTCTACGGTTTGTAGAAGCCGTAAGAAGTAAAAGGGATGGTGGAGGGTATAATGGGATATGAAATATTTTAAAAAGGGTTAAATGGTAAATTTGCCTAGAGTATGGAGGTGCAGGAAGATGATATGGAGGTGCAGGAAGAAGCAGTCGAAAGAGTATAAAGAAAGGTTGTTGGATTGAGGTAAAAGTTTGGAGAAAAATTAGTTGGCATAATAAAATAATTTTTGTTGTATATTAATATATTTAAAAAATAATTTATAAAAAATAATTTTAAAATTAGTTAATGTTAAAATAAATTTTTGAAAATGTAAATAAGGTTAAAATAAATTTTTGAAGATGTAAATTAAAGTTAAAATAAATTTTGAATTAAAATAAAAAATAGTCACAAAAAATTAATAAATAAAAATTATATTTCAGAATAAAAATATATTAAAATAAATAATTGAAAATTAATTTAATTAATTTTATTTTATTTATTATTTTGATATTTTTAGTTTAATTATTTATTATTAATATAAAACATATGTTAACAACAAATTGATTATGTGTTCTAGTAACTTTCTTCACATTTTAGCATAAACCTTAACTTTCTTCAGAGTTTAGTGTGGAAAATTATATGCCACATTTTATCTTATTTTTTAATATTTAGCTTCTCATTTTCCACATTTTTTCATTCATTTCTCGGCTTTCTAACTTTAAGGCGTAAGTTGGAGTACAAATTTGTTTCAAAGGTAAAATGTGAAAAGAATGTGTATCAATGAAATCCATGGAAAAATCATTTTAAAAGAGAAATTCAATTTACGAGGAATTCTTGGGGATAAAGATGTTTTTATTGGTAATCTTCAATTCCCTCGACAACAAAGTGCTTTATCACGTCCACAAACTCAAAAAAGGAACAAGACGCTGATAAGCCTAAAAAACGAGTAAATCTAAGTATAAAATAAAAGTTTAAATTAAATTCTAACACATGTAGTATTTTCTCAGTTTTTATAATTATTTGTCCTTTTAAATTTAACGACAATAATATTATATATCATGACATTATCCATGTGAATATAATCGTCAGTTCGAGAATATTAACATTAACGAAAGTGTAACATAAACATATAATATTATCAAGGAGTAAAACTTAAAAATATATAATAAGAATTAAAATAAAAACTTAAGGAAACTAAAATGAAAATTAATATAATTTTACAGACTAAAATTAAAAATAAAATATTATAATGACTGAAAACAAAAACTATTAAAAAAATTTAGAAAACTAAGATAAAAAAGAAGAAACTTACAAAAGATATCCAATAAATTTACTACAACAAAAATCCAATCTAAAAAGCATCTGTCGGTCAAAACAAGTGATTTGACCCCCAAAAATATGCCAGACTGACCTAAAGCATATTCCAAGTTAACTGTAATTTTTATACCAAGAAAATGTTGATGTTTACTAAATGTATCTTTCAAAATTTATTTAACAAATAATTTTACTGTAAATTCCATTTGATATATTTTTAATTTTAGATAGTTAATTAAGCCAAAATAAAAAGGAAGGGTGAAGAATATAAGAGACTTAGACAGCATTACCTTTGAGAAGGGGCATGCTTGGGTCACATGTTTGATATCTACAATTGACAGTAAGAATGCAGACCCAACAAACAACATTGTCCTGCCCATGTTTGGGGTATAATTTGGAGGTAGCCATGATATACAGATGGTGGCTGGAGTCAGGCACAGAACTACACTGTCACTGTATAATTTGGACAGTAAGATGGCACCCCTCTTTTAACTTATAGCCATTAGAATACACCTTAACATCATGTTCCACCAAAATGGGTAAGTTGTAGCCCTATCTTCCGCTTCACATGATCAGGTATCAACTTATCAATAAGCTCTGGAGACGCTCCTGATAGCTGCAAACAGAGAACAACACATTCAATACACCCTAAACAAGGAACTTACTCAATATCAGATCATGGATATATATATTCATAATGAAGCTGTCTATCAATTTTTGTAACCTTTATTCATAGCGCTATGAAGATGATGCAGCTATAGTTACCTCTTGTTTAAAGTTGAATAGAGGGGGAAATGGCCGACCATCTGGCAGGTGAGCATTGGGTTCACGGAGTTCATCAAAGAATGGGTGTGCACATGCTTCTAGCTGCATGACAAAAGAACATCCTCGTCAAACTGCTATATATAATAGTCACTAACTGATAAAGATTTAGAAGAAATATAATGGCATGTTGAAGAAAGACTAACTGCTTTGCATAATGAGAAATATAGATCATGATTGGAGCAATCGCACTCACCGCAGTACAACGAAGAGTTGGGGAATACTGCAGAAGCCGGGAAGTAAGATCAATTGCTTCTGGAGGCATTTTTTTGCGGAATAACTACACTCAAAATTTTTAAGGTTTAGAACGTCCAGGATTCCTTTATACACTCAAATTTGATAATCTGAAAAAACCTAGTGGCAGAAGAGTAAACAATGCAGCCGTTGTGTTATTGATGTGCTCTAACCTGTGGAAACTTGAAATCATTGTTGTCTGAATTTGAACAGCAAACTTCCTCTTCAGAGGGTGTTCCAAGAACCTGAAATACAGATTTTATTGACCTGACTTCTTATGACAAGAGTGATACGATCTTAAAAACCTAACATGCTGTAATGTAACACCAGTCGCACCTTGATAATCTCTACAAGTTGGTCCACTGCATTGTCGCCTGGAAATAATGGCTTCAAAAGTTCCATTTTTGTGTGAGATGGCATGTAGGTAGTAAATAATTATTGGATGAGACTATTTGCATAATTTTAACTATAAAAGAAAAGCAATGATATAAACCTCGCCCAAAAGCAGTTCAACAAGGACACAGCCAGCTGACCAAATATCAATTGAAGTCGTATACTCAGTGGCACCAAATATTAGTTCGGGTGCCCGATAGAAAAGTGAACATATGTGTGATAAATTAGCTTCACCTTTAACCTGATCACATAAAATCCCAAGTAAGCAACAAACATCGGTTGGTATAACACTGAAAAATATTATCCTGCATATCGTAATAGGAGTCACAATTTAAAAGCTCACGAAGACATAATAAGTTTAATGTATAAAAATCATACAGAAATCTCGAAAAAACACAACACTGGATGGGTTACCTAAAAGGCTCTAACCAAAGCAATATCAAAAACCAAAACTGCCTTGTCTAATCCAAAAGGCCAGAACAAAAAACCGCATGAAAAAGTTACAATGTAACAGCTGGCAAGAACACACACACACACACCTACATATACACGTAATATAGCTCACAATTTTCAGTTGCACGACAATACAAATCCCGGGGACAAGGGAATGGGATATCAGTTAGGACTGTACTGAGTCATGACATAACTATTGTGCAAATATACGAAGGTTTGAAAAAAGGTTGGCTATGTGGCAAACATTACAGCATGGAAGATGAGAAAAAGAAGGAAATGAAAGCAGAAGAAGCTCCCGAAAATAACGAAACAACGCGACTATGACATGACGGAGCAAGTATAAATGGCATAGCTTTGAGTTCCTTGTTGCATCGAGGGATACATCGGTGTAAGGAAGCTCTCTATTTATTTAAAATCGATCTAAAAAATAATTTGCTTGTTTTCTATTCAATTTCTTATTTTATCTTGGGGTTAAAACAAATATTAAAGAAATTTATTAATAATTGCACAATTAATGACGAAAGTTACCATTTTTAATGTATGGTGCAGTGATATTTAATTTCCAACATTTACTGTGCACAACAAACTCCTGAACCTCGGTTGGTTTTCACAAAATAAAAATTAATAAAAAGGATTTTCTAAGATTTTCACATCTTGGTATAAAACCATCAATTTATAAAACATAGATTCTCTGTTTTCTTTTTACCATCTCCCTGCTACAGTTACAGTTGCAACACCCTTGTCATCTACATCATGAAAGGTAATTGTTAAGATCCAATTGCAAGGTATGAGACTTTCCAACACTGAAATTATGGGATTCCAACGTGGGGATTATAAGACTTTGGGCTCTCCAACTACAACACCTAGCTTTTTGTCGTGTGGCTCTCAAATTTCTTATCAGTGATGATATTTTATAATACTTGGTAGAGATTTTAATATAATTAAAGGGGAATCTGGGCATATTTATTAGATATAATAATGATGACGCACACGAAAAAAAGTGGATGTATTGATAATGAAATCAAACATACCAGCACTTTTGCACTTCCAAAATCACATATCTTAACCTGGTGTGTAAGAGGATCAACCTAGAGAATACAAAAAATGACATCAGATCAGGAAATAATTTCTTATTTTTCAGAAATAAAGTCAATATTGCATTCTGCTAAAACATATAAACAAACCAGTATATTTTGAGGCTTCAAATCTCTGTGGCAAACGCGAGGAACAGTGTGCATATAAGCCAGACCCCGGAAAATCTATATGTGAACCAGAGACCTGTATCAGGATGTGAAAAGATAAAAACAGAAAATCTGAAGCATACCTGGTGCATGTAAAGTTTCACTAAGATAAGTGGCATGCTCTGATTAGTATTAGTATAGAACTTTGAGAGTCGGTGTATAGACTCTGGAACATATTCCATCACCAAATTAAGAAATAGTTCATCTGCACTTGTAGTGGAAAAGAAACGGTGCTTCAGAGAGATCACATTTGGATGGTCCATCATGCGCATCAACTGGAGCTCACGATTCTTATATCTTCTGTCTTGTAAAACCTTCTTAATGGCCACTGACTCCCCAGTTTCCACGCATTTAGCCTAAGAGGAAAATTTATCACCGTGTGCCTGATATATGGAGATAGTAACTGATATGAATATAGTATTGGCATACCAGGAAGACAATTCCAAATGACCCAGTCCCCACAATGCGTTCTACCAGATAACTTCTAGTCTACAAGAATAATCAACAAAGACGTTAAATTTCAAAGGTTTAGCATGGATCAAAGGTGAATTCTTCTAAATCCCACAACATTTAAAAATTCAAGTTACCTTTTTAAAAAACTCAGAATTTGGTAAAAAATTCTTAATACCTTAAATTAGAGGAAAGATGGGGTTCACAACGAAAATACCTGTTTGGGCTTCCCATTTTTTCCTCCTACTGTAGTGGATATGATGTGACCAGCCAGGGAGTCATTCACATTGGCAACAGAAGTGGACATCTGCCAAATTGCCACATTTACCAACAAGATATAAGGAATACCGCAATTTCAAATGTTTTGCATGTATTTTGAAAATGATATGCCATTTCAAGGAAGATAAAGCATGAAAATACAGTTATTAAAAAACATTATACACTCAATAGTCAGTAGACACTGACCAGGAGAATACAGAGTGCTAACCAGATCTTACTGCAATTCAGTTATTCAAAGTCTAAGCCCCATAGATGTTGCATAAAGAAAGCAAAAAGGGTAGGTAGACAGCACAAGAATGATATTAGATTTGATAAATTACGGAAACAAGCTGATAAAAAGGTTGAAGACAAAAAACATAACAGCACTGAGCTCCTAGGACAAGAAACTTGCAACAATTGTTGAAATTGACAAGAGGGATCGCACAAGTTTTTCGCTTAAACAACTTAATACAACCTTAGCAGCCAGCAGCAAAGTAGAACATCATTGAATCTTAATAAATTAACAGAAACTAGAGTAATGAGCTGCAAAGGAATCAAGAAGATTCATTAAATAACAAACAAAAGATCATAAATAAAAAAATAAAATCAAGACCAAATCATTACACACCCAGTTCAGAACTCTCCAGCCCCCAAATAAATAAACCAAACATTACACACAAAGAAAGAGAGATAAAGATGAAACTGAGCCAAATTGGTCTTCCCTTTTTAGACCCAAGAACCAAAATCTTCAGTAAAAGAACCGACTTTTCTACACAAAAGAAAACCTAACACAGTCTCTTAGTCAGGCCACGTGAGGAAGGGAAAAGAGGATAACAGAAGAAAAATTGGATAACAAAAAATGGAAAACCCGTATAACTCTTTTGGCCTCTTTTATCATCCCAAATAATAAAAATCAGAAGGTCTTTTCTCCAGGTGTCAATGAATTTCTGAGCATAAAACAATAAAAAGCAATCCAATGAGATACCAAAAAGAAAGGGGAAACGCACACACCTTGTCGTGGCTATGGTCTGACATGAGGTAAGAGGATGTTAAGGTTGTGAGATGGTGGAAAAGTGAAGAAGATCCCAGAGAGGAAAGTTTTCAGAGTTGGTCTTTATAGCTACTGGTGCTGTGTACCTGCCCGCATTCCTGCTGATCAAGATATATAACTGTTTTACTCTTTTAGAAAATATCTACGCAAATCTTTCTATAACACTAACACTATTTAATCCTCCTTTCGTATGTATCTGTTTTTATGGTTGTTTTTGGTACCAAATGTTTTATTTTTTCGAAAAAAATATTGTGTTTGGTAAAAGAAGGAAAAAAAAATGTGGATATATTATTATTTTTTTATCAAATCAATTACACTGTATGATTTCTCGTTTTTTTATTCTTCGTCTATCTTTCCCGTACCAAAAATTAAACATTTAATTTTATTTCTTACTTCTTTTCTAGTTAATTTTTAATTTTAATTCCTTATATTAGTTTTTCCTGAAAAGGTTGAATTCAAAGAAAGTTATGTCAACGAGAAAGCCCTCTCTCACACACAATAAGGAAATAAAATAAAGACAGAATTTGACTCGGTCCTTTCTAAAACCTTTATATTTTCATTCTTAATTTTCATTTCTCTTATTTGTTAAATCCGAATTCCTGTCTGTTTTTAGTGGTAAATCTTAATTCTTAAGATTGTAAGAAAGTCTTGTTAATATTTGACTGTGGTAACCATACAGAATAATTCATCACTTTGTAATTTTATTAACACTTATTTATAAATCACTTTAGTAGTTTTTTTTCTTACACTTTTCTCATAAAGTTATTTTTTCCCTCTAGTTCGGTGCAAAAGTTATTACTAATAATTAACATAGTCTAGTTTAAGATCTAATTAATTTTAATATTTTTTTAATGAATAAACTGATGAAAGCAAGACTTAAACAACAAAAATTGTATATATTTACCTTGTGAAGAAAAAATAATAAATTTAAGGACAATAATTTGGAGAGTAGAAATGAGTTCAATAATTTATACTTAATATGTTTTTGTAGGAGTTCACTGAATGAATCCAAACTCATTTATTAATTTATCCATAATTATGTATTTAATTTTGATGTAATAATAAGATGATTTGTGTCATATGTTTTAGGTTAGTTTTTTTTTATGTTCATTAGTCTTCCTGAGTCATTACTCATTCTATTATTTTATATAGTTGTTTAAGGTTTTTTCAATCAAATAAAGAAAAATATTTATTTTTATTTTTAATGCATTTTAAGTAAGTTATACATTGTACCCTTAGTTTCTTATTTCAATGCAAATTTATGTTTCATTACAGTTTCTCATTGTGTATTATAACTAATTTTCCTTTCTCCATATTAATTAAATTAAGGGTAGACTGAAAAAAAAAATTATGTTATCTTGACAAAAAATATATAATAAGAATCATACTTCTGTTAAAAAAACCAATAATTAAAAAGGAAGATAGGGAGTATAATGGTTATTGGGATTTTAATTCTAGGGGACCAAGTTGAATTATGGTTAGTGTGGGATTTTAATTCTACTGGATATCAATACTCATAAAAGATAGCCTAACTTATAATAAGAGAAAACTATGTAACTTTGGATCAATGAAATGAAAATTAGTTTTTGTGCTAGGTGAGAGAGTTCTCTCATAATTCTTGGATTATGACTTTTTAAATTCTTTTAAACAAATTTTATCTGTGACAAATCCTCCATTTTCAAATATATGATGTCTATTTCATTTTTGGCATTTTTATTTGTATGTTCCTTCACCGTTATTGACTTTTGTCATTATGAATTTAAAATGAGTAATTGAAAAAGAGTAATTTGCTTAGATTCAAGTCTTCTATAAATATTTGATGCGAAATGAAGTATATGCATTGTCACTAGAATTTTTTCATGGAAGAGAGAAAAGATTACAACAAATCTGATTAATATTTTATAAATAGATGAATATTGTTTTAAGGAGTACATTGATTTCATCTAGACAAATTAATATGTTTTTGAATTTTATGGAAGTTATAAATTGGTGTGAAATTAATATGTTTAGATAGTAATGATGAATCCCTTGAAGAAGAGTTGGTTATATTATACGATGTTACATAACTCATGGACAATATTAAATATTAAGAAAAACAATTACTTGTTAAATGTTGCTAATTTATGATTGAGCAAGAAGAAATTATGCATAGAAAAAAAAATTGTTTAGTAGATATGTCTCCTTAAAAAATAAAATGACAAGTGGACTACGAGTAAAGCACAGGTTTCGAATAAAAAAAAAGTACTTGAAAAATGAATATATATATATATATATATATATATATATATATATATATATATATATATATATATATATATATATAAAGATTTCTTATTTATTATTAAAGGAGGTAATATTTCATTTGTATTAATATTTTGTATTTTTTTGACCAATTATCTTAATTTTTAGCTCAGATTTATTTTTTATCCATAATAATTTACACTTTTATCTTTATTTTTCATGTCATTTACAATTTGTGAATCATTCTTAATTTTTTTTTTGTCTAATTTCAAATGTTAATTATTTTTCATGCTTTATAATACCGTAATAATTTTAATTCTATCTCTGTTTAGTTTTCTTTTCTTTTCTTCAAAAACTTTTCTAGAAATAACCAAACATACTTTTTTTTCCACTGTTCCTATAATTCTGGTATGCAATTATTTTATGTAAATGTCATATTATAATTATTTTCACTATTTATTGCTGGACAATTTTTTTCTTTAAATATCATTAATGAAGTTCATGTTATTTTCTACTTTAAAGATTAAATATTATCTTTTTGGAATAATCATAAAAAATATTTTTAATGGATTTTACATTATGAATTTAATACATTTTTACATGTAAAATTATATTTAGTGTATTTAAATTGAAAATCTTTTTAAATTATTAACCTTAAAAAAATTCGTATAAATACCTTTGTTTATTTAATTGACTTATTTAAATTTCCATTACGAATCTGCATAACAAAAATAATGCAAGCATATGAATTTGTTAACGAGTTATTTATGAAAGTTTTAATTAAATACTTTTTAGCGACAACATTTATCTTTTTAGCGACAACAATTAATTGACTTATTTATTATTTTTTTGTCAAAATGTTTAAATTTTTGTCAAAATATGTTAAGCTCCACATGATTATGTAATTAATAAAAGTTCAAAGAATTAAACCTCTCAACTAGTAAATACAAATTTCAGTATAAAAAGAAACTGAACGTTATGTTTTGGTGAACAAAATTAAAGCACTTGAAGAGCATTGCCCTGAAAGGAAGGCAACATGAGAATAGCACAAAAAGAAATAAAGTAAAAAATAATTAAAAACATTACATAAACCTTTTTAGGGTTATCTCCATGTGCTACAAAATAATAGACAACCAAACACACCCAACGTAGACCAAATTCTCCCAAACACAGATTCATACTATCTGGACATCTTATTTTTAGTCAGAAAAAAACCTTCTACACTAAAAATATATTCGTCCTTAAAATAAAACTTTAAAAGATTGTTAGTGCATTTATTTAATTAAGAAACCCTAAACCCTAAACAATTTATTTTGATCATTAAGTAAATGTGTGACCTGTTATAAATCTTCTGATAATTATTCCCTATGTATGATTTGACGAAATTTTAATAAAAAAATTTAAATTTTAAAATTCCCTATGTATAAATCTTCTGAATAAAAAAAATTTAAAATTTTAATAAACTAAATAATGTATGATTTGATGAAATTAACAAACTAAACTAGTTCATATTGTGACATATTTTTCCATGGATAATAATTACCGATAAAAACTGAATTAAAAAAAAAAATGAGAAATAGGTTAAAGAATGAATGAACAAATAAGTTTGTCTTGTATTATATTAAAAAAAAATTGAACTTAACTAACCGCAAGAACCACTTCTGCTTTCAGAAAATAGATAGATACATACATGAACATTTTTCTGTAGCTTTGCACTCCCAAACCCTTATTTGGAAATGATGCTTTTTCCACTGCAGTGTTTTAGGATGGAGGGAAGAAACGGTTGAGATTGAAAGGGAGGGTGTAGAACTCTTCATTTCGGCTATCTCCTTTGAATGTTCTGAACTTAGCCCACCATGGCATTCCCCTATCTTTCGCACTATCCTTGTACTCAAGAGTGTTGTCCAAAAACACAGCAACAATCAATGCAACCGTTGGGGAAGAAAAGAATATAGTATTAAGGAAATCATTGAACTGCAAAATCAAAGGACAATAATTGTATTGTAATAATTGAAAGTGTATAAGAAAAACTAATATATGAGGGAGATAAAACAATGAACTCACCCATCCAGCATTGGTATGAGCAGGGCCATGAAAGGCCCTGATAGTGTATTCTCTGAAATACTCAGGAATGGACAAACCTAAGAAGAGGGAAACACCACAGATAAAGAGGTTCCTCATTGAGTTCATGTTAGTGAATTGCAAAAATGATAGCCCCACAGATGCTGTACAAACAAAATTAGCAATTGTCATTAACAACTGAGGAAGGAGTCAGATAGTAAAATTAGAGTTAGTTTGTTAGTTTAGTTGGTGGTACTCACCCACAATACCAAACAAAACACAGTACACAGCAGCAAACATGGGGAATGGTATTGATGCAAATAGAGCTCCAAATTTTCCTGAAGAAAGAAGCAAAATAAGAATTTTAAGTCAAATAATGAAATTAATTTACAAATTTGTGTTGTTCCACTCACCTAACATTGAGAAGAATATCATAAAGCCAGCTGAAACTTGAATGACCCTTCTACTGCCAATGCGATTGCTTCCCATAAGCCCCACATTCTCTCTGTCATAGTCCTATAACAATCAATTCGTGCCCCATAAAAGTGAAAGAAAAGCATGATTCACTTCATGAAGAATAGCACTTACACAGAAACTGTAGAACCAGTGAGTGTTCCAAAAAGGCCATTCAACAAGATTCCAATTCCCTGCCAACCAATACCACGACTCAGCACGTGAGCAGGAGGTGGTGTTGCACTTGCTAGACGTGATGCAGCTTTGTACGCCCCAGTTGACTGAAAAAAAAAAAAAAAACATTCTTTATTTGATTAAATAGTGCATGTTCATACACCTATAGTATGAAACAATTTTATTTGTTGACAATGTAAGTACATAGAAATAAGACTTCAGTTTCTTGCACGTGGCCGCAATACCTCAACTAATGAGACTAACACAGCAGCCATCATTCCAAAAGCATGACCAGCATCAAATGTAGGAGCACCCCACTCAAGAGGGTATGGAATCTTTATCCTGTCACAACATGTTCAAGGGTCAATAAAACATATTCTTTGCTGCATTCGTGAAACATAGTTATTTTCTAACAGTAAAAGTATGTGTTTGCAGATGTTGAACACAGATGCTCTTGGTAGTACTACCAACCATGGAGCAGAAGAAATGAGGTTGGCCCTGTCTGTCCTGCAATTATGTTGGGTTAAGTCTGGGCGGTGTTTGTATGCTCCACTTGCTGTTAATAGATGTGCATATGCCCATATCACTGTTGTGCAAATGAGTAGAGCAAATCTCTCCAGTATAGGTATTTGTCTTATCTGAAAATTTTTCAAGTACTGCACACAACACATGGCTATGAGTGGTCAGTGACCAGGGGGTTTTAGGCACTTTACATATCCAATACTCTACTTTCCAATTGCTATCTTTAAACCTGCAATGTTTTACTTGTGAGAGATAACTTGAGTAAATCTATTTTTTTTACCTGAGAGAAGGCTATAAATAGGATTAGCATGGGGATTCCAATTTCAACGCAAGTCCCTACCTGTGACAGGACACAGCAATATGATAAACCATATGAGCCAAGAAAAATACTATTAAATTTTAAAATTAAGATATCCTGAGAAATAGTACTAGCAACATGTGGTTTAGTGTCATACCACAAGGAAGCCTCTGTCAAATAATCCAAAACCAACTAAGGCAATTACTGGAACCATTCCAAGTGGGCTGAAAAATCTGAAGATAAAGCAAAAGGACATTTATTATAAGATATGTCGAGTATTGAATATGGTATTAAAGTTTCATACTGATAGCCCATATTTGACTTTAAAATGTAAATATATTTTACTTCAAAAAATTACCTGGAACAAATAGCCCATATTTGACTAAATCCCAATATTATTTGTATGCTTGAAGCTACTATTAAAGCTCCTTGGACTGCTCTCATTGTGCTAAGAAATCTCTGGAGATGAATGGAAGGGCATTAGTTTAAGCAATGAAGATGGCAAATTTAAGACCATTTTGTGCTTTATCCTGCACATTATTATTCTAAACTTGGTTTATTTTTCCTGCAATAAATGGCTAGTAAAGAAGACAAATTTCATCACCATGTGCGGGAGCCCACATCCTGTCATAAGCTTAACAATAAATAAGGTGATGGTGTACTAAAATCTAAAGCTGGCTACTCTGCAAAGATCTTTCTCTAATTAGGTAATATTGAATAAGCTTAAACTTTGATATTCTTAAATCCTTCATAGGTAATATCAACTTCAACTTAACAATTGAATTAAGGACAAAACATGAAAGCGAGGTTACAGAAATGTACTGACCAAATGTGGGTCCTCTATCATTGCAAAAGAGGGATCACGAATTATAGATATAACGGGGACCATGAATGCATATGATCCTCCTATCACTGTTGGTAATCTTGTTCCAAAGAGTGTCTGCAATAGTGTATTAATTCCTTCAACAAAAAGGAGGGTCTGTACCACCCTCACTTTATCATCCTGAACCAACAAGTCAATATTTGGATGTCAATTCTCTCTCTATATTGCCAATTTCATTTCAGGGCACCTAACTTCATTTATGTGGGATCCACCCACTTCATTTTATTGCATAACAAAATCAAATACATAAAACAAAACCAATCAATCAAAACTTCAAAACTATTCCTTTGTGTAGATTTGCAAATAACACATCAAAAAGAATTTCACCAGTATCTATCAATCAAAACAACAAAACAAACTGAAGTAGTTCAAAGGACTTGAACAGTTGAACATAGAAACAGCTTACATCACTTCCACCCATCACAGGCACCAGAAATGAAGGGATCATCACTGCAGTTCCTAAGGCCAAAATGTAATGCTGGAACCCCAGAGCTATTGTCTCAGCTGCAAACAGTTTAACACACATATACATCATCACTCACAGTGAAGAGTAACTACTAACTATGAAAAAAAAAAAACGCTAACAATGCATTTTGAGAAAAGGTTGAAGCTGGTTTTGCATACCCCAAGATGGGTTTGAATCTATACAATACTCTAAGCCTTGAAGTTGGTCCATTGGAGGGTGGCTTATCTCCTCAGGTTTTATAGCTGCCATGATCACAACCCACTTTCTAACTCTTCTTCTTGCTTCCAAATCCTACTGCTTTTGAAGCACACAAGAAGAAGTAGAAACAACAAAACACACACTTTGATCCTCCTTGATAGAAAGTGAAAGTGAGGAAACTAACTGATTCAGGAATGAAACTGATAGAGTCAATGTATGATGTTAAGAATCACATAAGTCATGGAAGTAAGAGATGAAAAAAGAAAAAAAGTTCAGTAGCACTGAGCACGAGGCCTTTTCTTCTTCAACTTTGTTAGCAGTTGCTATCTTTCTATGTCTGCTTTTGGTTTATTCACGTTATATATATCAAAGGGTTCCGTTAACTTTTCAATATTCCTGTAATACCCCTTAAGGAACTTCCAAAAAACTGAACTCAAATGTTACCGTTGCTTCACTGTTCCTATTAAACTTTACAACTAATTATTTTTTGGATGTAATCTGATGCTAAAGTGTCTCAGATAGAAAGATAACAATGGCAAATGTTAATCTGAGTTCCTACTAGGCTAGAATAAAAGTGAAAGTTTTAACGTACACATTAAATAAATTTAATTAATATTTTAATTCTAAATTTTAATTATGTTTAACGTATTTTTAAATGAACTCATATTTAATGTCCCATCTCGGATGTCGCAACCATAATAGCAAGTCTTGACTATTTGTATTCGAAATTAAAACTCTTCATCTCCACTTTGCAAGAAATAATGGTGATCCATATATGGTTCCCACGAATTTTTATATGATACACGATTGAATATAAATTATTTCATTTTAAATTTGAAAATTTAAATATGGGTTACTCAAAAAATGTCGAGATTATTATAAAATAGGCCAGATTCAAGTCCACTAAATATTTTCTTCAATTTAAATGTGAATCGATTTGGTAATAAAATGACAATTCTTTTAGATTAAGGAATCAGCTTTGTTTTGACTTATAAATCACATGCTCATATACAGGAAAAAAAAAAGGTGAGCTGCTACTTGCCATTTTTTATTTACATCAAATTTCTTTTAACATTTTTTTAAAGGAGATCAAGAGATTATTAGAGATTAAATATGATAATTTTATTTTAATATAAATTTGAATTTTAATATATTATATCGTGGGTGACTAATATTTATTTTCTTACACACAATGGTAATTATAAGTATAGTCTCTCATATTTATTTATATTTTTACTTTCAGTTTTTATTTTTGAATATCAGTCATCGTTGATGATGAAAATATCTAAATTATATTTTGACACTCAAGTTGATTACTCTGTATATAAAAGTAAAAGTGATTAGATATGAAAAATACTTATGTATTTAAGAAAATATCAATTTTTTATTACTTTATTATTTTTTCGCTAATAATAAGACTTTTATTCTAATTATTTCTCCACCTTTTGTTGAAAACAATAGACAATATCTTCACGACAATAAAAAAAATCCAAAAAACTTTTAGAAGTAAAATTCATTTTTTTTTGTGTCAATTTATCATATATAAATATAAATTAGAAAATAATTAAGAATATATATATATTAAAAAAATAGAAATTAAGGTTGATTATGCAAAATTTTTAATGTAAATTATCTAATTAGTTTGCAAATTAACCAATTTATGTCCTAAAAATCATTAAGTATAAAGAATTATTATTACAAGAACCCGTTGATCTTACATAATTATTCTAGTCTTATGTTGGTCGTACATTCTATACATTGATCTTCTCTTCTCAACTTGTTTGAATTCATATCTTTAGATTCTCTGTCTCAATAGGATTCCCTATAAGTACTATGATACTCAAATCAATGATTGGTATGAATAATCTTAAAATTTCATATATTAGAATTTTGTTATCTAATATCCTGAAAATATTCTCTTATATATAGGCTTGCAATAAGGTCTTCCCTATATTGATAAAAGACATAAGCCCATATTAGCCCAATCATTCTCTTAATCTCAAATTGGACAGTAATTGTCATGTGTTTATTGGTATTAATCTGTTTCGGAGGAAGTGTGACAATAAGGCTTGTTTTCTTGATCTGTTTGAGATATTATAATGAGAAAAATATGTGTCGTTTAACAATCTGAAAAATATAGAAACCATCTAAACAGTTAAACAAAGATAAACAAAAATCATAAGTTGTACTTAGGGATGAAAATTACAATGCAAGAGAAAAAAATTAAATGCAAAAGTTTGTGACAAATGCTCTTTAAATATAATGAAAATGTGAGCTTTGACAACATTTAAATTTAACATAGTCTTGTTAAAACTCAACACAATTGTGTTTTGCCAGCACACAACGCACACAATTGATTGCTTCAATGTGTGTGGTATTTTCTTGTATAACTCAATATGATTTTGATGATGCTTTTGAGCACAAACTTGTTAAGAATCACCTCAAGTTGTGTTGCATAACTAAAAAATATTACAAAATCTTTCAGGGTCTCAACACGATTATGCTTATACAATATGATTTGGTTTGTTGGATTATTTTTTCACCACATTTAATCATTTTTAACGATTTTGCACCTTTTTTTATATATTAAAATAAAAAGTGAGTTTTAGTAATAAAATTATAATAAAAAACTATAAAAATTATAAAAAAAGTAACACTTTTAAAAAATATTAAAATGTGGTCTATCAATAAGATGTTTTATTAAATAGCCATATATTAATGGAGTGTTGGGTTGGCTTCTATTGACTTAATTTTATTTAACAAAAAATAAATTATTAACGACAATATAACTTCACACTAATTATCATACTAACAAAAAATTGATAAATATTGTCAATATATAACATTATTACAATAGACTCGTACATAACATTTATCCTGATATATAATTTATTTTTTAAATAAAATAGTAATAAAATCATATTAATAATAGTAATTTAATAACTATATAATATTAATACATAATATCAATTGACTGGAAATCACCCACCCTTAAAAAGTTAGCAAATTTATTATACGTATATAATAATTTATTATTGAGTAATATAATGTCAAGAACATTACATTATTGATGCATATGTGTTATTTATTTTCATAATAACGAGAACAACAATCACAATAACTAATAAATATCTTAAATGAATATTAAATAATTATAGTTACATTTATTTCCAAAAGTATGTTAAATGAAAAAATATCAATAAAGAATGAATAAATGTCATAATTGAGTTTTTATAGGTGATGGTCAATTGATAAAAGAATGATCTTATGTATAAAATTTTAAAAATATATAATGCAAATCAACAAAGTTATTATATATAAAAATATAAAAAGAAGCTTTTACATCATAAGCACTTAACTAAAATTTGACCTAGTTGGGGATCGAATCCTAATCTTCTATTTTATTAAGTAAGGAAATTTAATACTCCGAAGTAAGTATTTCATAAGCAGGAGCAGAAAACGGAAAAAGACTGAAAAAAGAACACGGATGTGGACATCCGAAAACGTATATTATTGTCGTGTATAGTTGAAGCCAAATTAGAATCTCATTTTGATTGATAGGCACGTATCCTTTTATATGACGGTTTGTCTCTCTCTTTTTTTTTTTTTTAAATATAATTTGTTAAATTAAATATGATTTACTGGGTATAAATTCATTAGTTGTTTAACATAAATTTTGAGTTGGTCCTCTTATCTTTTATTTGTATGTTTTTTCTTTTGGTTTATATATAATATGCTGTAAATGATTAGTGAACTATAATTAGGTGCAACTTAATTAGACGTGATTATTATGTGGTGATAGTTAGCATGTTAATCTTATTAATCTTATACATAGATAAAAAAAGGTAGAATCTATTCAGTATTTTAATATTTGGTTGGGTCATTTTCTTACATGGAAGCTTTTTTATTGTGCAGACTTAGTAAGGAAGGGTCAATTCTAAGTTGGTTCCAATGTGTGAAGGAAGACACTAGTACTAATCTCCAACGTCTCTCATTTCCTATGTCAAGACAACCACCATTGATATTGCAGCCCAGAACCCTTTCCCTCATCACAACCATCTTTCTGCTACCCATCACCATCCTCTTCAGCAGCTCGTCAAATCCTTCAAAATGGTATATAATAAGAACATGAATTTATAGTTAAATGATTCTTCGTTGACGATCGATAGTGTAAAAATTATTTTTACGTTGTGAAATATAATTTTCTGTCCATCTATTTCTATATATGTTGTTAAATTCATATAATTTACATTTTCATTAATTTTATATATTTTGATTGAATAATAAAAATATTAAAATATTTATAATTTGAAACCGAATCAAGTTAATGTACCCAATCAGACTATTCTCTAAATTTTATCACATTGTCTATACATAAAATATGATTTGGGCAAAATTTAGCTCAATTCAACTTTTTTCAATCCTATTGTTAAAAACTCAATAAAAGGTTATTATGTAATCGAAATCATCATGCATCTATCATTGTTTTAATTTGAAACAAGTATCTGAGTTTTATCAATTTTTATTAATAAAAGTTAATATGTAGTCATCCTTAATAATGCCAATATACACACGTAAAAGAATATACATACACACGTAAAAGAGAATCCTGTGGTCTTACTACTTTGTGATGTTGAATGATTGTTCCTCAAATATACATTTAAAATTAATAATTAATAACATTATAAACTTTCAATAAACAAATATTAAAAAGGCCTCTTTATAAATGATGATATCATTATGTCACGAACCAATCTTACTAACACAGGACCCACTGTCTGAGAATTTTTTTTTCGAGTTTCAAAGACAAACTTTGGTTGGAATCATGAACGAGGATAGAAACGATGATATGTATTTTATTATTTATTTACGTTTCTTTAATAAAATACCTTTAATTTTTACGTTTTAGTTATTTTTATTGCACTAACCTATTTGTATCCAATTTTTGTAGAGTTGTAAGAATGGGATGGGTTATTCTTCCATGGCGATTTAATTCCATATTACAGTAAAAGAGTTGCATTTGATTATGACCAAGGAAAGCGAAGCTGGTAGTGGGATATTCTCTAATACCCTTCTGTATATTCACGTGCCTAGGTGTAGAGGTATTGTATTTTTGTACGTAGCTCATTAAACCCATGACAGTGACATTGAAGATAAACAATTAAAGATGGAGAATGTGACTTTCTAATACTATACATAATCAACTATGCTCAAAGCTTCCAATTCAACACAACAATGCACCATGACACATCTAAATGTTTTTTTTTTTCTTAAAAAAAAAAACTTTGTAATACATAAGAGAAGAGTATTATTTATTATTATTGTAAAAAAAGTGAAGAACAAATCGTGGAGGGAAGCACCAGAAATCATAAAAATTTAAGAATAAATTAGAGAAAGAAGATGAAATAGATAAAAATAAACTAAATACAGTAACACAGCCTCCAAGGGGCGGTGGAGAAAGGTGCAGGAGAAGGGAAAAAAGAAAAAGAGAAGGGGTGGACCCAAGGTTTGAGAGGAGAAGGTTAGGTAGAAGGTTAGATAGAAGCGGAGGGGAAAATTAAATTTAATAGTTAGTTAATATTAAAAAATTGTGGGTTCCTTATGGGGCAAAAATTGTCCCATATCTTAAAATGAAATATACTAGATAAATTTTATATTTGGTACCAAAAATTAACATTTTTTTTAAATCTTTCCACCGCAGAATCTCTATATACACATCGAGATTGAAATACGAAAGGATTAAAATACATGACTGAAATTTAGAAGTGCACGTATATATTATTTTAAATTTAATTAATGTACAAGTAAAATTTATGTGTTTTTTAAAAGGAAAGAAAAAACAAAGTTTGATTGAAGGAAGAAGATTAGGAAGATAAGCAACCATCTCCAGGTAACTATAATGCGTTTCCCTGTAATATAAAGAGAAGTGATGGGAAAAAAAGTGTAGTAAGGGTTGTGCATGGGACCAAAAGGTAGTGAGAAAAGCAAAATGACACTCCCAAGTTAGACTTTTTTTTTCTAATAAAAAAATAATTACTCCTACACCACATTCCTTTATTTACTTAAATAATGCATTTTAATATTATGTCAAAGATACCGGTTACAGATTGATAGATGAAGATGGTTTTGTATCTTGAGTTATTAAAAAAAAGTGCCCCAAGTTATGTCTAAAGTGTAAAGGTTCAGTTCCTACGTATATTCCAATCGACAACAAAGAATGATCTAGTCATTAAGATTGCACGAACATACTTTAGCTTTTTGTCTTTTTGGATGAAGAAAAAAGCAAGGGGTGGCTAATTTCCATGGATTTGCATGTGAATGCTGACCAGATATGTTATTATTACTAATTGAGTAAGCACATACGAGGATATGTTAATGGAAGAGTGTCACTGCTAATTTTATTTTAACTAGATTAAATTTATAAACAAATTGCCCCGTTTCAACCTATTTTATTTGTTATATTTAATAAACACTTTAATCATTGGATAAAAGCTCACCACTACATGAATATTCAAAACGTAATTTTTTCTATTTAAAAATATAATTATATAAATCTCAATATTTAATTATGAATTGACTAGTTTTTTTTATGAAAAGAAAAAACTAATAGTTCCTAATAAAATATGTTTCTATTTATAAAATATACTTGTCTAATTGAGATACTCGTGTTTAAGTTAGTTAAAATTTAAAATGTTAAATTTTATACTACAAGTTATTAACTAAGTTTTTTTTATTGAATTATTAATTCTTAATAAATAAAACTATTGTTCTAGGTAATAAAAGTAAATGTCTTATATAGTTTAATTTTGTATAAAGTAAATATTTTTTTAAGTAAATATAACATGTTTTTCTTAGTTAATTTTGACACTTCTAATTTCTTTAAAGATAAAGTATTTTATTGAAAAATCAAAGTGAAATGTGTAATGTTAAAGGAGGAATTTTGTTAAAATAAATGCTATTACTATATTCAACAGCTAATATACTTTTATATATAGTAAGTAGGTTTACGGTGAAAGCTGCAGTATGTGTTAGAGTCAGATATAATATACAAATATTGTAATTAAGATTAATACGCAAATATAATATACACATAAGGAAAGAAAAAGATTGAAGTATATGTTTTTTATTGCGGGGATCTTTTACGTTATGTATATAGTTTATTTACGAGTTATTAATGCAGGTTTATAAAACTATAGGTAAACTAACTTAAGTGGTTTACTTTGATTATGAACTCAAACTTATATAATTAACTAAACTAGTAACTTTGAATGGACATTTAATGATCAAGATTTAAGAATTCACCAGTAATTTGACTCATTACGTCCCCAATAAAAATATGTGGTGATTAGCAAACAAAGCAGACATCAAAATGACTACGAATAATAAGCCCAAAATTGTTGACTTTAGAGGACCACTGTTTGCTATTCACCCTCTCCCTAATTTCTATTTGCAATCTGCTTCCGTTTATTAATATACCCATCTAAAATAAAATTATAAATCTTAAACTGTATTGTTTATTCCATTCTGGTTGTTCTCTTAATTCTTAACCAATTTTATCTTCTCTCTATTGAAGGTAAAAAGAAATACCATGGTTTTGTTTTCTTGCAATTTTATTGAATTTAGTCATTTCGATAAATACTTATATCATATTCTTCATTTTGTTTGTTTAGTAGAGATAAATTTGATTTCATTGTTTTTGTCATTCCAAAATAATTTATAAAAAATACTTTGCAGGATAGTTCCATAAATAGTATCTGGATTATTTCAAAAGAGTACTTTGTAAATATTTATTTAATCTGTTTTCTATTTGTTACATTTTTATTTATAGGTGAACAATAAATATAATGTCCGTAAGATGCATGACATGATGAATATTCCAACTTATAAGTTGGAGAGAGTGTGTTTGTGTTTTTTTTTTTTATAATGAGGAGGATGTTGTAATGGACAGTAAGTGAGGCACGTAAGAATGCCATAGAAAAGGGGGATAAAAGGGTTATTTATGTAAGTTACTATAAAAGAAGAGCAAAAGGGGAGTGTAAATAAACCTAGCTGGACGACATGATGAACGTGGGCCAACTAATTAAAACCATCACAGTAGGCCCATTCTAAATAGTTGAGTGAAGGCCGAATTCAAATGAAGACACCATCTTAAGAGATCACTTGGAGGACAGGGAGATTTCTATTTCTTGCCCACAGTTTATTCTTGCACCTCCAAAAGTGTGTAAAAGATGAAAATACCCTTAATCTCAGAAATCTCTTTCTACGTTGTCACCGCTAGCTAGTCCTTCCTCATTTCCTTGCTCTGTCCCCCATCAGGTCGTGTCTTTTGATCTTATATTTTCTACTTCTTACACTTTTTTAATTTAGAAGAGTTCAACATATCATATTGTATTTTGTATTTTGACGAAAATCATTTTGATAATGATGACTTCTGGATTGTGACTGTGTAGTCTAGAAGTAATTTCCAAATTCTACAACCTAAAAGTGTTTTTTCTTTATAAAAAAAATTAATTTTAATATACAGACGTTGTAATTTAAAAGACACCCCATATTCCATAAATATTTTTCATCAAAAACATAACTTCTAAATTAAATAATTCAATAGTGAAAAATAACTTTCAGATCATACCATTCATAGATAAAAAATGACTTATAAATTATATACTTTGAAAGACAAAAATACTTTTAAACTGCGTAATTTAAAATATATTTTTATAAAAAAATAATTTTTAATCGTGGACTCCAAAAATAAAAATATATTTCATATTACACAATTCCATGTAAAACTTCACATATATATATTTCATTGATTTTCAGAAAACCGATATTGAATGGCATTTCAAAAAATGTTTTTTTTTATTACTACGGATTCTATTTTGAATATTTTTAAATTTTGTGTTTGGTTAAGAAAATTTAAGATGCTAATTTATTTTATTAAAAATTTTAAAATATTTTATAATAAAACATTATTTCAATTTCTTAAAATTAGAATAAATCAAGCTTCTGAAAGCAGAAAACAAAAATCAAAATTAGAAGGCCTTTTCTCAAGCGACAACTCATTTCTTTGGACTGCTTGTTCTTGCACCTCAAAATTTTTTAAATTGTCCAAATTATCTTTAAAATAATAATGTAGATAATAATGTAGAGATAAAAATGCCCTTCACCTCCAATTTTGGAAATTATAACTAAAGAAACTCTTTGGACTACTTCTTCCTGCACCTCAAATTTTTTTAAGTTGTCCAAATTATCTTTAAAATAATAATGTAGAGATAAAAATGCCTTCACCTCCAATTTTGGAAATTATAACTCAAAAAAACTATTTAGACTACTTCTTCCTGCACCTCCAAGTCATTTTTCAGGCACCCCAAAATTTTTAAAATTGTTCAAATTACCCTTAAAATAATAGTATAGAAACGAAAGTGTCCCTTCACCTTCAATTCCGAAAATTATTGTTCTGGAACAGGTGTTTTATAACTCAAAAAAACTGTTTCGGAATAACCTATTCTAGAATTATATATTAACTTTCGGAACAGGTTGTTCTGGAATAGGTTTTTTGAGTTATGGAACATCCTGTTCCGAAACAATAATATAGTAAAAATTCATTCCAGAACAGTTAATTCCAGAATACTGACTTACGAAATATCTAGTTTCGAAACTCAATCAACAAATTTCAGAACGAATTGTCCGTAACACATTCTCACCTCCCAAATTATTCCGGAAGAAGACTTTTATTGACTTACGGAATGCTTAGTTTTGAAACTTAATCAACATATTTTAGAATAAGTTATTTCGTAATATATTCTCACTCTCAAATATATATTCCGGAACTGAAAGGACATAAAATGCACTCTTAAAATTTTTGGAGGTGACTTAAAAAGACTTGGAGTCATTTCTTTGTGCTCCAATTTTTTTTTTTTTTTCATTTTTATGTTTCATGGATTGTTGAGTTTGGGTTGCAGTTATAGTTAAAGTTTAATTTATGTCATTATCTTATCCCAAAAAATAAATTATCAGTTTATCTTACGCAGTCTAATTTCATGTTCTATCTTTACACATCTGGAATTTGGTAGAAGAATTCTCTTTTCATTTTTTTGAGAACATAAAGTTGAGAAAATATATACCTCTTATTGGTTAATTTCTAAGAAATTAACATTCTTAGAAAATTATGGTTTCTAGAAATGGATTTTGGATAGGTTTCCTAAAAAGAAACTTCTAATAAAAAAATTAGAAATCTAACTTTTCTAAATTAAAACAATTTTTTACTGAATAAATATAATATTATTCGTATTAAATTACTCAACGCCGTAATAACTTAATTACGTATTTATTTTAGTTAAAAAACTTTGCATTCGCTTGGATTTTTAATATTTTGTCACCAATAAGATAAAATTTAGTCATTTTTAAAAATTATAATTAATTCAAAGAACTTATAATTCCTAAAATCCATGATACCTGAAAATAAAAAAAGAAAAAGAAGTCTATTATACTAAACGTACCTTAAAAAAATACGCACTCAAATTGTTTACGTCCACTGTTTACCATATTCAGTAACCTGGATTCGTAGAGAAAACCCTGAGTCATCAAGCATCTTCAGTGGCTCAAACTTTAATGTGATAAAAGAAAATGAACAGTGATTGATATGGTTCTGCTACGTATGCCTTCCAGTTATAGAATTCAGATTAATTTGTGTTAGTGTTATATAACCTTTATTCAGAGTCATTATTTAACACTTTTGCAGTGCCCACTTCCAACTTAAAGATGAATGCATGTATGATTTGACGTAAGAGTTTTAAATTCATGTTCTGAATGTAAAAAGTAAAATTATTTAAATTAGTTTTAAACTTAAACATGAATCATAGGACGTTTAATTTAACATTGATCCGATTTCAAAAAGAAACCTACACTGAGGTGATGGAATTGGCACTTAAAATGATGACATATGACCAAAGCAAATCTCAGCTTTGTGCAACTACTTTATTCTGGGACCAGAGTTACCAATTTGATAAGCTTATAGAAAAGCAACTCTGTCCTATGATTCATGAAGGTAATGTAAAAATTCTCAGAATGAGTCAGATTGTGTAGCTATTTGGAAACATGTAGATGTGTATATATAAAGAAAAAGCCAAAAGAAATCTATAACTGAAGTTCACTTTAATGTGTCAGCCAATGCTGTATCTTTCGTAAAAAAAGCTCAGACATTGGTATATCTTTTGAAAAGATGGAATCTTGTTTTTGTGATTCTTTAAAACAGTTGCAGAACACATCAGTTAAAGAATTATCGAATATTATTATACTTAGTGTTACTTTTTCTTTTTGAAGGAGTATCATGGATTGTTGGATTGTACTCTTCAACATCGCATTTAAAACATTGTGTAGAAACTTATCAAATGTTCATGAAATTGCTAATATGTTTCTCTTCTGTACTTTATTGGCCTAAACATCAATGAAATTCTTGAACACCACTTCCTCGCTGGGCAAGGGAAAGAACAATACAATGGCAACAAAGCTAAAAAGTAGAAAAAAAGTAAAGAACACAAGAGTACGAAACGAGGTCATGACACAACAGCGTACTGTAACTAGTTGTTTTCCATATATGAAGCACATCGTACCTTTTCAAACATGCATGTCAATTTCTTTTATTTTTTGTTTGATTTCTTGAAAAATAAATGGGACCAAATTTGACAAAAAGAAATAGAGAAGAGAGTACATAAAGAAAACGAAAAAAATGATTAATCTTAGTTTGCTTTGGTACAATAAAACATGTATATATATATATATAATATTTTAAATTAGTTTTATATACTTTAAAGAATATAATAAACAGATAGATTGATAAAATTGATATTTTTCTTCCTTACATTTCTCTTCACCGAAGAGGTAGAATTTTTTTGGGGTCTTTACGTACGATTCTCTCTCTCTCTCTCTTTCTGTATATATAGAGAGGAACAAAGTCACTTTATCATTAGCTTTTACGGGAGCTATTTTATTATTATTTTTGTACATAATAAATCCAAGGGTGATATCAAAAGTTCTCATTGTATTGATTACGTACACAAAGTTTTATAATATTTTAACAATATTTGATCATTCATTAAATAAGTTTATTTTATTATATAATACACCCTTTTCAATATATATATATATAAGTACATGTTGATAACAATATACATAACTAGAAATATGTCATTAATAAAAAGAATAATTTATGAATACATGCGTTATCATATGACGATGAAGTCAATACAGTAACAGCACCTTTTGAGTTCATTACTGCTCCAATATCATACAATTTTTAGTCAATACACTATATTTACTCACGATCATGTCAAGCTCAGATGGACACGTTGGCGAATTCTGATAGTTATTTGATGAAATAAGGAAAGTTGGAAATAATTTTAAATGGGTGAATACTTAAGAGTTGCAACATGAATAATTGGAGGGTGAGACACCAATGTCAAATAATCGGGATATCTAGAAGACTAAAATGCAATCAAGCTCAAATATTCTTCACTTAATTGTTGAATAATTTTATGTTGATTTGATTATCATGAAAACCAAATTTGGGACACTAATGAACAACACGAGGATATCATTCCATTATTATCACTAAAAGAAACGCACATATTAGAGTCCAAGGGCTGTCATCTACCACAATAGTAATGTTATAGTGTCAATCAAACTAAACTTTTCAGAATTATTTTTTACTTTCTTAATATTAAATTAAATAACATTGACCTTACCAAGTTCCGTTAAAAAACAACATAAACGTTAATGTTGACTTTACTCACTATTTTTTTATAATTAGTTAGAGACTTGACTCACACTATATAATAACTTTTAAAATATTCTTTTATAATCACCATTTTTAACATAAAAAAAAAATTACCGTTGACTTGGCCTCATGTATTTCTTCTTCAACTTCTTAAAAATCTTTCTTCTTTTCCTACTTTTTCATCTTTGACACACTTTCTTCCTTTCCAAGTCTCTCGTCTTTCATACTGTATGTCTTCCTTTTTGAATGTTATCTCACTCTGTACTCCTGTTTTATATTCTTTATTTGTATACTGTTTTATTGTCCTATTGGTATTTGTTACATGTTGTAAACGGTAATAGTACAAATTAGAACAACTGTAGTAGTAGTTGAAATTACAAAAAATGAACGAAGAAGAGTGTGACGGAAACAATGTTACCACCTACCGCTACTGAACATAAAAAAAAAAAAAAAAAAAAAAAAAAAAAAAAAAACAAAAAAAAAAAAAAAAAAAAAAAAAAAAAAAAAAAAAAAAGCGTAACAATGATGACACCACTAACTTTGATCACAAAAAGAAGAACATAACAATGATAGTAGAACACAATAGTAGAGAATAAAATAAAGAAATAGAAATAAATAGGAGAAAATAAGTTATCTTGTTATTGTTTTATCCTCTCACGACAGTATAATCCAAAGAAATTATATTAATTTTTGTAGTTATAACATCAGCACGAGATCATCGCCAAGTAGATTATATTTAGTATTGATTTTTGTTAATTAGCATCAACTTTGAGATTAAATTTGCTAATTATAGCATTGGCTTTAGATCAACATAACTCGCAATTAGTATTGATTATTGGTTTAGGGTGAAGTTTTGGCTTAAGCTAATTTTACATTTTTTTAGTAAATTGACGAGCTAAATAGTAGGTGAAACTAGGATGAACATACTTAATCGTAAAAGAAGGAAAACGAAAGGATTAAATTTATCCAATTAAAAATGTACTAAATCAGAATTGCATAATTACAATACTACTATTATATTGGACGACTTCACACTTAATTAAGTGATTGTTTGATTTTTCATGTGAAAATATGTAAGCAATAATAATATAAAGTACCAGTCACTTTACTTTATTAATAACAAAATCTAATTGAAGGGATTTAATTAAAAAAATATAAAAATTTAGGTATTTAATTGAACAATTTTTTTAATAAAAACTCAACTAAAAATATTAAAATTGATAAAAAAAACTTAAAATTTAATTAAATATAGTTAAATATTAAGGTAGGTGCTTTAAGTATGTTTATGCTCTTAACCATTTCAAGCTTAATTATAATGATTCAATTGGGTATTTGTGATATTATTGGGTATTTTTCTCATTGTTTAAAAGATGGAGACATTATTCTAGGAAGCGTAGAAAAACTTAACTTCATCTATATTTGAATCTGGTATCGTGCTTAAAGGCAATAAACTGAGTATCACTGTTACATGAAATTTTCCAATCCATTTGACAGAGTTTTGTAGTTCATGCATGAAGACAAAATATTCTCATTAATGGTCATAACAAATGTCAGGAAAAACTGCCCTCTCATATGATTTTTCATGAAAGATCATTGGAAAACGAAAACTTGGGGTATGTTAAACAAGTAGGTCCCTATGGTCACTACTTGGACCAATGACCTGCACCAGCACAAATCAGCCCCTCGTATTCACAAATCAAGAATGAAAGCACCAAATGAAGTTTCTACAAATGCTTACATCCATGGTCCCCTTCAAGAGTTCAAGACTACAACCAAAACACGTAATTTGCCCATGGACATGCATTTTCGCTTCCGTATGCTAAAGGGATAGATATTCTTAATCTTAGCTAAAGATAAATAAATGAACAAGAGAATAAAGCAAAAAGAAAAGAAACAAACTCAAAGAGGGTAAAACAAAATAAAATCAACAAAGTAAAAAATTTGTATATTTTAAAAGTGAAGAGACCACACAAAAAAAAGTAGAAAACGAATAAATTATGGAAACTCCTGAGTGGGATTCCCTGCTCCTTTGCCTCCTCCCCAAAAAAGAGTAAACAACTCTCTCCGCTTCCCCTTCTTCATGCCCATCCTTTTGCCCTTTTCTACTTTTTCTTTTCCCCCAAAAATTCAAATAAAATAAATTTAGGGTTTGACGAGTCAACTCGTCACGAGTTTCTGTTCATGAGGACGAATGTCTTTCAGCAAACCCAAAACCTGCTGCATCGTCGGCCTCTTCCAAGGGTCTTCCGCCGTACACAAAAACGCCACTCGGAGACTCTCCACCATCTCACTCACTACCGAGTCACCACCGAGTAGGAGCCTCTCGTCCAGAACCCTAACGCCGTACCCCTCCCTCACCGCCTTCCTCGCCGCTACCACCTTCTCCGCGGTGCTTTCCTTCCCAGTTAGGAGCTCCATCAGCGCCGCCCCGAAGCAGTACACGTCGGCCTCAATGCCGCCGTTCGGGTTCGGGTCGGGTCGCAACCCGAAATCTGAGATCCGGGGCTCGAAGTCGTCGGCGAGTAGAATGTTGGAGGTAACGAGGTGGCCGTGCACCACGGGTTTCGAACGCGCGTGGTGAAGGTACGCGAGACCACGCGCTATCCCAACCGCTATACGGTGTCGTGTCAGCCACCCCATCTTTTCTGGGGATCCGTTGTCGACGACGCCGTTTTGAATCTCCCACGTGTCGCTTGTCCAATCCTCGACGTTGGTATCCCCAGTTGGAAGCTCGTGTAGCCACCTTCCTAGGTCGCCGTTCGCCATGTACTCGTACAGTACCAGTTTCTCCTTACCTGAAAATTTCACCAAAATAATAATAAATATTAACTATTCACACCAAATCATTAATACGCCTATTATATATCTGATTAGACAAGTGTAACATCTTTTATATATAGAATAAAAAAATTTACAACTATGCAAAAATGATACTAATTGCTATTGTACTAAATTGAAAAGGAATGGGTACTAATGTGTGCTAGTACTATAACGGGTAACTCGACATTTCCCTTTCCCTTATAAATTATGTCATGTTCTTTCAGCTGGATAAGAAACAAACTAAAATTTGCGAGCTAGAGCTCAAATTTAATGGGTCCATTTAGACAACGCATAATAAATTTTGGATGAAAACAAGAAAGTTTATGTTAAGTACATTACGATTTTGGCAATTGTAGGAACTCAAAAATAAAACCTGAGGAAAGTACAGTGCGCACGAATTACCACGCGCAATCATAACCAGGGACGATAGATTTTATATTAGGGGAAGAACGAAAGGATAGAATGACACAACAGAAGGCAACATGTTATGGAAAAGAACAGACAAAGACAATAGAAAATTAAAAACCCGTGAAAGCCATTTAATGAGCGCAGAGCCACGAAAAATAAAAAAAAAAAAAACATTTTGAAACAGGGTTTGGAGTACGGCACGCTTACCAGCAATGCAGTAACCGGAGAGGGGCAACAAGTTGGGGTGCTTGAGCCTTGAGAGGTCAACGAACGTGGCGACCGAGTCATCAGGATCAACGTCTCTGGCGTGTTCCAGGACCTTGATTGCCACGTGGAGGTCCCCCGGCAGCACGGCTCTGTACACGGGCCCACACCTTCCCTCCGCGAGCAGCGAGTCTTTCCCGAAGTGTGACGTGGCAACAATGAGGTCCTTGAAGCTAAGGTTCATCAGCGGCTTCTCGAACATCACCACCGGCGCGGAAGACGGTTCCTTCAGGTCAGCCACCCACGTTGACCCCGATTCAGTCTCGAACGCGAACGGCCCTGATTTCTCCACCCTGCTAGTCACCACGTTCATCCCGTGTGGGACCGGCATGGAAATCGCCCACTTGCTCCTCTTGGCGCGTTGCTTCCTCCTAATAATAATGCGGAGTACCCAAATGGACAACAGAATTAGGACAAGGGCTAATCCTACGGACGACGCTGCAACAATCAGCGTTTTGGATTTTCTCTTCCGTTTTTTCTTGTGGGTGGCTTGCGCTGAGTTTTCACTGCTGTTGGTCGTTTTGGACGCGCTGTTGTCGTAGGTGAAGTTGTTGCCAGCGTGGACAAAAGCTGACTTACCGAAACTATTGAACTTCGTTAGGCTAGTTGACGAGGTGAAGTTGTTATAAGAGATGTTCAGGAATTCGATGGTGGCGAATGGAGGGAAATCCAAAGGGAAATTTCCCGTGAAAGTGTTGTTTGATAAGTCCAAGTAGCGAAGTGAGTGAAGAGAGGAAACTGGTTTTACGTTGCTTTGGAGATTACAGTTTGAGAGATCGAGGTGTTGAAGCTTGGAGAGGTTTTGGAGCCCGGAGGGGAGTGTTCGCAGGTTGTTGTTGGAAAGGTCGAGGATTTTAATGTTCTGGAAGGCAGAAAGTTGGATCGAATTGGTGAACCTGTTGTGGGAGAGATTGAGCGTTTGAACGGATGAGATTGAAAACGAGGTATTTTGTGGTGTGGGTTGGGAGGAGTGGATAATGATGCTCCCTCCGAACCTGTTTCTGGAGAGGTTTATTTCCAATAAGGATGAAGTTGACCAAAACCAGCTTGGCACGAGGCCTTGTAAGGAATTTCCTGAGAGATCGAGAACCTGCAGGTTGGACATGTTCCTCAGGTAACCCCAGGAGATTGTGCCAGAGAGGTTTTGGGATGGAAGTACTATTCTGGTGATGTGAGCTTGGGAACAGTTGGTTTGGAACCAGGACGAAGCGTTGAAGCCAGAGACTGATTTGAAAGCCTTCGACACCAAGACGTGCTCTTCTTCACTGTTGCATGAAGATTCCACCAGAGAAAATAGCGATAAGAGAATCAAGAATCCGCAAAAGGTCTTCATTTTGCACCACTGTTTTTTTGATTTTCCTGTCCTAGCTAGAAAGAAAAGAAAAAAAAATCCAGAGCTTGGTTTGTTTGGTCTAATGTTGCTAAGGTTCGCGGGCTAGTGCATATAGAGGGAAGTGGGAAGGAAGGAACGGCGTCATATTTTAAAGGAGAGTTAACGGCGATTGAACATGAGACAGATAATTTAATTTAACGGAAATTGAAAAGTGAGGGATGGATAGTCTTTTAAAAGAAATAAAAATAAATTTAAGATTAGCTATCAGTGATGCGGTGATTGCGAATTTTTTATTTTATTTTTGACATGTGGATTTCATTTAAAGTATTTGCTGCCATGACGTAATTGGGCAGCGTGAAGTTCTGAGATTTACGGGGACAAAACTGCTATGGAATATGGGGATGTTTTTTTGTTGGGAATGGTTTGATTGAGGGGAAGTGTGAGAATTGATATAGAATGTAAAACTCAAATTATGATCTTCAATCTGAAAGAGAGTTTTGAAGATGACTTAATGGGGTCCCAGTTCCTTTACTTGAGTTTATGAGGCATCAATGATCCAAATAGAATATGATGCAATGGGATGCTCTCCCAGACTTGTTCAGCTCAACCATAGTGCCCACAGTACAAGTCACAAATGGCATGTCCAAACCAAGAGTTGACAATACTTTGCATATAAGGAGTAACACACATCAATGTTAGCCAGCCTCATGTTACGTAAAATCAAATTATTTGATGCATTAACGTGTACCATAGTTTAATAATTGCTCCATTAATCAGAGGAATCACCAGATAATAATTATAGTTTGATAGAATGATTCATCTTTTCGACAAAACTATGAGTAGTTGATTGATTATTTGGACAAAAAAAAAAAATAAAAAAATAGAACTGTATTGACTAGTATGGCTGAGTAAACAATACAGAGTACGATAGATTGTGTATGGAGAAGAGTCGATCACCAATTGCAATTATTCTCTAAAACAAATCACATGCAAATACTAGATTACAAAAGACTTGACTCAATAATTCTGGGTCTTCCACTAAATTAGTCCTCTCATCAGTTACGAAAGCTTTTTGGTCCCTCTTTAGTAATTTTAATTGGCAAGCTTCTCTCATGGAGTTTATTTCTACACGTTAATTAGAACATGCAATTAGAAAGATATCTCCAAGTAACCAATAAGCAAGAGCACCCCATCAAAATCAAAATTCCTCTCTTACCAGTTGAAGCAAAAAGCAATTAATAACACCAATCTTACCGACGCCTTGATTGTAAGAACGAGGGAAATTCGGATAAATTATTAAATATTTAAATACATGTGTAGTAATACTAAAAGAATTTAAATGAGAAAAAAGAGAACGTTTTTAAGGAACTACTTGTTTAATTTCCTTTAAAATAAATAAAAGAAAATAGAATAAGGTGTACTAAAGAAACAGGAGATGGAAATTTCGTAGGGAAATTCCTCTTTCAGAAAATGACAAATTGCAAAGCGATGGTGTACTAATCAAATTAAGGCCAAAAGAAAGAGGCATACACAATGGTTTAAAACTATAGATTCATCCAGGTGCAAAATGTCATCTCTTTGGCACGTGATCTTGGCTTCTTCCTTTTGCCTCCGTATGTAGTGATTCTTTGTTAATGACCTTGGAATCGTTTTCGATGGTAAGTTAAGTGGATGAAGCCATCACCCAAAGCTCTCCCTCAAACCAAAATTCCCTAAAGTTAGAGACTTATAGACTTCATCCTAATATAAATAATATAATAAGTGTAATGATTGTACACTTGTATTGTCATTTAATTATAAATATTCTCTGTTATTATAAAAATTAATAAATCTACCTAATACCTACATGCCCTCGTGCCTCCATTGATTTAATCACTGTGGCTCTTGCTGTGGGCTGTGGTCCTGAGGGGAAAGGGGTTTGATGGAGTAATTCTTCCTGCACTTACTTTCTCTCCACACTTCCATGTAATCGGTAAAATCATGATTATATTCTTAATGGAAAAAAAAATTAAATAATCATACACTCTCTCTTTAATATAAAAAGTTTTTCTTTTATTTTAAATTTTACAATTTGAAATATAAAAATTATATTTTAGATTCTGCAACTTGAAATATAAAACGAAATTATATTTTAAATTTTAAATTTAACATATACAAATTTTGTTTTGAATTTTACAATTTAAAATATAAAAAAATATTTTTTAAGTTTTACAATTTAAAATACAAAAATTATATTCTGAATTGTATAACATAAAAATTATAAAAAAAAGTTTGTATTTTAAATTATGCAGTTCAGAAGGTAAAAGAAATTGTATTTTATATTATACAATTTATAATGTAAATTTTGTATTCCAAATTATATAATATGAAAAAGATATTCTTAATAATTTAAAAATTATTTTAAAAATTATGGAGATGTGGGAAAAAAAGTATAGAGGTAATAGGAGAATCACTCCGTTTTTGCCAAACATTTTTTTAAGAGGAGACTTTTTTTGAAGCTTAAAGTTTTATTATGTGTTTGCGAGATTAGTTCTACCACAAGTTTTAGAAGGACGGATTGTTGCATATTTAATCCATTTTTATCTTTGATTTATTTATATTTTAACTAAGAGTTTACGAGACTTATCAAGTCTCTTGTATTTGATTGAAGTCTATATTTTCTAATAATTTTTTTAATTGATTGATTAATTTAATTATTATATTGATTTGGTAATAGTAAAGCTAACTCTTATCAAATTGTGATACCGATTCAACATTTTTATAACACTTAATAGCAAATAAGGGTTTGTTTTGCTTAATTAAATGAAATATCATCAAAGTGGTTACTGAATTTTTATATGATTGTTGTAATAAGATTTAGAAATTTTCTACTATTACATAATATTTTACTTTATCTAGTGAGGTTTTCACATATATATTATAAATCAGTCTTATTTTTAATTGATGTGAGATCTTAAACATATTTTTCTCATGTCTAGGTTGTTCAATTTTTGTAGGACTAGATATTTAAAAGGTGGTTCGATAGTAATCCGAAAATGGGTGGCATGATAAACCCATCAAACCTCGATAAGATAGACTTTAAATTGTCCTAATATCATCTTAGGAACATGCGTAGAGACCGTCAAACTCCTACGCCAGATTCGATATATTTATGGGTGGTCTGATAGATTTTCTCTTATTCTCTTGGCTGGGACAAACATCCACGCAACCATGGTCCAAAGATGGACCCCATCCAAGCTAATAGACCTTTTTTTTCCAGCAACAGAACTTTTGGCAAGCTCTTGAATCATATTAACAAATGCATTTTGATCATCAGATTGAATATGACCAGACTTTTACAATAAAGTCACATTGGATTGCAGACTTTTGTAATAAAGTCACATTGGATTGTTTTGCCACTTAGACCTGTCCAGCCTTAGAAACATTATGTAGACCCATCTTTTGAATAATAGTGAAAAGTTTGTTAATGTTGTGTTTCTTGTAGATAAAGAAAGAATCACTTATTATTTTACAAGCATGGCAAAAAGGGGAGCATTTCATACTCAATTTCAACCACAAAGGCAAACCCACGATCTTCAACTAGCAGTTGACTTGGAAGCTCCACAAACATATCAAGATCCACAAGAATCCTTGCAAAAAAACCTCTTGTCTTGTTCATGGTACAATTGTCTAAGGAAAGAGGTGTTCCAAGGCCTTTAATAATAAAATATATAACTTTAACTTTAGACTATCAATATTTTATAAGAAATATATGGATCTGTACCCAAAACCTTGATCATCTCCGTTATAACAAGAAAAAAATCTTTTGACCAGACAAAAACTCTAAAAATTCTCAAAGAAAGATTCTAAAAACCACATTCTCAAAATCCTTCTCTAAGTCTTCTAAAGAGGCTTGTATGAGAGGGATAACTATCAAAGAGGCGAGAGACCTCTAAGCATCTTTAAGTTTCTTACAAACTTCAAGGTGAATGAGTTACTTATCTTTCCCAAACAAAACAATTTTAACGTGGAGATGATTTTTGCCATTTCTCTATGCTAATCTTCTCACAGATTTAGACCGAGATTATGGCCTTTTTAAGACACGGGATATTACAAGTATTGTACAACATTTTAGACAAAGGTTCTATTTCTCATAACAGACGATAAAACTCAGAAAAAACAAAGGAAACCAAATTAAACACACTGAACCTGGAAGATATACAAAAAAAACCTTGCCACCAAAAGAGAACCACATATAAACTTTTTCGAATTCATTGGCAGAGAAGAGCGTTCTTTGGAGATTTCATTACAACAAAATTCTAAGTTTCCCAAATCCCAACTTCTTGCCCTAGCAGATTCGTTTCCGGATCACAATCAAAGACTGTTTGAATCTCGAAAGTGTCCAAATTACGATTGGAAACCCAAAATAATGGTACCAGATCGGTTCCGATCACAAGATTGAGACCCTTGTATGCATGACCGCCGCTCCCGAGTAGAGACATTCTCTAATGGATTTTGAGGTTAGAGCTTATCTATATGTCATAATTTTATAATGATGTTTAACTTGAATAATTTATTTAAAAAAAACTATTTAGTCCATAAATATATATATATATATATATATATATATATATGCATATATTTTTATTTTTTAATATTATATAAAATTATTTTAAAACAAATATTTAAAATATAAATTCAAATAAAAAATAATTTTAAAGTACAATTCAAATAATCTGCACAATAAAACATTAATAAAAGTAAATTTATTTTTCTAAAAATTAAATTTAAGTGAATTATACCAAAAAGTATAAGTTTTAAAAAATTAATCTTGTAAAAACAACTTCAATTTTATAAATCTAAATAGAAAAAACTTGATTTTTTTTTAAATACTCAAATAAATTGTACTAGCAATTATTAGAGTATTTATGGGTTGAATATTATAATACTGTGTACCTGTCCCATTAACAAGAAAAGTAATTAAAATGTTATTCTTAATATTTGCAGATATTTACTAAAACTACTAAATTAGTATTCGTGACTGATCTTACCCACAAATATTAGTGATTCCCCGGTGAGATTTATGTTATCTGAGTAAGTGTGAGATGAGAGTGAGAGGGTTGGACTGAAATGCAGTAGGCCTAATAGATGGAGATGGATAAGGGGTTGTTGGAAGAGGGGAACATAGAAAGCAAGTTAGGTTAGGCATACAGTTTTGGTAGGCAACCTGGTCTTCCATGGGCTCAAATCAATTCCTTCACATTATACCATTGGTGCAAATTTGTTTCCATTTTCTTGGAGTGTTACAACTTAGTTGAATCTTTATTAACGAGATTTTTGCTTATCCAAACGAAACTAAATAAGAAAGCAAAGAAATAAAAACCAAAGGCAACTCGTACAGAACTACCATCCCTTGTTTTATTAAAGCACCTTAACCCAAATTAGCATACACTAGTAGTTCATAAAAGTTATTATTTTGGGAGAGAGGGCAAATACTTAAGTAGTAAAATGCCCATATATCCAAGACAGCATGGTTTTAAAAGGATGGATAGCCTTCACTACGCTCTAATCCACTATATGGCTGCAGATAAGAGTGGTGAAGATGATGAAACCTCTTTTATTGGATAACCAGGCAGAGCATTGATGGCACACACACCATAAGGCCACTCCTCACTCACATTCCTTTTGATCAAGAGGTAACCTTCTTCTCCCCATTCTTTACCCCACGAGTTCTTCACAATCCAATAGTCTTCTCCGTCCACTGAACCATAACCCACAATTAAACACACAAGAGTTGCAGACCTCGAATCCTTCGAGCAGTAATCACCACCATACACTCCCTGTCATCATCACAACACAATCATTCACCAATTAGCCAGCACACACAAACATCTAAACACTTTTACCCAAAATTTTCAAATTCGCATAATCTTTCTAGACAATAGTATATAACCATTATAAGAAATAAATATTCTTACTCCAGTGTAAAATTGAAGGCCGGTTGCATCTATGCTCACACTAACAGGCTGCTTACTAACACGACACAAGAGACCTTCTTCTGTCCCATCCACAACTAGAAGGTTATCAATACTAACAACCTTGTTTGCATTTACCTTTAAGAAAAAAACAAAAACATTTAAATTAAGCAGACAAGGATAATGTCTAGATAAATTTATGGTCACTAATTTTTTTTTTTTTTTTTTTGAAAATGCAAGCTATGGTTGCTAGGAGAAATAAAGTGTAAACCAGACCCTGCATGAACCGTTTTTGGCTGTGTAAGGGTAATTTGCTTCTGTGTCAATGCCACCATTGTCGATAACGTAACCAAATGCATTGAAGTAATAGCCTCCAGCACAACCATTGCTGGCAGGGTCACAGTCCACGAGTTCTTGTGCAGAGAGGGTGACAAGATTCCCAGTAACTATTTTGTTTATTCCTTCAATGGCCCCTGTCACACTGAAAGCCCAATGGCTCTCTAATAAAAAAAGTATAACATGTTCAATCAGTACCAAATCATGTATGTTGCTAATGTTGCAAAATGAAAATATTGAAGAAGAGATAAAGTCTTGAAAATATAATAGCTATATGCTTATTTCTTTTTCTCAAAATATTTTTGAACCATGCTATATTAATATAAGTGAAGTCTTACGGCATTCTCCTTGATCTCTAACTTCGGTCACAGCACCCTTCTCCCTCCAATCTACTGAATCAGGAAGGTTTTCACAGTCATCATCATCCTTCAGCATCTTCCTACTCTCCAAATTGGAGGGCATATCTATTTCTTTCAAGTAGGTTTCCGCAAACTCCTCAGGACTCATATCAGCAAACTTGTTCAAACCTAAACGATGCTGCGTGGCTGACTTTCTCTTTGCATTCATCTCATTGATATACCTCAAATTCCTTTGGAAAATTTGGAACCTCTTTGCCTTCTCTTCTGGGTTGCCGTATTCACGCCCGTGCTCCTTCTGCCACACTTGGAACAGTTGCAACACTTCTTCCTCCGAATAAAACTTGTCCAACTTGTCACGGCCATGAATGGTGTACGCACTCGGCAAAGCAAAGGAGAGACATGCGAAGGAAACAAGGACGAGGAAAAGAAGAAACAACTTGGTCATCTTCGAACTCATCACCTGCACAAATCAGTAGCTAACTGTGTTGAATTATACAGTTCTTGTGTATCCGAGTAACATATATATTGAGTCCGTGATGAGGTTGCTTTATGTGCCACCTTGGTGAATTACTGATACGCACGTTTAATTTGTTTGTTTTTTAGGTGGTCCAATCTTGTGTGAATGGACACGTATGCTTCTTCATCATTCTTCTCATATACCACCAAAATGGTCATATATATAGTTTTATTCCCACAAATCTAGTGTAATCTTATCTTTTCATTCTAGCGAAGTTCCAAATCATACTATAATGGTGATAAAAAAAACGTTGAAGATATAAAAAGTTATGGATCAGGTGTGTTCTTTTGCAAATAATTGTAGAGAAAAGACTTATGATATTTATTTAAATTTTAAATAAAATTTTTATTGGTATGTTTGTGGACTAATTTAAATATAATATTTCATTAAGTCAAATTTTCATGTGCTAATATATCAAAACTTGGTTTTTATTAAAAGATAATTTTCCTGCAGAGAAAGAATGAGAAAGACATAGTGAGGGGGGCTTCTCCGCTGGAGTATATTACTACAGCCAAACCCGTGAATGAGAAGTCAGACTAGCTATTCTCAGCATCAAATAAATACCAATGAAAGCTATCTCAACTGGTAACTATCAAGTTATTGTCACAAGAATACGATTTTGAATTATGTCGATGATGTGTTGTGAGTATCATATAATCTTTATAAGTATTTTTTATTTTATTTTTAAGGTTAATTTTGATATTTTTAGCACCAAATAAATAAAGATAAATAGGGAAATTATTTTGATGGTCAAAGATGTTTAATGGTTATTCCTTATATTACTATAGTGGCCATAGAGAGAAATATAAATCAATTAATAGATAACCTAGAGAGTTTTAGAGGAGTGCAACTAATTGCAAGTGATGATTGAAAAGTTAGCTGAAATCATAAAAATGTGCCAAATGTCTTTTAGCATGGACGGCAAGCCTTCCATTTTCTTAAAAGTGTATAATTATACCACGTCAGTTGACATTTGGTTATATGCCAATTATAGTTGTCAAAGCAAAATTTTCCATAAAAAAAGTCATAAAAGGTTCTAAATAAAAGTGGATAGGAAAGCTTAATGCCTCTATTTTATTGATAAGCATATAACAGCCTTTTTGAGAGTGGTGGTATATAGAACTACCACCTATTCCTCTTCTTCTATTTTTGGCATGTGATATATTACTATTGTGTATTTAAAATAAGAAAAATTTTGCTTTGACAACCACACCTGACATACAACCAAATGTCAACTGCTGATGTGTATAATTGTATATGCGGACAAGGGTAAAACAGAACTTTTCTTTTTGAAGGACATTTAAGGTATTTTGTTATAAAAGGGTATAATTGAATTTTAAGTATCTAAATTTAAAATTTGAACCGTCATAAGAGTACAATGCACCCATTTGCATAAGAGATAGAGATTTCGTGTGACAGTGGTTGCGGTGGCGAGCGACGATGGTCGAGAATCGACGGTGGTTGCAACGGCGATAGCAGTGGCGAGATTCAAGAGATCTGAGATTCAAACTCACTGCTTCTCAACCCCTTGATGGAATATGCTGGGTAGCCTTCTAGATAAAACCCCAAATATATAAACCCTACAAATGACTCTCATACCACACTGAAATGTTTTTTACACATCATTTTTTTTTACACATCATTTATACATCATTTATGTTGGTTACATCAGCACTACCTAAGGTTGTAAAGTGGGTGTGTGCCACCTGTGGTTCTTAAAGTATAACTACTCTTAAAATATATCTGAAAAGAAACATAAAATAAAATTAAAATTTAATAATAAAATATATTTAGCAAAATTAAGTATAAATTGGATATTTGAATTTAGTTACTAATATAGAAATAATTTAAAATAAAATTGAAATTTAGCAATAAATTTAGAAAGAAAAATTAGAAAATATTATATAATTTTTTAAATAAATTTATTGTTAGTTTTTAAATTATATCTAGGTAATTTTTTTACCGTATGTAATCACTCTTCTATTTAAATTAACTTCACAATTATTCCATTACTTAATCAGAATTAATTTCAATCATTATATATTTTTCAATAAATGACGTTGTAACTGTCCATTTATTTTAGTTACACAGTAGCAACACACCACATGAAAAAAAAGAGAAAGGAATTGGTGCAGTATTCTCACAATTTTAATTAACTCATTAATTAAAATCTTAGTTACACAATTTCATCTAGTAAACTAAAATTGTGTTCTCTTTTCATGATTTTATTTAATGTTAAATTAAATTGTGTAATAAGGACACTATTTATTCACAATGATATCGTCTTTCCTATACACCATTTATCCATATTAAAAAAAAAATAAAAAAATACACCATATTGGAAATTTCAAATAAAAATTACACTACTTTCAAAAATTTGCCTATATTTTTGTACTGAGAATTGTTTGTAATTGTGTTTTGTTGTTTATTATTGTCGTTACAAGAAATTAGCATCAGTAAAATTTTCTCCATAATGCGGGTCAGGTTGGCTCTGTACCACAATCTATCTTGACTACTTTACCAATGAATAATTACTATGAAATCATTTTAGGAAACTGAAAAAGTATAAAGTAACAAGAAATGCTAATATTAACAATTTAACTATATAAAAAAAAGTCATAAACGTTCTAAATAAAAGTGGATAGGAAAGCTTAATGCTTCTATTTTTTGATAAGCATATAACAGCCTTTTTGAGAGAGTGGTGGTATATAGGACTACCATCTATTTTATTAAAGCACCTTAACCCACATTAGCATACACCTGTAACGTTTTTATTTTGGGAGAAAGGCAAATACTTAGAATAAATTTACTTTGACATCACTAATGCAAAATTACACCGTCTCACCCCTATTTTTTTTAAATAAAACATTATATTTTAATAAAATAATATTATTTTATGGTGTCAAATGGACGTAGATAACTGTTTTCAGTGTGAAGGTATCATTCCTCAAATACTTATTAATTAGTAATATGGCCATATCCAAGGCAGCATTCCACTTCTAATCCTATGGCTGCAGATAAGAGTGGTGAAGGTGGTGAAATCTCTTTTATTGGATAAACTGCCCCATCATTGATGCCACACACACCTAAAGGCCAATGCTTCCTGTTAACATTCCTTTGGATCAAGAGGTAACCTTTTTCTCCCCATCCTTCTCCCAACGAGGTCTCCACAATCCAATACTCAACTCCAACCACTGAATCATAACCCACAATTAAACCCACAAGAGTTGCTTCCGTTGAATCGCTATCGCAGTAATTACCAGAATACACTCCCTGTCATCAACACAACACAATAATTCACCAATTAGCATAATCTTTCTAGACAATAGTATATAACCATTATGAGAAATAAGTATTCTTACTCCACTGTAAAATTGAAGCCCGTTTGCATCTATGCTCACAATAACAGGCTGCCTACTAACATGGCACAAGAGACCTATTTCTGACCAATCCACAACTCCAAAGTAATCAATGCTAACAACCTTGTTTGCATTTCCCTTTAAGAAAAAAACAAAAACCTTAAATTAAGCAGACAAAAATGCAAGCTGTGGTTGCTAGGAGAAATAAAGTGCAAACCAGACCTTGCAAGAACCGGTTTCGGCTCTGTAAGGGTAATGTTCTTCTGTGTCAATGCCACCATTCTGGATAACGTGATAAATTGCATTGATGTAATAGCCTCCAGAACAACCATGGCTGCCACGCTCACAGTCCACGAGTTCTTGTGCAGAGAGGGTAACAAGATTCGAAGTAACTATTTTGTTTATTCCTTCAATGGCCCCTGCCACACTGAAAGCCCAATGGCTCTCTAATAAAAAAAGTATAACATGTTCAATCAGTACCCAATCATGTATGTTGCTGATGTTGCGAAATGAAAAGGTAGTAGGAAAAAGGTAGAAATATGGGGATGAAAATGGTAGATCACATTTACTCTTCGAAATTACGAACTATGAGTCAAGAAAGGAGATGGTAGTAATATATATAAAAGCAATTTTTGAACGATGCTATATTAATATAAGTGAAGTCTTACTGCATTTTCCTTGATCTCTAACTTTGGTCACAACACCCAACTTCCTCCAGTCTAAAGATTCAGGAAGGTTATCATATTCATCACCAACATCCTTGTGCATCTTCCTACTCTCCAAGCTGGAGGGCCTTTCTATTTTTTTCAAATAGGTTTCCGCAAACTCCTCAGGACTCATATCAGCAAACTTATTCAAACCCAAACGATGCTGCGTGGCTGACTTTCTCTTTGCATTCATCTCATTGATATACCTCAAATTCCTTTGGAAAATGTGGAACCTCTTTGCCTTCTCCTCTGGGTTGCCCTCTTCACGCCCGTGCTCCTTCTGCCACACTTAGAACAGTTGCAACACTTGTTCCTCCGAAGAAAACTTATCCAACTTGTCAGGGTCATTAATGGTGTACGCACTCGGCAGAGCAAAGGAGAGACATGTGAAGGAAACAAAGACGAGGAAAAGAAGAAACAACTTAGTCATCTTCGAACAGTGACGAACTATGTTGAATTATACAGTTCTTGTGTATCTGAGTAACATACACATTGAGTCCGTGGTGAATTATTGATACCCACGTCTAACACGTATAATAGAATTTACACGTGTATATACAGCCCAACATGCTCAATGCAAGGGACTTTTTGTAATTCTCTTTTTCAGTAGTATGTAATTGCACGTGATGATTGAAAAGTTAGCTTCTAGTATGTATCCATCTTCTTGAAATCAGACAACTGTGCTAGATGCCTGTCTTTCCGCATGGACGGCAAGCCTCCCATTTTCTCAATTAAGCAACCATACAACTTTTTTTTTTTCTAAAAAAATTCACTAGAAAAAAAGAGTCTATTTATGAGCATTTACATAAAAATTCAATTTCATAGAGCTAACATTTACATGATAATAAAGTTCTCACAATTGTTATGAAAAGAGTTCCCATAATTAAGTGAACTGATCTTATATCATGTTCTTTTTTTCTTTTTTTTTATCAAGACAAGTCGTTTTTAGAAATATTTTTATAAGAAAAAATAAAAAATTTACATATCCTAAAATTAGTTTAAGTATAAATTAAAAAAAAATTAAAAGAATACTTAAAAGAGTTTCTAGGAATTAATTTAGACTAAAACTTGTTTTTTTTATTATTTCCCTTTCTTAGAAATGCTTATGGAGAAGTTTGTTTAATTTCAATGTAATAGAAACATTTCTCTAAATCAATTTCAATAATAAAAGTATATTTGGGCCTGTAATTTTCATAAAAAAATGTGAGAATTAACTAAAACAAGCGAAAGATAAATATGTCGTGAGAAAGAAATTGATTTTAATTTAATAAATTATGAATGATGGAACGTAATTAAAATATTTTTCTAATTAATTTTAATCACATATTTACGTGATATTGTGTATTTTTCATTAAAAATACATTTTCAACCCTAAAATATTTAAAAGAAAAATATATTTGACGGAAATTAAATGAACAATTCTATTGAAATACTTTTATTGGTTAATTAAAAATTGATGTATGCAGTATTTAAAAACCATCGTATAACCTGTTTTGAGATAATTTAAGTTAAAATGGTATAATGTATATTATATTTTTTTTTCACAATTGATGTTAGATCTTATACAGAAAAAAAAAAAACTTATTTTTACTAAAAATTGGTAGAGTTAATATTTTTTTATACTTATACTTATGTTTATTAGTTTTTTTGACACTAGTGTCAGTAGTACTGATGTGATTATCACATGACATAAAGTACCATAATTTAGTCAAAAATGATCTTAGTCTCCCTTTAAAAATTTTGATTTCATTTTCTTGTAGACATTATTTTTGTTCAACCCAATAAGAATATAATAAATTAACTACTAAATAATAGTTTTATCTAAAAATTAAGTATTAATAGAGTCAGTTTATTTATTTTTTAATTAAAATTATTTTTTACTTTTTATAAATAAAAATATTTTATCAATGGAATTGACAATAAATTATTTTGAATGAAATTGTTATTTTTTTATATAAAATATTGGTATTTATTTAATAGACATTACATTTCTAAATGCTTTAAAAACTATTAAAATATTAAATTAAATTCATATTAATTGAAATAAATATTAAAAATAAATAAGAAATTAGTATTATTATTATTTAATTTATAATATTTATATTTACTTAATTTAATATTATATTTATATTAATTTTATTTATTTTGATAACAATGTAATTTATATGCGTTTGATTTTAATTAATCATAACACAATTTTTATTTTTTATTTTTTTAAAATAAATCTTCTCATACTTATAATCGATATTTAGTTTTTTCTCTCAAATATTTGTTTATTATCATTTAGAAGAAAATGTCTATCACAATTATGGAAGTTTGATCTCACCATCCTTTCTCCATATTAAATTCATGTATTTATTTTGTTTTATTTATATTTTTGTTAAAGATGATAATAGAGGCGAAAAACTTTATTTTATTTTTTTATTAATAACAATTACATTGATACAAATTAAATTAATATTAAAATAAATTTTATTTAATGCCAATTTACTACATATTACTTAAATCCAACCTTCTAAAATTAACACTTACGAATAAGAGTTTATAATTTCAAAATCTCCTAGAAACACTTTGTAAATTTGAATTGTATAATTAACATCGAATTTTATGAAAAGTACCCTGACCGTATCACTTAGCATTTAGACTAATTTCATCACATTTAAATAAAATGAGAATCTAAATTATATTTAGGTCAAAAAAATAATTTATGATGATATTATCATCAAATAAAAAAAAAACATATATATATATATATATATATATATATATATATATAATGTTCATTAAAATTTGTAATAAGTATTTTAAAATTTATATTAATAGTGATTTTGATTAGTTTGAATATAAATAAATTGACACTAATAATGCATAACCAATAAATTCAAAATATTATGATTTTTCAAATGTATCCATATCGAAAAAAGAAATATTTGAGATATATTGTACTTTCAATTTGGAGTCTTAATAATGATTCAAACATTACCTCAACAAGTAAGGACGTGTTTTTATAATATAAGGGAAAAGTTTAAAACTAAATAGAAAATACATATTTTATTACTAAAAGATTATATATA
>Ga0209700_101712_pt1 | contig 45451 bp, 19 predicted proteins | sample SiratroredBW_FD_187528 | JGI IMG/M metagenome (GOLD analysis project Ga0209700, IMG submission 187528) | Root nodule microbial communities of legume samples collected from California, USA - Siratro red BW (SPAdes) (version 2) | ecosystem: Host-associated > Plants > Roots > Nodule | place: USA... | reverse complement strand
TATAATTTGCTTATATATATATATATATATATATATATATATATATATACTTTGGTTTGAAAAGGCAATATGTTTTATTATTTTAAAATTAGGGATTATAGGTTTAGATTTTGTATATATTTCCGTGTTTATTATATTTGTGATATATATTAAATATATTACATGTACATTTTAATGTTAGAGCAAGAGAAAATAATATAACGCTCTAATTTTAAAATATACATTCTCCTATTTTATGTTATTAACATAATTAAAATAGTAAGAATCGTAATTATTTATTTATAGGTATAAAATAATCAGAGTTGTATGTTAGTATAATATTAAGTTAATAAGTTTAATCTTATATTTTATAACTATTTATTTAATTTATATTAAATAATGTTTTATCACACACACATATATAATATTTTTTTATTTTTTTATAAGATAAGTTATAATTCAGTAATAACATAATTTTTAATGATATTTTTAATATATCATAATAAGTATTTTATTAAGTTTTATTTAATATGATATTTTTAAATAAAATAAGGAAGATAATGTTCTTTTTAAAAAAAAAAACATTAAAAGAAGATAAGTGTTATTTATTAAAAATAAAAAGAGGTAATATTATTTAAAATTTAGATAAAATATGAGTGTTGAAAAAAAGTAAGGAAAATGAATATATATTTTCATAACTATTATTACCATTTAGCATGACGTAAGAGGATAACTTATAGAGGAAGTAAGTATTTGTCCCTAAAAAGATATTATATATAAGCTATATATAATTGATTAAAGCGTAATTTTTTTTTCTAAAAATACACGACATATCATATTAGTCTCTGAAAATAAATGAATTTTAACCAAAACTCTAAAATTTGCAAGTATTTCATCTAATTCTTTGAACCTAATCATACTATTATTTAGGTAACTAAATTTACGGTAATATTATCGCCTATATCGTACTCTCTTTTTCGAAAGAAAGCATTTATGAGATTAAATTCAAGAAGTACATATTCCCTCTCCCTTTTTTACTACCTTATTCATGGAAACAAAATTGACAAAATATCACGACTGGCGCATATACTTTTATAATACTTCAGTTCCTTTATTTACTTAAACTAAGAGATGTAGTAAAAAAATATTAAAAATCATATAAATGAATTAGAAACTATGAGTAGAAAAATACAACTATTTCTTATCTATGCTTTTTCACTTTTAATTCCTTAACAAGCGCTCCAAAAATATTAACAGTCTTTTCAAATTATTTTTAACTTCCTGATTTGATCTCTGTAACAAACATGTAAAATGTCGAAGTGCGAGATATAAACAAAGACATAATTGAAAAAATAAAGTTATACTCAATTTTAGATGAATAACGATAAAAAACTAATTTTTTTTAGAAAAAAAAAAGTACAGGTAAAAGGAAAGAAAAAGAGTAATAAAATAAAGAAAGAGATTCTTAAATTCCTATTTTTTTTACATCTCCACACACACACATACATTAATTACATGATAACGAATTAAACATGGTTTTCAATTTCTGGGTTAAGCTTTGAACAAGTTGCATTGTTTTGTTGGCATAACAACAAAGCAGAGCTAAATGCATGAACTTTTTATTTCTCATTTGTGACACTCTGTTGCTTGGAACATGAAGCAACAGCTTTTGCCCACTCTCGGATCTTTGCCTTGACACACTCTGCAGCCAAATTAGCGAGTTCATCACGTTCAGCCAAAAGATGCAGAGATTGGAGTGGATAAAGGGTATCCCACTCTTCCAAAGATATGCGACATTTTTGGTAATCCATGCCTGCCATTGCCATAGCTTCAATAGACATGTTTCCTAAGAGATGCTAAGTGTGAATGTGAATTGTGATTGAGGTATCGCCGCAAAAGCAATTTATACAGATGACCCGAAAAAGGGTGCTATGCTTTACGTTCAGGCAACTGAAAATAAACCAATTCACGGATCTTGCATGGCAACTTCACTTGTTTTACACTCTCCAATTCTACACGTGATCTCTCTCTTATGTTGTTAGCTCAATTGGGTCAGCAATAACGTCATAAGTCACTGCTCATCAGCGTCATTATTCAGTCAATGAACATGCATGTTAAACCCGTGGGTCATCACCATTTTTCACCAATACCATCTACAACCTGATTTTAAATGTGGCCATTTTCAGTAAGAAATAAATGGTGAGAAAAGACCCCTTTTTTCTCTTCAAATTGTACTAATCGTATATAATGTTCTAATGAGATAATTATAACTTATTTAGTTCCATTTCACATTTTTCTCTTTGAATAGCATATACAATTTTATGAAATAATGTACCATAGATTGAAATAGTTCTATTATGGAACATAAGCATCGTGGACTTCTCTTTCTTAATCAAACCGAACTCATGCTATAAACCTGAAGATACGTTCACTAAAGCTAAGATTTATCGAAAAAGGTATTAATCAAAATAATTAACATAACTATCCTCGAAATACTTTTTGCAGATATTTTCAAGTGAGTACAAAAAGACATTTCAAGAAGCCATAACGAACACTCAAAGTGGATCCTAAAGTAGATATCTAATCTTCTTTTACCAATCCCGTAATTTATTACAAACAACACAACTCACTTTTTCAAAACTACAATCATAATAATTAATTGAGAGTAAGTGTTTATTTCATGTATGCCGTTTCTTATTTGGTTGCTGACTAGATAGAAAACTGTAGGGCGTTTATTTAGGTGAAAATTTGGAGGTACTAGATATGAAATTGGAATTTATGTATCATCTCTTTAAAACTTGTGCATTGTTAAGGACATATACCACTTAAATTGATAGTTTTCGTTTTTCTTAAAAAAAATGTAATTAAGTCAGCTTTCTCTTATTTACTTGTTTAAAACAAAGTACATGCGCAGTCTTCTTTCCTTTCTCTTCCTTTGTTTTTCATGAGTTTACGGTTCTACTGTTTTTCAACCATTCAATTGAAGAAACTGTATATATAATGTAACCACAAGATAAGATTGCAACAAAAAATCCTTCATGTATACATAACAAAGCTGCTGAATGAAAGAATATATGGACCATACAACAATGAACAAATAGAATACAATGGGTCGAAAAAGTAAAAATGGAACATAATCTTTTCTAACTGGCATGCATTAAATGATGACTATCCATTATAAGAAGAATCTCTGAAACCCTAAGATCAGCTTTGGTGTGATTGTCTGAAGCAACTGCTATGGCCCATTCCCGCATCTTCATTTTCACCCACTCCGTCGCCATCTCATTGTCCAACCCTAAACAACTGCTGCAATGAGCTTTCTCAGCCTCATGAGGACTTAAACTTTGGTTAGTCTCAGACATCACCTGTGGTGGCTGCAACTGTTTCAAGCTCTGTTCCAATGCACCAACATTGATCGTATTCTCCATGTAATCCATACCAGCCATTGCAAAAGCTTCAACTGACATTCACAAAACCTTGTATTCACCTTTAATTAATGAAACCAAGTACCTAGCTTGCCGTGTGATTTACAGAAAAACAAATGTGACAAATGATTTGTAACATGTAAAATATGGAGGACTGTGGCACCTATAAATACCATGATATCAGTGCATTGTTCCTTTTTGGCTGCTAAAAAGGTAAAGGGTGCACGGGCTTTTCATGAAACTATGTAAAACGTAGAACACAAAACTTTGGTCCTTATATCACCTTCAAATCTCTGACCGCACGGGTGTTACTTAATTTCCTGCAACAAATACGGACTAATAATTTTTTTTCCCAAACTAATCTTATCGTAATATCAAATTTTAATACGATATTAAACGTGGTAATTTAGAATGTTGCAGGAAATGTACGAACTTCATCAAAAACTATACAGGTGGCCGTGTGAATGCTATAAGCATTAAACATTTGACCACGTAAGTGATTAAACATGCACTGTATTGAGATATTTTGTATACAAGAATAATATGAGCATGTCAAACTATTGACCGTGCGGGAAACTGAGTAGTAGTACGATACGTCATTATCTTCATTTCTTCACAAACTCATGTGACTTCCATTGTTGTTTGCTAAGGTTCGTGAAAATAAAGGTGTACAAGCACATATATTATCATTTTGTAATTTATTGCAAAAAATTTATTGCTTGGCCATTAAATAATTTGCTGAATATATGTAATGTATAAGATGATGTAACGCATTACGATGGAACCCATTCTGTAGAATGATTTGTCAATAAATAATTTGATGAGGCCGTGATGCTAATATTCGAGGGCGAAGAAATTTCAGAGGACTATACGTGGAAGGTGACGAACTTGGAATTCAAACTATCTTGTTACTACATTCATATTAGTGTTTGAGACAAATATATATATATATATATATATATATATATTTTACAAGATAATTAATCTAGTTTCTCATACTCAATTAGGTATAGTCCAAAATCTAAGTAAAATATGAATTAAAAATAATTTGAATAGAATAATTTTAAAATTTTAAGAATTAATCGTGGCCAATTGGAAAATGGAGTTTGAGGATAAATGTTAAAATTTGTGATGTAAACTGTGTGTGAATAGTACAATTCTTTATCTAAGTTGTTGGATAATTGACTTATATGAATAACTTGAGTACGAAATATTGATTTTGAAAAAAATATATATTTTAAATTTATAATTTGAATTTTGTGTGAATATCTCAACTAAGCAACTGAGTTGCTTATTATATATAAAATTTATGATATAAAATTTAAGTTTGAAAATTTTTTAAATGTGAAATATTTAACTTTAAACTTGTTGAACTAAATTCAAATATTATGAAAATAGTTTAGTTTAATAGTGTAATACTTTAAAAATGAGCCGTTTAATTCGTCATCTATCTCATATGCACTCATAGTATATGATATTTTGTTTATAAGATAATAATTAACTGATAGTATTTTAGAACGATGGTAGGTATATTGATTTTTATAAGTAATTTTTTATTTAGAAATTCATTAAGTTTGTTTCAAAAGTATGTTAATAAATTAAAGAAAAATAATGTTCGTAAATAGTCCTTTTATGAAGCTTTGGGACAAATCATATAAAAGTAATGTTAAAAAATAATATAAAACAATTCAAATCTGTATTTTTATGTTTTACATTTTGACCTTTAAATTCTTAGGGCAATATTAATACCTATACCAAAGTAATTTATGCTATTTTATGAAAAGTAAGGTTTTCTCTATTATTTGTAAGAGCACTCGTAGAAATAGAAATTAAGAAATATAATTAATATTTTTAGAATTTAGGATTTTTGGTATTAATCAATATGAACCTTTTGCGGTGGTAAGTATGAAAATATAATTTATTTTAATATTATATCATGATTGATTTTTTACTATCGAATTATAAAGTTGTATTCTTTTGATTGTACACATAAAAATTAGTGTTTTTGTTATTAGATAAAGCAAATATATAAATTGTTTGACTTGGAATGAAAAAATAGTGTTATGTATAGTTAATATCGTACATGTTCGTTAATTAATAAAGTGGTTAAATTTTTATGTTTATTTAATTTTAAATTAATGATAACTTGTGTCAATTACTTATGATATACTACATTTTATTGTTTTATTTTATGAATAAGTATATTAAAATTTATTATTGTAAAACATTTATGGATCGTCAAAATATTAATTATTTTTCTTATAATTAATGAATATAATTCTAACAATTTTATGTATACCATATGTTTTACTTATATACCCAAAGTTATTATATGTGATTTTGATTGGTACATGTTTTAATTATTATTGATGTTTTAATTATGTTAACATCCTATATCTTATGTACCACCAAGAGAGTGAATGTTAATATGCATGAATTGTGGTTTAAATATATTATGTGTAAAACATGTGTTTTATGACTCAATATATATTATGAAATTTTATACCAGAGACATCCTAAATTAAAAGGACCAGTGTAAATAAATTAATCATGAATGATAAATTAAACTATTTACAAACATTTTTTTAGCTATTATTTAGTCAACATAACAGAATAATAAGATTTATATTTATATAAATTAATAATACAAAAACAATGTCTCCAACCTAATAAGTACATATGTTTTTATGTGTTAAAAGTAAGAGAAATCATAAAATAGTGAGTCAAAAATAGTGAAAATTTATATTGTTAATGAGATCTCAGAAAAACAATTTCTTATAAAGAGAAATGGTGTGAGTTATTGATCTCATCCAATTTCTAGAACACTAAAAAATAATTTTTCATAAAAAATTATACATATATTTTTCTTTGTAAGAATAATGTAATTTTAGACCTTTGCTTTATTGAAAATCATTAAGTTTTTACACCATATTTTATATTTTAAACTTGAATAAAGATATTTTATTATAATTTTTATTTTATATACAACTAATTGATAATTAATTATAATAATATAATATTATACATAATAAAAATTTAAGCAACTATAAGCGTGGTCAAAATATCTTCTTTCCGTTCCACATGTAATTAATAACATTGTAGTATTTAATTGGACTGGCTTTAAACTAGATTGAAACATTGAATATATAAATGAAAAATGCAAGAATCACTCTCTTTAACACACTCTTTCTGAAATTAAATTTATTGGAAATCATCAATCGAAACGGATGCCTAGGAGATCATTTTCCAATTTCGATAAAAAAACATATATAAAACTGCATTTTTGTTTATTTCTAACTTGACAGTTTCCTTATTTTATTTAAAAAATAAATAAATTAAGCTCGGTCATGTGTCACTGTTACATTTCAATACTCATTAACTATTAGAAATATAAAAAAAAAAAAGGGAAATTAGGAAATGATGAAGCCGAATAATTGCTCTGCACAACTTACATAAAACCTAAAGTTATTGCATAATGCAGCTTCCTATGATCATGGTTAACGTTTGAAGTGTTCTCGCCGTTATTTTCATCGACCATCTGCATTGTGACCATATAGTTTCCACGGTTCTATCTAACTTTTGTTGGATATTGGTGAAGGTAACACCATGTTCTTCTTCCTTGTCATATTCGCGTGCGTTGTGCTTGCGAAGAAGATGGGTGGTAGGAAGGCCATAAACATGACCCTTCTTTAATCTTCTCACTCTATTCTTCCCTTCTTTTTCTTCTTCTTGGGCTAGCAAATGGGGTGGTGGATACTGCTCCAAATCTCTGTGCTCCCACTCTTCAATATCCATGCTCAATTCCACGTGACTTGCACCCGCCATTGCTAACGCTTCCAAAGAAACCAACATTGTCTGCGATAGCTGTTCGTACAAAATCAAATTCTTGTTTTCGGAGTGGTTTAATTGTCTTGTCTCAATTCTCAATTTCTCAATTGCTTTGGTTGCATGGTTGTGTTGCAAATTATGCTATATATAGGGAAAAGGTCTGAGCGTGGGTGCATGGAGAATCACGTGATATGTGAACAGATGATTGAGGTGATGCAATTGCGAACGCAGTTGTTGTCAAATTTCTACACTAAGAATAGTATAAACTGGGGCCAGCCGCCATGAGTATATCTCTAGCATGGTTGTATTGTTGTATTTTTCATGATTACGTTACTTGATAGTTAATTTCATGATGATAAAGCTTTTCATCATTACGTTTCTTTTCCTAACTTCAAACAACTTTTTTACAAATGATTTTTAGTACAATCATTATTGATGAAATCGTGTGTTTTTTTTTTTTTTTTATCTCATAAGAGTGTTAATTTATGAAATAATGTTTTTGTCATATAGTACACAACACAAACATATTTATTTATTTCGTTATATACGGTGATGAATACCTTTTATATAGCTCAAGAAATGAAATATGTTTTATTAATATTTAATAAAATAGTTATAAAGTTTTCTATTTTATATTACAAACAATCATGGAAGTGAACTTAGAAAAAAAAAACAAATGGAGTGGATGCGCACTGGTTACATTACATGAATGTTCGTCAATGTATGATACATACATTATGTTTATTAACCTGAATTTTTTTCATACATGTGTAGAATCGATAAATAAAAATATATTAAATAATAATTATTTTTAATCAGTGTAAAATTAGTTAATTTATAAGTTTAGAAGCAACACATTAAGTTTTGCATCTTCGTGTCAGCACCGCACTCGATGTGTGCATGCACTTGTGTGTATTTCTAATATCCATTGTCAAACTATAGTTTCATGTAGATTCTTCAATGTACAAATGGCTACCTAAGTTATATTTCTTATGCTAAATTACGTTTGTCAAATGTTTAAATCAATGAGATACCAATCAATGGTATGTGTTCATTGTATTAGTAAATATGATTTTGTTTCTTTATATTAACAACACTACTTTTCACTTTATTTTTGATTAATTTCCAAATTCTAAGTTACTTATTTATATAATCCATGTGTGTTCTCATCCAAATGCACTCTTAACGAAGAATAAAAAATTGGTGATGTATTCGTGTCCTCTGAACCAAAGACACCCTCAAGAGACCTGAAAAGACAGCCTTACGTGATGTGTTTCAAAAAGGAGCTTGCAAAAAGGGCAGCCCAAAAAGTGACCATTGAAGGCCTAATTCCAATTTTGTTTGTAGTAAACGTGATCTCAAACACACCCTTCCTTTTTGGACTCTTCCATCTAACTCCCTACATATCACCAGCACCCTTCAATTTCAACGCCGGTAGAGTCTACCACCACCCTCTGAAAAGTCAATATCAACACCCACAGGACCTGCTTTTATTTTCTTGTTGATCAAAATTGAGAGTGATGAATAGTTTTAATGTGGATAAGTGTGATATATTCCAATGTTATAATAGAATTTTAATGTTTCAAAAACTAAAGCAATTAACACTGTGTTCGTTTATTTGATTATTTAAATACTTCTCCAGACAAAAAATTAGTAACAATCTTTTATTCCATTGTGTGTTTGATAAACACTATTTAATCCTTCAATAAAATAAACACAACTAAATACAAATATAGCAATAAAATGATAATATGAATATCCCATAAATACATACATATGCAATTTTAATTACTAGGAAACCCTAACACTTCCCTTAAACAGTAGTCATCAATGGACCCAAAATCATCAAAAAAACCTTCCGGCAACTCCTCATCCGCAAAGCAATTACCCAATTCAAATCCACACTCAGTCGTCAACGTTGGATTTTCGTCATCACCCACGGCCACTTGCTTCCCTTTATCCTCTTCTTCGCACGCGAGCGCAGGCGCGTGGCCCTCAAACAGCGCAATGTGGCCGAACAACTTGTCCTTCCTGGAGAACGTGGTCCCGCACGTGCACTTCCACCTGCACTCTCCGCAGTGCTTGGCGTGGCTCTTCAAATCCGAGAGCACCGAAAAGTGCTTCCTGTGGCACCGCGTGCACGAGTACATCTTCGGACAGTGGCTCCGCTTGAAGTGGTTCTTCAAGCACACCGCCGACTTCAGCGGCCGGAACCGCCGGTGGAGCTTGTTCCGGTTACAGCCTTCGAACGGACAAGAGAACCGCATCGCGCGCCGGGCCGCGCCGCTTTCCGACGGCCTCGCCAGTGCCTCCGGCGTCTTGAACTGGTCTCCGTGCGCGCGCATGTGCATGCGGAGATTCGCGTCGCGCCGGAAGCCTTTCCCGCAGATCTCGCAGAAGTGGATGTGCTCCGCGAGGAGTTCCACGGCGTCGAGCTCCACGATTTCGCAATCGACGACGTCGTCCTCGACGCCGTCGTCGTCCTCGGGAGGTTCGAGTTTAGAATAGAGTAGTTGCTTGTGTTTATCGGTGCCAGAGGGTTCCGGCTTCGGATACGGCGACGCATCTGGTGTGACGGCGGCGGTGGAATGTTGGGAGTAAGTTACGAGGGCGGCGCCGTTGACTATGATTTGGTGGATGGAGGAGATGATTTGGGTGGAGACCATGGAGATTTGATCGGTGGTGAGGGGAGTGTTGTTGTTGATGGATTGAGATAGGAAGTGCTGTAGAGAATCAATTCTTGTCTGAACTTGGGAGAGGTTCTGAAGCGGAAGCTTAGGGTTTCCAGTTGTATTGGGATCCTGGGAGTTAAATTTTCGGGTCGGATCTGAGTTTGGGTTGGAGTTGGAATTGAACATGATTTTGGTAAGGAAGTTGAAAGGAAGAGGGAGAGAGGGGATTTGGAGTTGTGTTGTGTCTGTGTTGCTGTGAACTTACATGGATTGAGATTAAACCAACTATTTGCGTTGACCTTTAAGATTTAAGAAATTGATGCACAGAGACACCTGGGGCTGTACTGCTGGTACACAATTATAGAGACAAGGAAAATGTATACAATTTTAAAAGAAATATATTTGTTGAAAATTAATATAAGTTGCAAGCTTTATTATTCATAAAATAACTTTTTTTTAGAGAAGAATAAATACTAAAATTCAACTAATGTCTTAACCCATAGTTTTATAAATAACTTATTTTTCATGAAAACAAAAAGTGGGAAAATAACTTGTCTAAACATAGTCTAGTGAAAATCAGATACTTAAATTTTTCTTTAGATGCGAGTTATCAATTGTTTTTTTAAACAATTGATCTCTATCAACAACAAAAAAAGAGTGATCACTTTACTATATTTACGTTTACTCTATTCACATTGATATATTGTTTAAATAATCTGAGACTAATTGTTTAGATCACCGATAAAAATTTATATACTTAAATAAACTAAATAAAGATTCCAATAATTTCTGTAGCTTCAAATACGGATGAGACACTATTTATAGGATTAAAATAGTAATTTACTTTGTATATAGTATATAATTGATAAAAAAAATATAATATAATAAAAAAGTTATAAAAAAATGATAAGTATCAACATTTTATTTCTAAAATATTAATCAAATTTATGTCTAATTTCAAGTTGTTCTGACCTGACATTCCTTCTAAACTTCTTTAACACAAAATTAAGAAAAAAAAGGATCCCTTTTACACTCTTGTGCTCAAAAATTCAGTAATTCAAATTTGTGATTAATAACTTTAAAAAAGATAGTCCTTATATTTAAATATAGTTAGAAATTTTGTTTATGTGAGTAATGGTTCCAAGTCAACCCATGTTTAGTTTGTATTAATATTGCCAAACACTATTTTACATGATTTTATATATATTTGTTCTAATGATATTTGGACCGATAATATTTGGTTAGAAAAGCCAAATCATTTTTTCATCAAACTATATGTATTTAAAATACATTTAAAAAAATAGTTGGATAAAAAATATACCAAATTTGATGGATAAAAATACATTTAATTTTATAGGTTATAAATTTTTAAAAAGTTTAATATAATTAAGATCATTTAATTTGTCGCCCTTGACGTTGACCATTCGCAAATAGTGGATGTCCATTTCCTCGGCTTCATTCTATATTGCAAGTCGTTTTCTTGACTTCAAGTTAAAAATAGCAAATGTTTTTGCTTTTGTTTTATTTCGTTCATCGAATATTCTCACAGATGTGAATGTAAGTAAGATAAACTCTCATTCAAGAAAAATATACTAATTTATTGCTATAGTATTGATGAATAGAGTTATTATTCAACTAAATCCTTAATTTAGTATGTGTTTATATTGTTGTCAGGTTCAACATGACTCTATTATTCTGACTTTTTTTTCTTTCATCTTTTTACTTTTTGAAATAAAATACATTACTTGAACGGAATTTTTACCATTTTCCAGACATTAAATGTTTATCTTCCCCACAATTTCTCATATTATTCAGAAATGTAAAAATATAAGCGAAAAATATTTGAACTCCCCCCTTTTTTCCTTCAAATAATTTAAATATTTTTTTATTCTGATTCAATTAAAAACGGCCTAAAATTAACCTACGATAATAACTTTATTAATGATGAAATATAGTTCATGTGAGTTTTTTTTCTCATTCTTATCAAATTCAATTAATATATCATAAGAAAAAGGTTTATTTATGATAACTTTTCTACAAACTTATAGAAATTACTAGTTAATGTATTTGATATTGTAAAAGTTATTATTTTCACTCTAATTATATTGTAATACTGTTAGGATGAACTATCAAGTATTAACTATCAAGTATCGCATTTAAGATATTATTTATTTTTTAGTTTTGTGATATCTTGAAGAATAATAAATTCATTTTATCCTCTACTTATAAGTAATATGAATAAGACTTATTAAATTGAGGATTAATGGGTGTAGATTGGTTCATTTCTGAAACCTGTTTTTGTTTCCATAGACACTTTCAATATTCTAACCTTATTATAATAAATAACTATAAAAAAACATTAAAATTAAAAATTATTATGTTGTATTGTTTTAATAAATAATTTTGTTTTTCTATTGATTTTCATGGTTGGGATAAGAAGTGGTCTTTTCTATTTATATATTTTCTTCTTTAAGGTAGATCCCGTGGAGGTTTCTCATAAAACTACATTTAAGTTAATGTTAATCTCGTGGTTAAGCTCACATGTCTGAGAAGTTAATAGGAAGGTTCACCAGTTACATTGCCCAATGGCACATATCCTATTCATCACCTTTGACTATATATTTACAGTATGGTCAACTTTTAAAAATATGAAATGTGAGAGAAACAATTCTGCCCTACCATTTAATCACAAAATTATTATATATGATTAGTTAATTAATTTTCACAATAAGTATTTTTCAAATTGAGCAAATATAAATTATAACTCAATGATGGTGTAAGCTCCACAATCAAGTGAAAAAAATACAAGGGATAATAAATATTGAATAAGTACCTCTTTTTTCAATATTGATATATATTTATAAATTTTATTTGTAACAATAAAATATAAAAAAGTGTTTTAAATTAAGTACTCCTCGCTTGTTAGTCAAAATAATTTAAAAATTATATTCAATTTTGATATTCAGAATAATAAATAGATACATTAGTTATTCTAAATTTAAATAACAAATAGATGATTAGATATTTATTTTGAGGATTAATGGCTTTAATGTGATGATGTTTAATATGTTAATTTATTATAACTGATTTAATAAAGGCAAAACTTCTATTACTGTTTTTGAGAAAGACTGAACTATTGAGGTCCAATTTTTATGACGATTCATAACTATAAACAGTCATTAATTTATCTTAGTTGCTTGTATTTATAAATAATTATTTCAAAGAATGATTTCTGTTATTCATTAATGAAGGGTTTTGTCATAAACATTCTGTGACTAGATGACCTTTATAATTTTTTTTAAACATATTGAATGTTGCTTGTTTAAAGGGTTTATTATTTCGTCTCTTAGTCTTATTTAATTATCTTTTTTAAGGGTTTTTATATTATCTTTGATTTTTTTTTCCTTTTTATTTTCTTCATTTTTACACATAGTTTATCATTACGTCCTTTTTATGGTGATAACTCTATTTCTTGTAGGAATGTTTTCACAATCTAAGAATAATCATTCTTTAAAAGTCATATTATTATTATTTTTTAATTGAAGGAGATAAGTCTACATTTCTTCTATTTCTTTATATTGTTCGAATTGGGTGATTGCTTCTATTTTGGTGAAGGGGCTATGTACATTTTAATTAATAGTAAAAAAAAATCTTGTACAATAAATTAATGAATTAATATGGTCAAACACTATTTAAAATAAGAGGAAAGACAGATTCTCTATAGTTGATTATGAGTTATTGTGGGTATTCAGGAGAATTATCTTTTATGTGTTGAAGTTTAAATCAAGAGATTTTATTAAGGAGTTTCTCAATATTGATAACTATTAGATAGTGAATTATATTCCATTAAAGATGAATTAAGAAAATAATAATAATAAGAATATTTATAATAATAATAGTAATTATTATTATTATTATATATTTTATTGAATAAAATATGTATAATAATTAGATGGAAAGATATTACAAAATAATTATTAAATACATACTCACGCATGATCATATATAAAATGTAAGTGTACTACACTCAATAACATTATATAACGTATCCAAATAAAGTTATAAATAAAAATATTATAAATTTAACAACTAATATAATAAAAAGGTAATCAAGATATAAATTAGGAGGAGCATTTATTCCTGAGTATTATCACTATATAAAATTTCTATATCCTTTTACTATATAATTCTAATAATATATATTTTCACTTCGAACGTGAAATTTATGGAGTATCTAATGTAGAGTTTTTTTTTTTTTCGTGATTTTTCAAAATTTTAATCACAAATTATGATGCGGGTTAACTTCTTATACGTTTGAAAATTTTGATTTTCTATACCTTCACTTCAAAAGGCTGACAATAATTAGAAAAATTCTAACTTTTATCTCATAAAATTTGTTTAAAAAGTTAATTATGTCACTACAATTATAAACTAATCGAGATATATTTTTACCAATGAAAATGCCCATTTAATTATAAAAAAACACCCCATATAACCAACGTATGAATCTATGAATCAGAAATACGAGAGTAAACAATTATTTTACCCTAAAAATTCCAATTAGATAACGTTGTTTTGTTCTCAACTAGATCAAACACGATCAAATTATAAATAAAACACAATTAATAAAAAATTAATTCTTTAATTTTTATACTTAAAACTTAATTTAAAAAAGTAATATACATTATTCGAAACCAACTCGCTAGCAAAGATCACACCCTTTCATTCAGAAATCTCATACTTCATGTGATTTACTTGATGTATAAGTCTAATAAGTGTATTATAAAATTTCATGGTAAAATCAATTTCTGACTTTCTATATTTACTTTAAGAGCTTCATAAAGTATTTGGAATTGATTATTGTAAACATATTCTAAAATATAATTAAATTCCAAAATCAATCATTTTCTGGATTTTCCAAGAATTTTAAAGTTGAAACGACCATTTTACTGATGAGTTTTTCTTGCCCGAATGCTTATAATAATTTTATTTTAAGTTTCTTAATTAAATTTGCTATACAATTAACCTTTTAATTTAATATTCCTTGTTTATTTTTTCAAATTTTCAAAATTATTTAATAAATGTTTTTCAATATAATTTTTTTGACTAAAATCTATTCCCAAAGTTTATAAAACATTTCGATTTAATCATTTTACGAACATTCCAAATAGAATTAAATCCTACAGAACTAACTTTTCTTTTGCATTTTTTTCCCAAATACTGTCAAGTGAAAACATCATTTTTCTGAATCTGATGTATCGATAGAGGGATAGTGATTTTTGGGTACCTCATTTATTAGCAGGTCACACTTTTTTTTTTATATCACATCTGTATTTGTTTTTCTCTTCTATAGGTCTTATTTGGTGTCAAATATATTGTTTAGTGTAAAGATATACATTTTTAGTTTCTAAAAATGAAAATAAATTTATTTGATTTTTTCAAATTCAAAACTAATACTTGAAGTTATTGTAATTTAAAATATGTCTGTTTTTATCTTTCATCTTAAAATATTGCTAAAATTTTTGCTTCTATAATTAGTAATTGAAAGCTGTTTATATGATAATTTTTTTCAATTCTATATTTTTATTACTACATTTTATTTTATTTTAAATGATATCAATCTTGAAATCGGAGAAACTAACCAAATATTTTTAAACATTTTTATTTTATGAAAGCACGCTTGAATTTGAAAGTCGATGCTTGGAACCGTTTTTACACAATCTGTCACGTCACGGATTTTGTGGAGGGCAATAGTGGCGCGTCCTAAAACTGTAATCACTTTTTTCCCCTCTCCTCTTTATTTTCGCAAGATTTTTCTCAAACGCCGTTCTTTGCTGCGTTTTCTCCATTTCTTCATCTCCATTCGCTCTTCCTCGCAACCAAACCCTCCTTCCCTCTTTCCCTCGCCACTTCCATTCATAACAGAAACCCAACTTCTCTGCGCAACAAACCCTAGCGATTCCACCCTACGAGCCAAGAGAGGAACAACCATTCAATCTTCCACGATGGCGGTGTGCGACGCGACTCACTGAGTCGAACCGGATAAAGATCTGAATCGCGGTGATCGCTTCGACGCGCTCATGGGTGCTGCGGGCTCCAAGCTCGAGAAAGCTCTCGGCGACCAATTCCCCGAAGGCGAACGTTACTTCGGCCTTGAGAATTTCGGCAATACTTGTTACTGCAACAGCGTTTTGCAGGTCCTCGCCGATTCTCTCACTTATTAATCCGATTTCGATTTCGATTGTGTTATTTGGAAATCGCCGATTAATTAATTAATTATTATATCGCTGATTTGGTTTTTACGGTTCTCGCTGGGAATTTTATAACTGTCTTCTCTGGGATATGAAATTGTAAACAAAATGATATCGTCGTGAAAGAAGGTCAATGTGTTTAACTTTCAATGGCTTGGATCATGAATGAATGTATGAATAGACATTGGCGTTGGAGGTTTTACTTCTTTGCCACGGGATTTTTTGATGTAAATGAGAAAATACTGAGAATGGAATTGAAAGACGTAGAGAAATGTTTGGGAATTGTCTGTCATACACGGCTATAAAACCCCGTTCCTCGAATTTCATTTTCGCTTGAGTATGCAAATTGTTTTCATTGACCGAACAAGCGGCTTGTCATTTTCTTTTGAGTATTGCATTAATGTATGTGCTTTATTTTTCTTGTCTTCAACTTGAATTTGGTCTACTCAATAAATAGCAGAACTAATTGTCATTTCTGATAATTGGAAAGAATACCGAAATATTGAAGATGGCTTACCAGTCGTTCAAAGTAGATAGACGGATATAATTGAATTTGTCTTACCTTCAAGCACTGTAAAGAGTCTTCCAATTCTGATGAATTATGTTTTGATATCAGTACTTTATCACGTATATTAGGTTGGAATTTGAATACATTGAAACCATTTTAACAATTTTACGCTACAAAGATTACTCTTTTTTCTCTGTCTGCAGGCACTATACTTCTGTGTTCCTTTTCGAGAACAATTGCTGGAGTATTATGCAAATAACAAGAGCTTGGCAGATGGAGAGGAGAATCTTTTGACTTGCTTAGCCGACTTGTTTTCACAGGTAAAATTTGGTTTTCTTTCACGAGACCTCTTCACTGTTCTTACTTGATTGAGCTATGCATGATTTGCTATAAGTTTGTGTTATCTTCGCTAGAAAACAGGCGTTATTTCTTTCTTTCTCCAGCTAATGCACTTACCTGCTTATTTCTTTTCATGCTATTAGGTTAACCTATATTGTTTCGTTTGGCACAGATAAGTTCTCAGAAGAAGAAAACAGGTGTTATTGCCCCCAAACGATTTGTTCAGAGGTTGAAAAAACAGAATGAACTCTTCCGTAGCTATATGCACCAGGTATGTGCTTAAAATTTAAACTGTCAAGAATGAGCACTCAAACCAGATGGAGATTATTCTAGAAATTGTAACAGTTTTCTTGTACGGTAATAACATAGAATATCAGTGTACACTATTTGGCTATGTTTATGTGTTTCTGCATGTTTTTATCCCATGTGTGCAGACGTCTTTTGTGTATGTCCCTACTTAGCTGCTCGTGAGTTGCATCCGATCTAAATATTAATCTCAGCATTTTATTGCCACTGTGGCATTATTGATGGCAAAATGGTTTAGATTTTAGATCTTGTAGCGAAACTTGAAGTTGAAGGCATGGCTAATGATCGGAACTGAGAGCTATGAGCTGTGATACTTAAATTGGATTATTGTATTAACCTTGGGCTGAATTTTATTATGTAACAATGGTAATTGTGGTATTCTTATTAACCTTGACTGTTTAATTGTGCTTTGAACTTGTAATTGGAAACTTGTGTTTTATATATATGTATTGAACTTGTTAAAGTGTTTGATACATGTACTAGTCTTTTGAAACTTGGAGCATTGTACCTTGATTTAGTTGATGTTCCAGTTTTGTTCATTGGTTAAATAATGATAACTTGTTTTCTTCAAAATAAAGGGTTTATACATCTCAGTTTGTTTAAGTTTATACCATTCCTTATTTATAAATGTATTGTTAATTCTGTTTGCTGGGTCAGTGTACTGTTTATTGCATGATGTCCCTTATTCATCTATTTTTTGTTTTTGAAAACACACACACACACATCATTTAAGATTAGAAAACAATAATGTCCTTGTGAATCTGCTGTTTTTTTGGTAGGATGCTCACGAATTCTTGAACTTTTTGCTGAATGAACTTGTTGACATTCTGGAGAAAGAGGCCCAGTCTGCAAAAAATGATCAAGAAACATCACCACCTTCTGAAAAGGCTGCAAATGGACCTAACAATGGTCTACCTAATGGTGCTAAAAAAGAGCCTTTAGTTACTTGGGTGCACAAAAATTTTCAGGTGACTTAATGTCTTTATTTTAGTATGGTGTGTTAAAAGTAAGGGTTTGGGCACAAACTATAAGGTTTTATCGATAGAATTCTTGAATTAAACCATAATATATGATACAAAACACTAACACAGACCTTTACCCTACCAAGGAGTCACCTCCATCAAACCATCTCCAGCAATTGAACATGCACACTCTCCTAATAATATGTCACACACCCTATTTATGAAATACATGTATAACTGCTATACAAGATAGTAAATAACTGTTTTACAGTTACTTAACTTACAATAACTTCCAAACAACACCTGATAACTTTTCTACTGTGTTGTTTGGGGCAAAGCTTGGAGTATTTATAATCCGTGAACTTTTTATTGCATTAAATCTATTGCACTCCCTCTTGTCCCCCTTTAGGATTCTCATTTTTGTAACTTGATCTGGTCAGGGAATACTCACCAACGAAACTAGGTGCCTGCGTTGTGAAACTGTGACAGCTAGGGATGAAATATTTTTTGACTTGAGCCTTGATATTGAACAAAATAGTTCAATTACAAGTTGTTTGAAAAACTTCAGTTCAACGGAGACACTGAATGCTGACGACAAATTTTTTTGTGACAAGTGCTGCAGGTATAGAGTTCTAACTTTGATTTTATAATTAACTGAATATTCTTGTGGCGTCAGCTGTTGCATGGCTTCATAAGATTGATTGTGAAAGTAAAGGGTCAGTTCAACTATTTTGAATTATGTGCATAGCTGAACCTTTCTATTGCTTGTTTAAGTGGGGGATTTTTTTTGGTTATGAAGCAGATATTTCAAATGGCTTATAAGTTATGCATTATTTGTTGACAAATTGTTATTCCTTTTCAATTAAAAATAGATTGCTATAAATGACTTTTTAGTACTAATACTATGATGTCCTGTTTCTGGGTAGTGGGAAAATATAGATCAGTTTTGACAGTTGTTAGTGCTGTGTGTAAAAAGACCAATGTAGTCTCGTCTGTTTTATTTTTTGTCTGTTTACTGATCTGATAACCAAGGTGTGAACTTTCTATTATTATTATTATTAGTTTGCAGGAAGCTCAGAAGAGAATGAAGATAAAGAAACCACCTCACGTCTTAGTCATACACCTTAAGCGGTTTAAATACATTGAACAGCTGGGACGCTACAAGAAGCTGTCATACCGGGTTGTCTTCCCTCTTGAGCTGAAATTAAGCGATACTGTTGAAGATGCAGATATTGAGTATTCTCTATTTGCAGTAGTTGTTCATGTTGGGAGTGGGCCCAACCACGGGCATTATGTAAGCCTTGTGAAAAGCCACAACCATTGGTTATTTTTTGATGATGAAAATGTTGAGATGATTGATGAGTCTGCTGTTCAGACATTTTTTGGGTCATCGCAAGAGTATTCCAGCAATACAGACCATGGTTACATTTTGTTCTATGAGAGCATTGGCTCTGGTAACAGGAACTAGATGAAGCAGCCTAACGAGATTTTGGTACTTGAATCATTTGGACTTTTGTTTTTCATCTCTTTATCGTTAATTATTTTTCCTTTTTTATTCAACCTGCTTGAGTAGCTGTTATACACGATTCAACGAGAGGATACGGATTGTGAAAATGTATACTTAGCGGTCGACATGTACAGTGGATAGTGTAAGCACTGTCCTTTTTCCCCTTCTTTCTTTTTTAGCAATAAGAGAAGTGTATATGAATTTCGCCGACAGTGTAATCACGATTTTAATTTTTAAATCAATAGAAACACAATGAAATGGCAAGTCACTCGTAAAATATGGGGTTCTTTCTAATCAGTATTTAAGTTTTACAAGGATGGACATGACTTAATTTGTTGAGGGGTTATATATAAAGATTAAATAACTATATTAGCACTGAATATAAGTTAATTGATGTGTTTATTTCAAAGGTTTTTTGTAGTAATTTTTTTTATCCGTGAGTGTAAATAAAATTTGACGTTTTTATGCGTTTATTTTATTTTATTTTCATTTTAATAACGTGGGGAGTGCAAATTAAGAACGTAATAACTATTTTTCTCGGGCAGACATGCCTGCTCCACTCAGACAAGAGGAAGCATCCTTGTTTACAAGTTAGATTATGGCCAACTCTCATAGTCAAGTTGGCCCAATGTTAAACAATCTTGCATAAGATTTATGGTAAGAAGTTAAGTATGCATAGAACAAGTATAACGATTTAAATGTAATTAAGTCCTATAGTATTAATCCAAAACCGAAAATCCAACGGTAAATAAATTGACTTGTTAAATGAAAAATGTCCTGACTCCAAATTGTTTTGAAGAATTATTAAAGAGCGGCAACTATATTTAGAATATCAAAGATTTTTAGTAAGGGTCATGTTATATATTGATAATTACTATGTTAAAAATCATGGTGTTAGTGCATTGATAATATTCAATATATAAAAAAAAAATTCAGTCATGATGATTTCTTTCTAACTAAAATATTAAGGAAATGAAAATTTTCCTTTTGTGGCTGACAAACATAGAATCCTAAAGTAACAAGGTTTCCAGTGACAGCTTCCGCACTGTGATAATTGTTGGAAGGTGGATCCAAGGTCTCCATAGTCAAGTATTTACGAGCCTAGTGCCTAGGGTGGTTTGGGGTTGTCATATTTATGTTGTGTTAGGCTGTAAATCATTCTGCTATTTTTTTTTTTTTTTAATTTTTCAAGTTAAAACGAGGCGCAAGTACGAAATTGGGAACACCTGTTCTTAACTGTTTCTTTACTGGGTGGGGTGCCTTCAACAACTGCCTTCATAATTACATTAAAGCATTCTGCTTTGTAAATACTATACACTTATCTGTACTCCACCCCACGTTTTAATGTCTGGCAAGGGGGTCTCAACTATCTCTGTTTATTTTTCATAGTAAGAGTGCAAGAAATGCCCTTCCAGAAACATTTCACCAAAGTACTGATATTTTATTCCAGAATTGATACAAACATCTTATACTTTTACTATAAAATATGTCATTTTAATGTTATGCAAATTTCTATAAATTATTTCTTAGTTGTTAAAGCAAATGGTATACTTTCTTAACAATACTTAAGTAATAATCCATAGTAGAAACAAAAGGACAAATTAAGAAGTAGATTAAAATATTAATGTAAACTTCATAGATGTTTATGAGAAGGGAAGTAAAACAAATATGGAAGATACAAATTTTATTTGTAAAGCTATAATTATTCTATATAACATTCAAAAACAGATAGGATAAGAATAAAGACGGAAAAACAAATAATCTTATACCCTCATCTCAAGTTATAGAATGGATATAATATTTGAAAATAAGACTATGTAAAGACGTAGTAAAAACATTAGCAACTTGATCACGTATCGAATAAGAAGGAGATGAAAAATTGAACATTAAGCTTTTCACACAAATATGACAAATAATATTTATATGTTTAGTTTTTCATGAAAAGTAGAATTGAAGGAAATATGACAAGCAATTTGATTCACATACAATCTCACAGACAATCTGAGAGCTTGATATTTAGTTTAGAAGACGAACGAAAAATAATAGTTTATCTTTTAGACTTTATATAAGAGAGGTACCAAAAAGAACATAAAAATTAGTGGTGGATCGCCTAGTCCTTGAAAATAAAGTCCAATCAGAGTCATCAAAGGCTTTCATTTGAATATTTATATCAATTACAAAGAAAATTCTTTGTGTAAGGTGTTGAACAACTTGATGATGTTGACCGATAGGTTTTCAAACAAATTGACTAAGAAAATGCACAACAAGAGTAATAACTGGACGAGTGTTGATGAAGTAAAATCATGAAAAGGAAGTTTGTCTTCAAACAGAACTTTGATATCAGACATCAAAGGAGTAGAATAAGGCTTGTTGTTGAGTGTTCCAAATTCATGGAGGATGTTAAACACATATTTACATTGACAAACATATATCTCTTTGGTATATGTAGCAATTTCCAACCTTAGAAAATACTTGAGTTAAACCAAGTCTTTAATTTTGAATTTAAAATTCAAAATTTTTTTTTGTCGTTAATATTATTCATAGAATTTTTAACAAGGATAATATTAACCTTTTTAATGAATAAAGAATATTCTGAACTAGGTTGAATAAATCTAATAGAACTAAACAAAGTAGATAAATTAGCAAACCAGTATCTACTTGCCTATTTTAAGTCATGAAGACTTAGTTAATTTTCAAACTTGATTTTGTTTTAGGACTTAGAAGCCATGAAGGAGGAATCATGTAACTTCTTCATCACGCTCTTTATGGAGAAAAACATTGTCCTCATCTAATTGGTGTAAATACCATTTGTAAGTAGCAACAAAGGCAAAAAGCAAATGAATAGTAGTTAGTTTAACTACTGGAGAAAAAGTATCCAAATAGTCTATACCTTCAAGCTGGATGTACTGTTTATAAACATGTTGGACTTTGTATCTTTATAGATCTATTTAATTTGTATTTGATCTTTTAGATCCACTTACATCTAATAGGAGTTTTGTTAGGAGGTAACTCAGTAAGGTACCAAGTTTTGTTAGCTTGAAGGGCCTTGATCTCTTTATCCATAGTTGCAATCGTTGCAATCCAGTCAAGATTTTTGAAAGCTTTCTCATATGTACCTGGCTTAATTTGTGAAGAGATAGCCATGGTGAAGTTTTACTTATTTTCAAAGAAAAAAATCATATGTTAAAACAGATGCTATAGGATGTTTTGTCTTGACAAGAGAAGTAGAATTTTTGGAAATATTTATAAGTTGGTAGTGATCATCAAAAAGATAAGGAGTTATCTTAACTCTTCTAGAGTGTCTCAAGTCATTCTTAGGACTCTTTTAAGTTTCAAGATCAAGTTCAGAGTGACAATCATGATTGTACACATTATCATCAGATTAAATGTTTAGAACAATGTCAAGGTTATAGGAAATGTCAGGAGCAACGACTACAACTTGCGTTTTAGTACCTATATTATGGCTACTTGAGCCTCCAGAAATAGGCTCAAGCAAATCATTAGTACTTTCTTGAATTAAAACATCATCTTTATTAATGTGACTATTATAAAACTGGTGAGGGGTAAAATATGACATTTCTGCTAATAAAAAACTATTTACTCTTAATGTTAAGTAAAACATATCCTTTAATACCAAGTTTATAACAAATGAAAATTATTTCTTTAGATCTTAGTTTGATTTTGGAGCTATTATTATTAAGAGTATAGGCAAAGCATAAGCAATCAAAAGTTCTGAAATTTATATACATAGGTGGTTGTTTATATAAAATATTATAAATAGTTTTTCCTTCAGAACACTCGAAGAAGGTCTATTTATGGAATGTATATATGTGAGTTAGCATATGACTAACAATTTTTTCTGACAAACTTGATTGAAATAGAAGATTACTGGTGACGTTCACAATATGTTAATGTTTTCTTTCACCCACCCATTCTATTGAGGTCTCCATACAAGTTCTTTTAACGTAAAATGTCATAATTGTCATACAACTCATTACATTCAAATTCATTTCATTATTAGTTTTAATAATCTTAAAATTATGCTTAAACTTATTCTTAGTATACATGATAAGATTGGTAATAAATTCTTAGTTTCACCTCTAGTTTTTCAAAAAAAAAGTGTGTACATAAAAATCATTAATCATATTAAAAAAATACTTATGATCATGAATGGAGTTAATGATTATAAATTCTTGTATATCACATTACAATATTAGTACTAGACAATTTATGTTGTTGGACGAAATAATATATATGATATGCTTCTTTAGAATTTAGACAAATATAAGAATTTTTTTTACAAATTCATACATTCTACGATATAATTTGAAGGAAGATCTAGTGTAAAATATCATATATGTTTTACAATTTAAAAAATTATTATTCGTCAATTTTTTTTTTCACGAAGACCATATAATCTTTTATATATTTCAATTAGACTAATAAAAATAACGTAAAAGTATCTTAAATTTGACAAAATTTATGTGAAAATATAAAAAAAATAATACATCTTCCTGACAATAGCCAAGTAATTATCCATAATAGAAAAAAACAAAAACAAATTAAGAATTAGATTAATACAAGTAAACATTGTAAATACACATGGAGGATAGAAATTTTATTCATTCAATTTATTCTGATACACTGTACTGTATAGAGTTAACGTACAATACAAGAGCTTCTTGGGATCTGAGTCACAACATTCAACCATATATGGATTTGTTGCCTAGGATACTCAACTGTTGACCCGACCTCGGCTAAAGGCCTAAAGCTTTCTGCACCCTTTCATATGTTTGATTCTTTCCCTCTTCTGGAATTATACTCATACTCATATTTGCTTTATTTCCACACAGACCATTTTTCCTTTGATAATAGAATCGGATAAATTAGCATAGAGCCAGGGAACAAACATTACAAGTAAAATTTTGGACCACAGGTGTAAAGGGTATAGTCCTATTCCGGATCAATTCATCCTCTACTATTTGAACTACATATACTTATGTACTTTGATTGAGTGAGCTACACTAGAAAAAGTCTTTTACTTCTCACCTTGAAAAGTGTCACACACTGAAAGAGTCACACAAATTACAAACAATTATTCTATTCATATTAGAATATTATTAACCTTTGTTCAGTAAAGATAAAAAAAATAAAATAGTTGGGACAAAAATAGAAAGAGGAACCAAAATAAATCTTAATATTTATTTTCTCAACAACCACTTTATTATTTTCATCTTCCTCATTTCTCCCAACCAAACAACATCATCCTGAGCCGCTGCTGCCATTTTAATAACTATGGTTCAGAAAGGTTTGTGCATTCCAATGAGTTATTTATTTCAGTTTAATGACCGAAGTCTATGTTAGGTGCAACAGAAGTCCACTCGGCTGAGAATATGCTCTGCTTTACAAAAATGTGCATTAGTAAAACCATAATGCATAAGCAAGCAAACCAACACATTGCATTTTAATTATATTATATGTTTCCCAATGTCATGTTAATTTTGTTTTTGGGTAACAGACATTCATTAGTAAAATGTGACAAAACAATTAGATGCAGTGTAGAAACAAGACTGACATTATAAATAAATAAAATTCTTAAAATAATGAAGATCTTGAAACATGACAGGGCTGCCCATTGTAATTATCGGTGGATCCTGGGAATCTGCATGGCGGGTCAAGCCTTAGCCAACCGACAGATGATATGGGAGTCCAAATTTAGGACTCCAATAATGAAATAATATTTTTCTAAAGTTTAATTAAACTTTAAATGATTTATAAATTTAAATATTTTTAATTAAGATATTTAAATATTATTTATTTTCTAATGAAGTTTGTTGTTTTTTTGTTGTTGTTAATGTTATCTCGTGTTTAATGCATTCTTTTTGTTTATAATTTTCTTTAATTTATTGGTAATTTGTTTTTCTTTTCTATAAAGTACGAGTTAGAAGAAAATAAAGATAAAAGATGCAATTTAATAAGTTGGAAATGGAAAGAGGGAAATAATTGACGACAAAATTAAAAATAAAAATATTTTAAATATTTAACAAAATATTTTTTTAATAAAAATTAATTAAAAATGCATAAAATTAGAAGATAGATAAAACTTATTTAGAAATTTTATTAACATTAAAATAACAATACTTTGAATAATGTTTCATTAATGACATCTGTTTATTAGCATTTTTAATCTTTCAATAAAAATTTTATCTTATCTTTTATTTATTAATATTGATAATGTATTTATGGAATGGGCCAAAAGATTTTAATGTTGATAATGTATTTATGAAATGGTCCTAAATGTCTGAACGATGGTAACCTCGGGAATGGGCCCATACCGCCACGTCATTGACGGTCACAATTAAACGCCGGTGTGGCAGTCCTCAACCTTTCCAACAAACAACACCAATAATTCGAACACACGCATGCATAACAAAATCCCGACTCACTCATGTTAAATTAAGTTAGATGAGGTGAAAGCAATTGAGAAATTTAAAAAAAATTGTTTTACACTAATTCTTAATATATTTACAGTGTAAATTTAATAAAAAAATATTATTAATTTATTAACCATTGTTTTAAATGCATTACTTAACAAAATCTTTTGAATAAAATAGTTTAATTAAAATAGTCTAACAATGCAGAGACTTTTTTTTATATATATTTCTTTTATACATATGTATAGAATGAGTATACAGTTTATTGAAAAGCAATAAGTCACACTCATTAACTCAGATGTTTTTTACTTAAATAAATCGAATATTTAGAGAAACATTCTTATTCAAAATGTATTTCTTCCAATGCCAACAAGTATTTTAGTGTGTATCATCATTTATGTTTTTATGTTTTTAGAAAACAAATTCGACACTTTATTCATGTCGTTATTCGTTATTGCTTAGGACTGGTTGGCTCTAACATTAACAATATCTTCTTACGATAACTTTTTGAAGTTGCTCCTTAGTGCATTGAGTGTTATGAATTTCATCATCCCGGGAGGAGGTCTTACATGTTCAGCGCTCAAGTCAATCTAAGGTTAGAGTTACAGGAATATCAATCAGAGTTTAAAAATACCTTGCTTAAGGTGACTGAAACTGTATTTATAGACATAATATTGAGCTTAATGAGTTTGGGCCAATTCTATTCTGTTATGGGTTTTTAACAAAATAACAACAGGACAAATTCTTTCTGCACCCTAATATCTTCTTCCTGCACCCTAATATAAAATTTTAATTCCACAACTGACCCTATCTGGTTCATACGAGCAAAAAAATAAGAACCGGATGGCACCCCCATCTGATTCACATTTCAAAAAAAATGACAACCGGATGACACCTCCATCCGGTTGTCATTTAAAAAAAATTCATTTTATTTGTAAATGACAACCGGATGGGGCTGCCATCCGGTTCTCATTTCCAAATTTCTCATACATCAAATCGGAAAATTATTTTGTTCGTCGTCGACAACGCCTAAACCCCAAATCAACTACTCTAATCAGCAATATCACTTACTAATTGCTAATAAATACCAAAAATTACTTACTTATTGCTTGTTTGAAGGATTAATCAAAGATTTGAAAACATATGAAGTTAAAATGAAACCTGGATAGGATGTCATCCGGTTCTTATTTTATTTTAAAATGACAACTAGATGAGATACTTATCCGGTTATTAAATTTTTTAAAAGTGACATTCGGATGGAATGTCATTCGATTTTCTTTTTTTTTGACATTATAAATTGGATAGGTGTGCTTTTTATATGAGGGTATTTATAAAATTAAAAAATCTGTATTAAGGTGCAGGAAGCGTATATTAAGGTGCCGGAAGAATTTCTCTAACAACAGAACCTATCTTGCATGCCACACACGCACTATAAAGCAGTAAATCAGGACTATTTTTTAGTCGATCAAGAGTCATTGGTCGGCCCTATAGTAAACATCGTAAATCAATCCGCGTAATGTTTCTGTTTGAGTAATGTTTTTGCTAATTATTTTAAATTAATTTGTATTTGAATGTTGTATTTTTGAATTAAAATCAAGTCTCTATGTTTTATCTTTAAATCAACTGTTATAGTCTATTTTTAAATAGTTAATATTACATGTGATGGACATTACTATATAATTATTTATTTATTGAAAAGAACAGCTTTCTATTTTTTTTTTTGTGAATGAATAAGTTTCTGAATTAGGTTACATAATTACGAAGAAGATATATAATTGTATGATATTAAAAGAAGAATGAAGCTTCGAGCACGGGTTGAGATGGAACAGTAAGCAAACCCGTGACTCTGTTTGTCTGGTTGTCCCAATGCACCTTTTCCCTTAACAACTTCACTCACATCACATGCCAAAAACGCATACTTCCAATTTTGCCCCTTGGCTTTTATTAGTATACACAAAGACCAACACTTTAATTTCATTTTTTTACCATTTCTCTCGTCCATATGCCATGCTAATTTTTAATCTTTAATTTTCCCTATAACTTGTTAACTGGGTCATTATGTCTCTAAAAATTGACCTAACTTTATTGCCTTTTTGCATTTATGAGGATTCCTTTTTTAGTCACTTTCTTGTATACTATAACTATTGGGTTTAAGGCAACTCCTCCCCCTTTTAAAATAATTACAGTTTTCATATATTTTTAGTGTCCCATCAATACTTATTTATATGTTTTCATATATGATTTTTTTATCTATAAAATTCACATTTTAATGTAGATTCTATAAGATTTGGTTAGTGAGTTCATTAAAGAGAGGTTGTTATATAAGTAATAAAAAAGAAAACTTGTATTGGTGATACTCACGTAAAAATATTTTTTTATCAATAAAAGAACTTAGATAAACAACTTCCACGAGCTAGAGATATTCCTATAAATAGATAAAACATTTACTGAAAAAAGTCATCTCAATAAACAAAATATTTACTACTATTTTTTATATGTATAAAAATATCTCAAGCAATAGTTAGTTTGAGATGAACAATATCCAGTAAAAAGAGGCGAAAGAAAATGTAATAGAGATAATTACAGTTTTCATTCCATAATATAAGAGTATTTTTCTTTGGGTCCTTATTTTATTTTTATTTTATTTTTTGTATTTTTAATATATTTTCTCAGTCTTTGCGTGAATTCTTTCTACTAATTCCAACGGTAACTATGTCATTATATAATAAGACAGTACAATTGTTAAGTTTAAACTAAAATAAGAAATGAAATATTTATAGTGATTAAAAAAAATATTTATAAAAACTAAAATAAAAAAAATATTTTTAGATTAAAATTAATATTGTAAGGACTAAAAGCAAAAATAACATTTTATAGAGACAAAAAAAATTTACAAAAAAGTGAAATAACACTAACATGTTTATAATATATTTAAATGTTTCAACTAAAATTAATTTGTTAATTATTTAATCTCTTAAAAGGTGGATAACCAAACTTTGACCGGTCCATTAATTGTCCTGGATAAAGGATAAGATTTTGGATAAAGTCTTTCTTTTCGTTAAGCTTTTTCTATTTATAACAGTTGAATTTCAAAAATCAGAATTCAGTTGATTTTATATTTTCTGTGATCATTAAATTTGTACACATATTTACTAATAATTTTTTTTAATGATGATTGACCAAATTTATGCAACAGATTCATTTTGCCACCAACAGGACCACCCGTGCGTCACCAGTAGTATTCCATAAATGGTAATTTCAAAAAATGAAAAAGACTCAAAATAGAGGGGCAATTTGGTCAGAACATGAAATGAAGGTGTTTGTCGTGATGGTCGACGTCGTATTCCGAAGTCTTTAATTGCAAATCGCGCACACTGTAGGGTACTATGATATGTATGTATGTGATGTGCAATGTAGTTTCCTACAAATTCACTCCTTCATCTTCACTTCAGTTCCTCCGTTAATAATATAACAACCATGTAACGTTCAAATACCACGCCAATCTCAATCTCAATCTCAATCTCAATCGCATTTTCTTTCCTCTCATTTTCCCTTTTCCCTCTTCCCACCCTTTTCACGCCGTCAATGGCTGTCGATTCCTCTGCTCAGGTAACATTCTCAATCCTCTCCTAAACCTTAATAATGTCTCTAATTACTAATTCTAAGCTGCATTTCGATTTGGACTTCACCTGCTACTTTTCCGACATTTCGTTTGTCTGAATCGGAATCTCAACTCGTGTTGTGTTTTCCCAACTTGTTTTGGCTGTTACTACCTGAATGCTGACTGATTGAAGAAACCAACGTTTGTGTGAAGTGTGGAACTAACCACTTTCCAGCTTTGATGGAAAAAAAGGTTGAAAAGTCTGGGCGAGAGTCACGTGAGAAAGTGAAACCACACGATTTTCGTTCTAGCTTGCATTCACTACTTTACAGTTTAGCTTGCTTAAGATGCATGGATTGAGCTGTTTTCTTCAGATCGCGTTTGGTTGAAAGTTCTCGCTCTATAAGCTACCACTCACTATTGATTTACGAGTCACATTGTTTGATGCGTTTTTAATTGAGATTTGGTCCTTTTGTTTTTCATCTTTGCTTGTGGCTTGGTTGCAGAGAGAACATCAAATTCTGGAGTTTGTGGACGGGAATGGAAATGCCGGTGTGGGTTTGAAGTTACATAATAAACCGAGTAGTGGCGATCTTAACCGACAGTTTCCTCTAGGTAATTGTACTAAATTAGATCGTTTAGTAATGTTGTGTCTTGTAGAAATGTCTTTGGTTTTTGTGGCTCTTTACACTGTTTTTTTCTCCACTTCAGAGATTCCGCCGATACTGTTTGAAGATTCTTCACTTCCCGCTGGATTGCACAGTTCACATGTTGGTTTTGCTTTCTCATGCAGTGATCTACTGTTTGTTTTTACCGAAATTTCAATTGAGTTTCTAGTTTAGGGAACCTTTTCTGGCTTAATGGTTGTAATGAGTTCGTAATCGGGTTTATCTTCTGTGAGTATGTGTTTGGTTAGAGTGGAAATGGGGAAAAACAGTGCATTAAAGTCAGCTTAGTGCTTGTTTGGATACATGTCGAACATGCATGTATAACCAAACAATCCCGTTAATTTGCATCAACATACACAGAAGCTAAAATATGATGCTTCTGGTAGACGCATGAAAGAACTGATGTGAAGGAAAACTGAACACACTATTAGTTTCCTGTCATCATGGCCTTGCTTAAAAACCAAATCAAGTTGTGCCAATTGGCATTTAAGTTTTGACGGGTCCAGGGTGAGATACATGTTATGTTACCCTATGTTATTGGCAACGGTTTGTGTTACTGAGAACCATGAGATTGAGGAGAGAGGATCAAAAGCTTTTTATGTAATCATGCTTCACATTGATTATTTTGGTATACCTATCTATCCTGATCACAAAAAAAAAGTTTGGACCTAGATTAGTTCTGGGTTTAGTTACCTTAAAATGTTAGTCACTGAAGCTCCTTTTTCTATAACTGTGAAAAAGGACAAAAGGGACAAATATAACACAAATCAAATGTTTTTTCAATGTATTAATTTCCTTTCTTATTTGAATTTTGATCACTTGACCATTTTTACGACATAAATGGTTTTATGGTTTTCTGGAAGTATCTAAAAACATGATATTTTAGAAACTCATACCTTCCCTTTCTTGCAGGCTCGTGATGTTTATAGTATTTCTGTGTTGCCTGAGGAAGATGAAAACGAAAAGTGTGCTTCACCACTAGCTTTCTTAAGCATCCTAGAGGTTCCTAATCAAGCTAAAAGTTCAATGTGCTTAGATTCTCCCATAAATTGCCAAAACTGCGTGGATTTTCAAATGAAGAATGATGATGTGTATTCCCAATGCTCGATTGATATTCCTTGCGTGAATGGAAATTCAGTTGCACCTGAATCCTATGAAGAGACAATTGATTGTTTTAAAACTGGGAACTCACCGACTGTAAGTCTCATAAACTCATCTTCTTGATAGTTGTTTTTTAAGATATCACATAACAAAGTGCAGGTATAAACCCACATACACACATATGTCACCGTGTGTATTCTGATGAGAAGATTGATATTTTACAATATTGCAGAGTGTTCTGTGGAGAGAATCAAGTTTCAAAGGAGGAAAACTTATGCAGAGTCTGGTGAATGTCAGCAATCCAAGAGGTATGTCTGCTGTTTTGGGGTACCGTACCTTAATAATTTTCAATACAGATAAGCTCATATTTTTCTTTTACTGGTAGTATGATTAGATGGAAGGGAGATTGATGATTTTCTGAGAGCTATCAGAATAGTTTAGAGCTGAAGGAAGTATTGTCCATGCAATACAAACAGGTTGCTTGACAAGAGAAATATATGCATATAACATTTTGATAAATAATTCTAGCCTCTCATGTAACAAGGAATAGATAATTTCTACTCACTGTCATTCAAAAGTGTAAACACAATTGAAACATATTTTTAGCCAATTTTATAATTTTGAGTGGTCCGCAACTACACGATTTCAGGTTTGCTTGTCATCTAAAAGAAAAGCAGTAAAATATAAGTCGGTTTTGTTCTGACATTACCTTAACAAACATATGAAATACCATAGTTAAGAATAGCTATGTTGAACTTGAACTTGAAGACAAGTGTATCATTCAAAATTCAAATTGTCCCGCATAGTTCTTTTGCTTTTCATGGTTAGTTACTTCGAGAAGCCTTCACAATCTGCTGTACTATATAATTTGAAATTTACTTCTCTTTTTTTTTTTATCCTAACCCATTTTGTCATGTTCAAACTAGCAATTACTCGCTTCTTGTACCTGAACACACACTGTTACATTTTTGTATTCTTGAATTTAGTAGATAAGTGATCTAGATGCATGTCTAACTTTCATATTCTGTAAACAGATAAACCAATCTCTGAGAAGCTTCATGATTTACCTAGTAACAGATGGAGAAGATATAAGCGTGCTGCTTCATTTGATTCCAGAAAAGTTGCTCTTCTGTTTTCAATATTGTAAGTTCTAGTATATTCAACAATAAAGCTTGACATTTAGAATCACACCTACCCATATGACTAAAAGTTTTATATTTGTTAGAAAATAATATTGCTTCCTGTTACTCACTTCAGTAAATAAAACACAACTATGCTAAGATATATTAGTTCAATGATAATTTGAATGTATGATGACCATATTAAGTTCATGTACTAGTTCTTCAATACTAAAATTTTAGTTGTTATTTCATGTGAATATTCAATTTTTTCTTGGTAAAGTATTTTATATAAATATTCTATTATATTATAACGGGTAATATTTTTCATGATTATAACAAAATAGTACATGGATTCTTACTTGAATCTGTATAATATATTATTTGTCTGTGGTGCTTCTTGATGAAAGTACAAAAGTTATAAACAAATTTTTTTTGTATGTTTACATAAATTTCATGTTGACTATAGAAAGATTGATATTAACTTGCCTAAACTATACCCACTCTTTAAAACCTAATGAATGATAAAAAAAAAAGGGCAAATTGCTGCTCTGCGTTACATATCTCGTGATTTTCGGAGTTTGCTAGAGATGCTACTTGTGGAATACATAATTTGCATTCTTGAGACAATACTTGTGGAATGCATAGTAATTGCATTCATGATGAGAGATGCCATGCCACTTCTAGAATCCAAACATGTCTATGGTTTAAGGTAAAAGTTTTAGTAATTGACCTCTAGCACATAGCCTCTCAGCCTCCATAAAGCTTTAAAGCATTTCCTACTGTTCATGCTAAACATCAGGGGACACAGGAGTCACATGTCAAATTTTAGGTGTTATTTTTATCCTTGGCTCCGGAGCAACTGATCTACTCAGCTGAGTGTCTGTTTTTCCATCCTTTCTAGGCTTTGATTTGCCATATAAAGGTGCTTATTATGATGGAAACTCTTACACATTTATCTAAGTGCAGGGCGCATCTAAGACAACTATAGATTGTGCAACTGGTTTCCCTGTCTATACAGAAATTTGATCTGTATTCAACTTTTGTTAAACACTTATGTTATCTGAAATAAGTTTTTCTATTTTCTATCTTTGACAATTTCTTTTCAGTTGGGCTTTTCTTACTCGTTCTACTTTTAACCATACGTGAAATTGATCAATTCCTGCAGGTCAAGTTTCGGAACATTGGTGTTGATATATCTGACATTGAGAGTTAGGCAGAGAGCTGATGGCTTTGCTCTTATTTGAAGTTCCGATATTTGACACCTGTTTTTAGATTTCCAAGCTTCTATGGTGTTTAGTTTAAACTTGCCCCTTGAATTGTAATAGAGCTGCTTGTGATGTTGAAGAGGAAATTTTATTTGGCACAAAATATAGTAGCGCTTGTCTTAAACTATTTTATTTATTGACTTATCTTCCAAATCATCAGTACAATCTAAAGATTAATCCAAGAGAGCCCAAACAAAGACCGTTAATTCGAAAGGTAGCAAAAAAGTTCGTGTAAATGGTGTGAAGATGCAGGGAATGAACGTTGTGGAGTGTCTGTGACTTGTGATCATATTTTCGTCATTCTTTGGAGTCAACTATGGAAGCTGGAAAGACAGAATAACGGATCTATTGTATTGTATCTATGTTTATAGTTCCAAAAGACTATTGAACTTTGTCTGAATTGAACAGATCTACATTGTTATATAAGCAATTTTGACGCATCCAGTTTCTGCAATCAAGCATGATATCAATGTCATTAAATTAAATGACATTAAATTAAATCACTAACCTTACATAAGTAGGTATTCATCTTGTGTGGAAGCTATTTTATTCATGTTTATAGATAATAGCCTTAACACATGCAATCTAACTTTCACAAAGAAGAAAATAAATTACAACCATGGGAAAAATGAACTTAAAATTTTATATGAATTGTTTAATACATTCCACCAAGGGGAGTGAGCATAAAAAAATTGCATGAAATCTATTTCAACTTTAATATTCCAATAAAATATAGTATTATGAGAATTAATTACTTGAAATATTATGTGTTTTGAAATCTCATGTTTGTATTACAATTTTTCTTTAAAGGATATACTTCAGTCAGGGAAAAGGAAAAAATAAAAATAAAAAGTCTTTTATTTCAGCTTGTAAGTTATATGAAAGTTTTGGATGTATTAAAATATAATTTATTATTTTTTAAAGTTTTACATATAAAAGAAATAAAAAAAGAAAATTATAGTGGAAGGTTGAATTTATTTATTTTTTATATTTTTATTATAATATTCATGTTATTTTATGAATATATTAATTTTCTTATAAATTATCTTACTTTTTTGCATTTATTTTCTCTCTTACATTTTTGTCCTCAACTAAATATGGCGCTGACCTATGTTGTATCTAACTAAATTATTATTTACTTGAAGATGGAATTCTCCACCTTAGCTTTAGCTGCTATGGACCCACCGTGCAAATGGTGTATTTTTTTTTAATCTCTGACTTCAGCTAATTAATCTTTCATTAAAAAGTAAATAAAATTCTATTAATGGTTACTCTTACTAAAATTCACTCATAAAGCAATGAAAAAAATAAAATAAAAATATATTGTTTAGATTATGGAAAGTAACTTTACGTTAAAAGTGAGATACAATTAAATATAAAGAAATGTTTCAATTCCTATAACTCGTTTTAGATTAAACAGTTTATCTTATTTAGAGTCTTCCGGACCTACTTATAAAATAATAGTTGATTAGTTAATATATATAATTTTATAAAATAATTTGATGTAAAAGGGAATAATTTTTACAAATATAAATAAAGGTTGAATAAATTTAAAATTAAAATTAAAAAAATATTATAAAACATTACAAAAAGAGAAAGTATATTACAGACCAACATATTAAAATAAATTATTTTATAAAGTAATAAAATATAAATTAATTTATTTTATTATAATGAGAAAAGTAAATAGAGGAACAACCACTCCCTTCATTTACGAATGAAAGTGGCAGTAAGTGATAAGTATGACATACAGATCAAGACAATGCTTACAGATCCATTTCTTGGCTTCTTCCAAACAGAGGCTTTGTCATTTTGGATTCAAATGGAAAATTTATACCTCACTAGTATTATTTAACTTTTTTTTTTTTTTCAACAAACTTCTTTAATTTTTAAGCTCTGAAATAATTTTTTTTTTTTTACATTATAGCAGTTATAGTAACATTTTCAATTATTAATTAATTTAAAATGAAAATAAAAAATAATAAAATTTTCATTGTAGCAGATAACATCGGATGATTATTAATTGATTTAAAATTAAAATAAAAAAAAATATAATACTTGATATGTATTTTCAACTAATCTAATACTTAAATTTTTTAATCTGTTAAGGAAGTATATCTTTAATTTTTAGAGAATTATACTTCCCTCTTTCTTTAAATTTTGTTTTATTTAAAATAATAATAAAAGATATTAACAAATAATTTTTAGAATCTACAAGTATCAATTAATTATTACAAATCTTACTGTAACTTAAAGAGTTTACAGAAAGAAATAAAAAATTAAATAATGCAGTAACTTAAAAGATTCAGTTATCTTAAAAGTTTGAGTATCTAATTAATTAATGATATATTCATAGTGTAATTTGATTAAAAAATATTATTTATTGTAATGGAACAAGCACCTTGGGTCCAAAGTATTGACCCCTGGATTCAGCCCACAAAGTTTAAGTTTTGATTAATTAAAAAGCAGGGGATAGTCTAAAAGGAATCCAAAGTGGAATCTGGTGCTGACAGGAACATTAAGATTATTCCCTATAGCATAATATTTATAAAAAAAAAAATGGATCCTTAAATAAAAGATCAAAAAATAAAACAGACAAATATGAGAGAATCTTCCAAGTTCTGACAACCTGGGAGAAAAAACAATATTAAAAAAAGAACAAAAAATGAACATTAACAGTAACACGTGGTAAAATAAATACTTAAACCTATCACTTTAGCTTGTGTTGTGTGTATTCGCTGTGTTTCAGATTTTACTCGCAGCCGCCATGTGCGGAATCCTCGCAGTGTTGGGTTGTGTCGACAACTCTCAGGCCAAGCGTGCTCGCATCATCGAATTGTCTCGCAGGTCGCGCCCATTTCTTTATATTTCTCTTCTTCCATTCCTTTCTCGTAACACGGTTTTTCGTTTTTATATTTATGCCACTAATCGTTTTTGCTTTCACTTTATGTAGCAAAACAAAAAGAGGAACCTTTTTTTCACTGTTTTATTCTGTTCCTGCTTCAGTAAATTATATGTTTGTTTTGTTGATTAAAGGAGTTTCTCACTTTTCTGATTTGTGTGTGGTTGTGATGAATCTGAAAAATGTAGGTTGCGGCATAGAGGTCCTGATTGGAGTGGCATACATTGCCATGATGATTGTTACCTTGCTCATCAAAGGCTTGCTATCGTTGACCCTACTTCAGGGGATCAACCTTTGTACAACGAAGACAAGACAGTTATTGTCACCGTATGTGTCTTTGTGGCCATTATAAAAATATATGTGCATTGTTTTGGGAATATTCGTTTCATTAGAAAATGTATTGTTTTTGTTTTCTGGATAGGGTTTTAGTTAGAGGGGATACACTTACATGGTTTTTATTTTGCTTCCTTATAATCTCTTGTCTCTTGTCTCTAGTTTGGTCGATTACTTAGGCAGACAATCTAGCAAATATGATATTTTAAACAATGGAAGGAATCTAAAGTGGATTTTTTTGGTTGAGAAGTGTATCAATGCACTCTCCTAATAAAAACTTCTTATTTACTAATGCCTTTAGGGCAATGGTTACATAAACGATTTATACCAAAATCCCCCATACTCGTATTGTTGAACACCAATGAGAATGCTGATATAACTTGGTGTTTGTCAAACATGCAGTTGTATGCAATGCTTTTAATTTTTAGATATCCCTCATTGTTGTTGTTTTCACTTTAATTTTATATACTGAACAAGATATTTGCTTACCCTGGTATCACATATTGATGAAACTACGGCATTTAGGTGAATGGGGAGATATACAACCACAAGCAATTGAAACAGAAAGTGAGCTCTCATCAATTTCGAACTGGTAGTGACTGTGAAGTGATTGCCCATCTTGTGAGTGTTTGCGAACCAGCTACATTTTGTAATCAATCTACCATTAGCCCATCAATTATGATTTTTTTGTTTTTGTGGTAATTATCATGTGCCAGTATGAAGAATATGGCGAGGAATTTGTTAACATGCTGGATGGGATGTTCGCCTTTGTTCTTCTTGATACTCGTGATAAAAGTTTTATTGCTGCTCGTGATGCTATTGGCATTACCCCTCTTTATTTGGGCTGGGGTCATGATGGTATGTGGCTTTACCTTCTGTTTGTTATGACATTTTTACATTTTCACTTCAATCTTGTAATTTCAATAAATTACGGCTAAATTCTCCATTGCCAACTCTTGAAACATTGATATGACTTTATTATATCCTCCTATGCTTCTTACATTTTGGAACATATTCTTGTTTTTCCAAGGGGAGTAAAATAAGCGTCTTTTTATCTCCTTCAAATACTCATCTTTTTTATTCTGATTTTGAATAGTTTTTTGATAGAAAATTTATATTGTCTTATTTACTTGGATATACATGTCTTATTTACTGTAACTTGGTATGGTTGTTCTTTTCTTTTTTTAATCACATGAACGGATCAGATAGGTTATCTGTGGAAGGACTGGTTTATTTGCAGGATCAACATGGTTTGCATCTGAAATGAAAGCTCTGAGTGATGATTGTGAGAGATTCATGTCATTTCCTCCAGGGCATATATATTCCAGCAAACAGGGTATCAATAATGTCATTTATTCTCCTCTCTGTTTATGACTCTTGTAATTTCCATATTTTTACATTTAGATATTGTACCACTGGTAAATACTGTTAAAAATTGTTATATTTGCAGGAGGTTTAAGAAGGTGGTACAATCCACCCTGGTTTTCAGAGGATATTCCATCAACTCCCTATGATCCAATACTTTTGCGTCAGACCTTCGAGAGGGTAAGCTATTATTGTGAATCATGGTATTTGTCTTCCCATTTCTGAAAACTCAGTTGTACTGCATTTGCTTGAAAAAAGATTGCAACTTTAGGTGATCAAATTCATCTTTCTATGTGGAACTTCCTTTGGTGTAATGGAGTCACATACTAACTGATGACGTGGTTGATTATCATACATAACATCTTTTTTAACGCTTTGCTTGGTTTCACTGTATATCATGCAGGCTGTGGTTAAGAGAATGATGACTGATGTACCCTTTGGAGTTCTTTTGTCCGGAGGATTGGACTCATCTCTTGTTGCTTCTGTGGTCAATCGTTATTTGGCAGAATCTGAGGCGGCTCGTCAATGGGGATCACAGTTGCATACTTTCTGCATTGGTTTAAAGGTCAGAATGAGTTTTGTTATCCTTCTTCAATACAATGAAGCTAGTGTATTGGTTTTTATTTTCTTGATGATCTGACTTTTCCATCATGCAGGGCTCTCCGGACTTGAAAGCTGCAAAAGAGGTGGCAGATTATCTTGGTACTCGTCACCACGAACTTCATTTCACGGTTCAGGTGATCATCTCTCGCAATCTCTTCATTTTACTTTTTTTGTAATGAGTTTTCTATTGCCAGTCAGAAGCAATCTTTTATGTTGCTGTATCAGGAAGGTATAGATGCACTTGAAGAAGTCATTTACCATATTGAAACATATGATGTAACGACTATCAGAGCAAGTACTCCAATGTTTCTGATGTCCAGGAAAATTAAAGCCTTGGGAGTGAAAATGGTTCTTTCTGGAGAAGGGTCAGATGAAATATTTGGAGGTTACCTGTATTTTCACAAGGCACCTAACAAGAAAGAGTTTCACGAAGAAACTTGTCGAAAAGTAATGTTAATGATTGTTATGTAATTCTGTTTGATTTAATTTATTTTGCGGAGTTTTATGTGTTAAAAAATGTATGTTCTCCCGTTATCTCTTTATTTTTTTGTGCATTACTTGTTTATTCAATTTTTAGTGGCTTTGATGATTTGACAGATCAAAGCTCTTCATCTTTATGACTGCCTGAGAGCTAATAAGTCAACTGCAGCATGGGGGGTAGAGGCCCGTGTACCATTCTTGGATAAAGAATTTATCGAAGTAGCAATGAGTATAGATCCGGAGTGGAAAATGGTACTTTACCTTAACCTTTTTTCTGTTTTCATCTTCTTATGCTGCATAATTGTTCTAGCCTATCTTATGATTGGGTTGCTTGCACGTGCATTTAGTGGTGGATCTTCAGAACTTGGTTACTTGACTCCCCCAAACATTTTTCATTTTTATACACTTTTTTTTTAATTATAAAAGATATTTTTCAGGTGGTGTTTAATACATGAAATTTTCCGTTCCTAACTTGTCTATTTTCTTGTGAATTCCCAGGACTATAATTCCTTATAAAATACTTAGAAATAATATATTTACAGTTAATCATTATGAGAAAGATTGTTTTTACCTATGAAGATAAGAGTTTTATTTCCACCTATCCATAAATAACTCTAGAGATTTTGTTTATACCACTTTTCTATCAGATATGGAAGTTTGCATTCTTATGATTTCTTTAATAATGGGAAAAACATTCTTGTAATGTTAGTTTTTCAAGTTCTGCAACCGTTTGCTTTGTTGATTTAGATTGTGTTCCTTACGACTAATCAAATTCAAAGGCCATTTCAACTTCTTCCCTTTAGTTTAATTGTTCAAGTTTGTTTCTGATGGTTATCTTGATTTTACGGCTATAAGAAGTTATTCTGGTTTATTTTGCAAGCTTTTAATAAGTTAATCTTGTTGACTTCATTTTCAATCACTTTATGAAACTTATGACAAATTGCGCAGATAAGGCGTGATCTTGGAAGGATAGAGAAGTGGGTATTACGCAATGCATTTGATGATGAAAAGAATCCATATTTACCAAAGGTTTGAATCAACTACTGCATAGTGCTTATTCTGGTGTCTTGAAGTTTCAGTAGTAATTGTGTTTTGTTTTGTCTTTGTTTTTTCAGCACATATTGTACAGGCAGAAGGAACAGTTCAGTGATGGGGTTGGTTACAGCTGGATTGATGCCTTGAAGGATCACGCTGATAAACAAGTAGGTTTTAACTTGTGATGTTTAAATTTTTTTTATGTAATGCCAAAAGTACTAATAAACTGTCTCTTGATAAATCATCAGGTCCCAGATGCAACTATGCTTGCTGCCAGTTTTATTTACCCTGAAAACACTCCTACTACTAAAGAAGGATACCTCTACAGGACAATTTTTGAGAAGTTCTTTCCAAAGGTGAATTCTATAGTTCTGTTTTGAACAACTATAATTTGAGTTTAATTTGTGCACATATAACCAATTAAAAGCCATGAGAAGTATGACTTTTAAATTAACTGCTGTAGAAGTCAATAAACTTATTATAATACTAATTTTTAATTAAATGATAGTAGAAAAAAATCTTTACACTCCGTGTTATATCATCAGAACCTTGACCATGATGCAAGTAAATAACCTTTCTAATATGCACGCTTTGATTTACTTGTTTACAAATTCAAATCTTTCTAAACCTGCTTCTGATAATGTTTATTCATTTTGACAGAATGCAGCAAGGGCAACAGTTCCAGGGGGTCCTAGTGTGGCATGCAGTACTGCGAAAGCTGTGGAATGGGATGCATCTTGGTCCAAAAATCTTGACCCTTCTGGTCGTGCTGCGCTCGGTGTTCATGAAGCTTCATATGAAGATGTAGTGGGTACCAAAATTAACGAACCCAAAAATGGACCACTTTAGAAGGTCCATAGTGATTGTCCACAAAAAGTGTACGCACAACTGTCAAGTCAGGCGGGGTTTTAAATTCAAGTAGATGAAACTAATGAGAAGTGGGGTTGTTTTTATTTGTAGGTTAAACTAATATGTAGGTCTTAAACTATTTGTTTATTTTCTTAAATAAATATCTATGTCTACAAGTTTATAATTAAGTTGTTTAAATTTTTAGTCAGTATTTGGACCTTTTCATTATTACATTTAGATTAAAATTTTGTTGTACAGAAGGACTCAATTTAATTTTTTTAACTACCTCAGACATTAATAACTTTAAGAAAAAACAATTAAGCCCTTCCTTGTTGTAGGCCTGTTGAAAATTGTTAAACAATAATGATCTTACAAATTAATTTTGCCTTTATTTTTTACTGTATTTCCACAATAAAGTTTTAGAACTCTGCAGCAGAGTAAAATTATATTCATGCCCGTGTAGCTGTAGAGTACCATCTTTTCTTCGGCATTTCCCTTTTAGTCTGGGGACACAGGGTCCACATCAGTGTTCTTGCACCTTTTTTTCATCTGCTTAAAGACAAATATATTCTGAACAAAATTGGCAAACTCTTTTGTACGAGTAAGGAGTCCATATATACAGGGTTGGTAATATTTAAATATAGGTTAGTGCTTAGTCAGAACATATTTTGATACATAAAATGTCTCCATTATATTGTAATATGAACTTCGCATTGCTCACTCCACAACATTCAATGAAATGCCAAGTGCAAACCATTTGATTCGATCAGATCCAAGGTATATATTTACCATCGGCAGATCCCAGGTGCTTCTGTTCTGCTCATTGCAAGCACTTCCTCATACTTTGAAGCATATACAAAGCCCCATAACTGCATGAATGTCATAGACTTTCTCATTTACAAATGGAAGTAAACTTTGATAAAAGTACAGTCTTTGCAGTTAAACCGATTATAATTTAACTTTTACCTTGATAAACTACAAAGTCTTTTAATACAGACTTTCATTAAGCAAATTGCCAAAATAGAGTTTCAATCCTGACAAGAGAACAATACAAGATAGTACTATACCTAAATTTTGTTCGTATAAGGTTATCTTCATTTCACCACGTTTTAATTTACTTTTTAGAGATTCACTGTGTCATATCATTATTGAAACCTTCTTACAACTTTTACTTCAATATAAAGGTCTTGTAAGACTTACACTTTAATTCTTTTTTTTTAGTCTTGGCAAAAATAAATGCTTTTAAGCAAAAATGTTATTTTCTTATTCTTATGATCTAGGATCTTAAATTTTATGTCATGTCAGTATAATCCAATGGAGAGATATTATAAGATTCATGACTTCTACAATGGAAATGCCATAAATATTTCACAAGTAGCTACCATAAAACAAAGGTTGTAGGGTTGGGGTGTGTGCAATGAGAGGCAGAAGGAGAAACTTTGTGTGTACCTCTACTTCCTTAACTTCAAAGTCTTCAGAATTTGCGAGGCAAGGATTCCCATAAGTTTCTGAGACTGAACTTGAACCATTCAATCTACAAGTAGGAAGGGATTATAAAAACAAAACTCAGGCTCGTGATATTTAACTGAAAGCAGGCTACCATACAGATTCGAAAAAGATTGTACAATGAAAGTACAGAGTTCTTACAGATCACCATCCAAATAAAGTGCAAAATGACGACCTCCACCAATTGCTAAATAGTCAGTGTTGCAAAGTGTGAAATAGCGATTCAATCCTGCAAATATTGTGGTTAATTCACTCTATGCAATCATGTGTATGAATCGAATGCTAAGATAGGTGCCATGTCTTGTGCAACTTTAGCAGCATAGCCTCACTTTTTCTTTTGCATTGAAAAACTCATATAAAGCCTCTGGCTGCTGCTAAATCTTACAAACAAAACTACAACGTTGTATCATTTTCTTCATTCAATTTTCCAATATTCTACTAGAGAAACTATTAAAACCAGAAAATTCATCATTTTTAATGATTCATAGATATCAGATTAATAGGAAAGTATTATGTAATCAAAACAAAATCTCATTGCCAAGTTAATCAGGTAATGTAGCAGACAAAATTATAGCATATATAAAAGAAAAACAAAATCAAGCATCCCTCAAAGGGAATTGACTCTAGTAAATAGCCAGATTGTGCCACAAAAATAATAATATAAGTTAGTTTTAAAATAAAATGTATTTTATTTGATATTTCTACTAAAATATTAACCACAAAACCAAAAGGAAACGTTGTGTCATTAAACTATTATCACCATTGATACAACATACCAACTTCATATAATTTATCTCCTCATTCCCTACAGCTAGAAAAGCAATGAAGATCAAATAATGTCTGATTTTGATAGCTACCTAAATTCTGTATGATTATTATTAGAGCAAAAGAAACATACAGAGTAGCATGTTCAAAATCTAATAATGGATAGAATGTAGATACCTGTTGGACGATATATAACAGGATGGCCAGAGATATTTGTGAAAACAAATGTATTGTTCGTTCCCTGTACAAAATCTATTGTCAAAGCAATAAAGCAACAAGTAGCACATTGCAGCCAATCTATCAAATAACCAATAGGATAAAATGACTTTTGGTATGACCTGGTATTTTTTCTTGCTTGATGATCTGAGAGGTGCTTCAACAATGCTGCCAAAAACTGCTCCTCTTTTATCTCCAACAATCTAGAATGGAATTTATGACGATGAGAACTAATCCTTGATAGGAAAAAAGTAGTTCTCCTAAAATATTAAAGAACAGAATACTGCATATAACAATTTCAACTCGGAAAAGACTAGAAGAAGGCCACAATCCACCATATAGCATAGGAATTATCAGGATGTGGCTGTACAATTTGCCAGCATAAACTTGTTTAACCATTAATCTTGTAAATCCGGGAAAAATTTGGGCACCTTAAGCTACCGCATGCTATTGTTAACTACACAGCATGAAAACTATTTACATAATATTCAAGCACCATTTAGCATTTGACCTTTTCTATTTTCCAATGTAGATCAGAGACAGATAAATGCATACTTAAAACTAAGAGAGCTGAAGGATAACTAAACTATACCAGCAAACTCAATCCAGGCCAAAGCATGCTTCTCCGGTAAAGAGTGGAAAGTGATATACCATGCCTCCAAGTGCTGCAAACAATGTATAGAAGTTACAACACGATAGTACTCCTAATAATAATAATAACAGTAATAAAGTTATTCATAGCAAGATTAAGAACTCCAGAACATAATACACGAAATCTTGTGTCTGCCAATGAAACTTGATGCACAATTGGATACCTGTATAACAACAACCATTTCCTTCCATGAATAAGAGGTGGAAGAGAAACATATAGAACATTCCTTATACTATCTGAGAGAAGAACCGAAGGCTCAGACATTTCTGGAAGATCAACCAAAGGCACAGTCACAGACTCTTGCACGGGTTCAATACGCCTCATCTCAACAACACCAGAAATCTTAGAACCACTCCCGTCGTCCAATTTCATCTCAAGGCTATCTCTGCGATCATGATAGCGAAATCCACCAATTTTACGAATGGCTCTGCCAAGTGATTGCTTGCTTTTGGAAAACAAACTTTTCCTGCCACCATTTTCCTTCAGCAACGAGTCCGGTAAAGGGTTGTGATCAGGTGCAGCACCTTTGTTATCATCACTCTGCGCGCGCGAGCTTGCATTATCACCAGTGTCAGAGGAAGACAATAAGGAATAGAGAAACGCAGTGAAGGATGAAGTATCTGGCCCATCAGCTACACCACGGTTAACCTCTTCATCATTCTCTGATCCACTTGCTTCTCCCTGAGACGAAACAAAATGCACACCAAAACTTTACTTTGAAGCAAAAATGAAGAAGCTTAATTTAAAAAAGGAATGAAAAAAAAAAAAAAATCAAAAA